>Ga0315536_1001127_pt1 | contig 13546 bp, 14 predicted proteins | sample SalMarSW160230MG_FD_203093 | JGI IMG/M metagenome (GOLD analysis project Ga0315536, IMG submission 203093) | Salt marsh sediment microbial communities from the Plum Island Ecosystem LTER, Massachusetts, United States - Salt Marsh Sediment SW1602-30 ... | reverse complement strand
GCCCATATTTTCCGCGATAATACGAGGGTTTGCTATTTCTTCTATACTCCATTTATGGGTTGGTCTGGTTCCTGGTTGAGTTTTATTGACTCGCTTCATCCCGATTTCGATGGCAAGCCCCACGGTGATTACACCGATGAGTAAACCAATAATAAATGCTACAACATCCATCTGCTATCCAGCTCCTACGACTAGGAAAACAGTATCGAGGATAAATAGATTTTCCTTGGTTGGATAAAAATAACATTGAGGGCAATCTTTATGCCCCATAGTGGCATTCAGGACAAAAATTGCGAGTTCTGGTCCTATGCAGAAATCATTACAACAACAGATACAGGATTTAAAAAAAACCAACCATATCCTCATTCTTGCTCATAACTACCAAAACCCAGAAATCCAAGATATCGCTGATTTTGTCGGTGATTCACTTGATTTATCGGTAAAAGCAACAAAAACTGATGCAAAAACAATCATTTTTTGTGGTGTAGATTTCATGGCGGAGTCAGCGAAGATTTTAAACCCTGAAAAAACCGTAATTCTTCCTGATAAAACCGCGAACTGCCCTATGGCTGAAATGGTTGATGCAGAAAGTCTTGGATGGCTTATGAAAGAAAACCCTGATGCAGACGTGGTCGCCTACATCAATACAACAGCTGATGTTAAAACGCTGGCTGACATCTGTTGTACCTCTGCAAATGGAGTGAAAATCGTACGAAGTAGAACTGCAAAAAAAATCATTTTTGTCCCTGACCACAACCTTGGACTCTATATACAAAAACAGGTCCCAGAAAAAGAAATGATCCTCTGGCCAGGAGTCTGTCGTACTCATCATGACATTAAAAAAGAGGATGTCTTAGCACTAAAAAAGAAACATCCTCACGCAGAAATACTTGTTCACCCTGAATGCCAACCAGAAATCATCGAGCTTGCAGATTTCGCATTTTCAACCAATGGAATGGTCAATCATGCGAAGAAATCATTAAAAAAGGAATTTATCATCGGTACAGAAAAAGGTCTTTGTTATCGGTTGGAGAAGGAAAACCCAGGAAAGAAATTCTATCCAATTCCATCAGCGGTATGCCCCAACATGAAAAAAACCACGTTAGAAAAAGTATTAAAAAGTATGGAGACGTTAGAGCCAAAGATCCATCTCTCAGAGGAGATCATGCAGCAAGCTCGTCTCCCACTTCAACGTATGATGGATATTGGGTAAGGCGAAGAGGAATGAAACGTATCTTCTTAGATCATGCATCTACTACGAAAGTTGATACTGAAGTAATGAACACAATGCTTCCCTATTTCTTAAAATTTTACGGGAATCCGTCGTCGATTCATGCGTTCGGGCGTGAAGCGCGAGAAGCAGTAGACGATGCAAGGACACGTGTCGGTGATATACTTGGTGCTCATGACGATGAAATTATTTTTACAGCTGGTGGAACAGAATCAGACAACCTCGCAATAAAGGGAATTGCCTATTTGAATAAAGATAAAAGGACGACGAAAGGACCCCATATTATCACCTCCACGATTGAACATCCTGGCGTCCTTGAAACCTGCCGGCATTTAGAAACACAAGGATTCCAAGTCAAATATATTCCTGTTGACCATCAAGGTATCGTTAATCTTGAGGTACTCCGTAAATCAATTTCAAAAAACACTTTCCTTCTTTCTTTTATGTTTGCGAACAACGAGATCGGGACACTCCAACCAATCGAGGAAATCGGCAAGATTGCCCATGAACATGATATAATCTTTCATTCCGATGCAGTACAAGCGGTTGCTAAGGTTCCTCTTGATGTAAAGAAGCATCATATCGATCTTCTTGCAGTATCTGCCCATAAGATCTACGGACCAAAAGGAATAGGCGCACTCTATATCCGCAATGGCGTCAAGGTCCAGCCAATCATTCATGGAGGAGGACACGAGAAAGGGATACGAAGCAGTACCCTAAACGTCCCTGGTATCGTAGGTCTAGGGAAAGCCTGTGAACTTGCAAAAAAACGGATGAGCAAGGATATCAACGCTATGAAAACGTTACGGGACCATCTCATTAAAAACACCTTAGTCATTGAAGAAAGCTATTTGAACGGCCATCCTGAAAAACGCTTGGCGAACAACGCTCATTTTCGATTTACAGGAATTGAAGGAGAATCTCTTCTTCTCGGATTAGACGAGCAAGGTATTGCGGTATCGACAGGGTCTGCATGCTCCTCTCAGAAGCTACAAGCATCCCATGTGCTCCAAGCGATAGGATTAGACCCCGTTCAAGCGCATGGATCTATTCGGATCTCTCTTGGGCGGGAGAACACCAGGGAAGAAATAACCTATGTCTCTGAAGTACTCCCTCAGATTGTTGAGAAACTACGTAGAATGTCTCCCCTTTGGAATCGATAGGAAATGACAAAAAAAGCGGTGTGTTTGATCTCTGGCGGCCTTGACTCCTGTGTGACTGCCTTTATCGCAAAAAAACAGGGTTATGAGGTCTATGCATTATCGTTTCTCTATGGTCAACGACATGGTAAAGAACTTTCCTGTGCAAAGAAAATAAGTAAAGCAGTAGATGCGAAAGATCATGTCATTTTAACTATTAATCTTCAACAATTTGGTGGGTCTTCTCTTTTTAAATCCTCGTCTCAAACGATTAAAAATCATGAATTAAAGGACATCGGGAAAACGATTCCAGCAACATACATTCCAGCGCGAAATACGATTTTTCTTTCATTTGCACTCGCGTACGCTGAAACTCTGAATGCTGACGCTATCTTTATCGGGGTAAATGCAGTTGATTATTCAGCATATCCTGATTGTAGACCAGAATATATAAACGCGTATCAACACCTCGCTAATCTTGCGACAAAACGAGGAGTAAAAGGGAAAAAAATTCATATCCAAGCACCTCTTCTCCATCTTACAAAGGCTGAAATAATCAAGACAGGAGTACAAATGAATGCCCCTTTCTCGAAGACATGGTCCTGTTACCGAGGAGAAGCAAAGGCATGCGGTCGTTGTGACTCCTGTTTGTTACGCTTGAAAGGTTTCCAAGAGGCAGGAGTAAAAGATCCTCTACCCTACGCCATCAATCTAAAGAGAACAAAAGGAGTATAGGTACGCTTAAAACAACGGTAATCAATGATATTTGAGTAATTTTTTAGTATATGCTTATTTAATGGTGTAGTATAATTGAAGGTGAATATCATACGTGTTCGTATCATCAGAGCCGTAATAGAAAATATTCCTTTTCGGTATGATTCAATTTCGTTTTAGGAAAATTTATTAATACAGGACAACTCTTTTCAAGGCCGATGGTGCGAGAGAGAAAAACTAGAATTAAAGATATTGAAAAATTACATGAGTTAATTGATAGCGCCTCTTTACCTAAACATAAAGCACCTTCCTCTTGCGATGATGAGAAACTTGAATCGTTACGAAAACGATTATCAGAGGGGTCATCAAAAAATCATAAAGAAGTTATTTCATCTGATTTAGTCCATACAACAGCAGGGAGTTTGAAACCACAAGTTGTTGTTCACAAACGAGAGGAAAACCAGAAAAAGGAAGAAAAAGTAATTCAAATTAACTTAGCACCACGGGAAATAAAAAAAGAAAAAGAACAAACAATGGTGAATTTTATACCGGTCAAGGAAGACCCCTTTGCTCGAGAACCTCTTTTTGAGATCGAAAAAGTCACTGCTCCAAAAGAAGAATTTACAGAAGTAAAACCAATACCATTACTAAAAAAATCAGAGACTCAAAAGGAATTCATACCGCTTCTCTCCATTCGAAAAAGAAAAGAAAAACATCTTCCAAGCTGGAAACCCGTACCAAAAAAGACCATCGGCATAGAATCCTCAGATAGAACAAAAGAGAAATTGGCTGAGATATCTCCCCCCAAGGTACCGCTAATCGAACGCAAACCGCTGGCATCTTCATCACGTCCTCAAGAACAAGATAACGAATTACCCTCATTTGAACCAGTTGAATTTAAAGCAGTGATAGTGGAGAAAGATGAGTCAAAACAATTAGAGGAACAAAAACAGGAAAAAGAACGGGAAGAACAACGTCATCTCAAAGAACGCGAAGAAAAACTACGACTAGAACAAATCGAGATACTAAAAAAAGAAAAAGAAGAACTCAAACGAAAAAAAATCGAAGATAAAAAAGCAGAACAAGAAGCAAAAGAACAAGAAAAGAAACTAAAAATAGAACAACTAGAAACCCAACAAAAACAACGAGAAGAAAAGAAACAAGCCGCTGCAAAAGCAGAAGAAAAAGAACAGGAAAAACAACGTCTCCTCAAAGAACACGAAGAAAAACAACAAAGAGAACAAAAAGAGAAACAACAAAAGGAAAAAGAGGAAAAGAAAACCAGCAAGATAAAAAAAGAAAAGAAGGCCTCTATTACAAATTTATTTGAGAAAAGAAAGTCATCTGAAGATCACACAAAAATATCTGATCTACAACCGACGAAACCTGAAAAAACCCGTAAAAAAATTTTAGCAGCTCACAAAGAAGAACAAACAAACGTTCCCTTTTGGAAAACGTTCAGTGAAAAAACCCACGAAAAGATAGATGGTCACGAATCGGTAATAACAAAAGAACCCCCAATACCTGAAAAACATGAGAAGATTTCAAAGGAAAAAAAACATGAACAGAAGCTTCTATTAAAGGAACAGAAGGAAAAGGAACGACGCGAACGTTTGGAATTAAAAAAGAAAGAAAAAGAACAAAAGATACAAAAGAAACTCGAAGAGAGACAACGCGAGAAACTTATTGGACCAAATAGGGAAAATAAAGATAAATGGAAACAGAAAAAATTAGAAGAGAAGCTTGCACGACGAGACGAGAAAGAAAAAGAGCGTGAGGCAAAGAGACTTGCTTTAGAGAAACAGAAGAAAAAAGGACAAATTGAGACTTTACAAGAAATTGAGGAAAAGAAAAAGGAAAAGAAAGAAAAAAAACGAAAACAAATTGATCATAAAAAAGATAGAGAGCGTACAAGTAAGCTTGGTATTGGAAAAGCAAAGGTTACCGGATTGACAGAAGATCGTAAAAAGGCAGAAAAACAGAAATACACAATGGATTTAGTACGAATTTCAGCAGAAGAAAAAGAACTTCGTAAAACGAAGGTTTTTGAACGAAAGAGACAAAAAGAAGAGAAAAAAAGGGAAAAAGAAGAGCAGAAATTTAAGAAGAATGAAGAAATGAAATCTCAAAAAAAGATGGATTTGCATATGCAAGAAGAAATTATTAAGGAAAAACTGTCGAGCCCAACACAGAGAAATGATCCGTTCGTTGCATTTGATAGTATCGATGAAAAGACCGTGATTATTCTGAGTAATTTTGGATATACATCAGTAGAAAAGTTGCGGCAAGCATCAGTAAAGGATCTTATAAAAATTGGGTTAAAGAAAAAAATAGCCCAGAGTATAATTGCTGAATGCGAAGAATTTGTTGAATGGGAAGTGTTTGATGCTAAAGACCAATTTTAAAAGAAATTATAGAGCATAACCCAGAATTCTTAAGGTCTCCTCTAAAAGGTTAATTGGATGTTTGCTGGTACTATTAACAAAATCGAAGTGGTATTTTTTTAAAAAAAAGTAATTTGTTACCAAAGAAATACTTCTACGTTCCAACCATTTTCTTGCGTTTCTTCAGATAGTCGTACACATCAAGGATAATTGGTATTGATACAAGAATCGCAATTACGATCGCAAGACAAATCAAACTATCCTGATGAACATTTCCAACCGTATTCTTACCGTGAAGGACGTCCTCAAAAAAAAGATTAATGGTACCAAGCCAGGGTATCTCGGATCGGGCTTTTCCTGATATCCAATCAAGTTGAACAGGCTCAGGGCAGATGTCAGTAATCTCGTCAATCACCTCGTTATTATCCCCTTTTGTAAGAAAACCTGAGTGAGTCCATCCTGGATTACGATTGTACAATCCTAGTTGAGTAATGGTAATACTTGTTGCGTTGTAAATACCATAGTCACTAATGGTATAGGTTGTAATACCATTAACGTTATATACGTCAACCCAACACATCGCCCGATGAATAATCTGCGATACATCGTTACGACCCAAGGGTTTATAGATAATCACATCACCGTAATCTTCGTAGGATCGCCAACCATTCTCTGCCTCTGCACCCATAATAGGTCCACCATGGGGGATTACATCGCTTCTCTTTGAAACCTTCTGAACAAGAACCATATCACCTGCATCAATCGTTCCTAATCGTCCAAACGGAGAATTAGGATGTTCCATGCTCCCCGATTCAATCGCAACCATTGGAGCGGCAAACCACTGACCAGTATACCCCCACAAAATCATTAAAATGACAAATACGGCTAGTAGTGCAACAACAACATCGCGAACAACAGAAATTTTATTGTCTTCACTTTTCCAAAACTGGATAAACATTTTCTTGATATTCATGCGCTCACACATTCAAAGATCTTTTTTATGCAACAGAGAACTTTTTGTTGATGTTCCACAAATCGGACAGATTTTCTTTATTTCATTAAATTGTTTTCCGCACCCTGGACAACGAGAGACCCATTTAAACTTTTTTGTTATTCCTTTCTGCAAGAAACCCTGATACTTTATATCCAATGTCGACGCAACATTCTGAATTGAATAATCATCGCTAAGAATTGTCGCTTCTTGGTCAGGTTTTTTGTTAATATCAAGTGCTAATGCCACAATTTCAATGTCTGTTACAGAAAGTCTACGATCATCACCGGTTTCTTGCGCTGTTTTTTTCACAATAGTAATTGATTCCTTAGATGGCAGATGAATGGCCAGACCTGTTTCTTTAAGTAACTCAAAGGTGTGAAAATCTCGTCCGCCAGGGTTAAATTCCTCAGACACACCGGGTGTCGTCACAATAGAAGCGTTGTGAATATTGATTGGTTTTCCTGAGAGAATTGCAGAGGTGTCAATAATAAAAACTTTTTTTTTCATTGGAAATCCTTTTGTAGCTTAGGTTTTTTTAAATTTCGTATAAATCTCTGTGAGTGCAACAATTTCTTGATTTCCGTTTTTCATATCTCGCAGTGTTATTGTTTTTTTCTCCAGCTCTTTTGGTCCAACTATAATCACCTTTTCAACATGTTTCGCATCCGCGTATTTTAAGGATTTTCCCATGCCTCGTCTGAGTTGGTCAAAATCGACAGAAATACCAATGCCTCTTAATTGTTGAGCAATCTGAATGGACTTAGTGATCATGTCTTGATTTACTGGAATAATGAACACATCAAGTTTCATGGGCGGGAACGTAAATCCTTCCTCTTCAAGAGCGAGAATGGTCCTGTCAAATCCTATCGCAAAACCAGAGGTTGGAACCTCTGAGCCACCAAACAAGGAAACAAGATCATATGAGCCCCCTCCGCAGAGTTGTTTTTCTGCTCCTAGAACCGGTGCGTCGATTTCAAAAACTAGCCCTTTATAATAATCTAGCCCCCGTACGATGCTTAATTTTATTTCATATTCGCTGATAAGAAACGCGTTTTTTAACATGCTAAGAACTGTTTCCATGAGCTGTAGCTCTTTCATCGCATCGGTATCGTCAGTGATAAATGATCGAATCTCATTGATATCTGATGTTTGAAGGACGCTAATGAATCGTTCTGTATCATTTTCAGAAACATGACAATCTCTCAGGGCAACGTTCAAATCATCAAACTGGGATTTATCGATTAAAGGTAAAAGCATCTTTTGATCATCTTTCAGAAGATGTAATTTTTTAAAAATAGCACTGATTATGGTAAGATTCCCTATGTTCAGTCGAATATTTTTTAACCCGGTATTTTTTAAAATCGTAAATGCAAGCGCAAGGAGTTCCGCTGTTGCTTCACAGGTATCTGCCCCGATGATTTCACAGCCTGCTTGTTGAAACTCTCGATATCTTCCCTTCTGTGGTCGGTCGTAGCGATAGCAATTCCCAAAATAAAACAACTTAAGTGGTTTTGGCTCCATCTGTAATCGCTCGATATAACAGCGGATCACCGGAGCGGTCAGCTCTGGTCTTAACGCCAACTCCCGTCCACCTTTATCGGTAAACGCGTATAATTCATTGATAATTGATTCACCGGATTTTGCAGTAAAGAGTTCTAAGTTCTCAAAGGTGGGTGTCTGGATTTCACCGTATCCAAATGAGGCAAATGTCTTAGCCATATTCTGTTCTAAATAGCGACGTTTCTGCATTTCATCTGGAGTGAAATCTCTTGTTCCTCGAGGTACTTGAAACATAAACAGTCGTATAGTAGGAATTCCTTAATTATGTTTCTCTTAAAAATAAGCAAAGACCTGAACTGCCCTTGTATCAGACTCAAAAATATATCAGGTATTCTACCTAGTATCACCTGGATCCTCAGGACGTCGTAGAGAGATAGGCGGCATTGGGACAAAATTCAAAGACTTACTTTTTTAAGATGATGACATAGGCTCGTTTACCAATATATTTTTTTGGAGCATCCACTTTTGCTGAATTCCCAAAAGGTGTCACTTGTTTTTCATAAAAGACTTCTACATTATCGGTAAGTATGATATCTTCTGTGGTCATCTTAATCCGCCGCATAAATAGGATATCTAAGGATATCCTTATATACTTTTCTCTCCATTACACTATTGGATGATCACTCCGAAACAAGCACAAGAAATCATTCAGGTTCTTGATGAAATCAGAAAGTTGAGTTCCACACAAGGAAACAGCGAGTCTCTGTACCCGTTTACTCAATGGGAGCAGAAACGTGAACAGGTGAAACAACGACTTCGCAATCTACCAGACTACATTGAACAAGCAGCAGACCTGATCCTCTTCAACCGACCCAAGGTAGGACATCCCAAGCGATTAAACGTGGTCAAACGAACGACATTGTTTCTCTTCACCCGGTTGATGTGCAAGAGCAACCGGGATGTAGAGAACCTCCTGGTTCTCTGCAGACCACTGTTCGGGTTTCAAGCGAGCTATAAGTACATTGAACGACTCTACTCAGATGATGAGGTAAATCTCGTGTTGCATAACCTGTTCCTCCTGCTCCTGCAGGATGAAGGCGTCTCCGGTGATCTCTCCGGAGACGGAACTGGGTATTCACTGTCGGTCACCAAACACTATCGAACGGATGACTCGAAAAAAGGATATGTATACGTCTTTCGGGTCATTGACATTGACACTGGGTTCTATGTCGCCACCGGATACTCCACCTGCTCAGAGATGGATGCATTTGAGAAAGCAATGCACATGCTCACCGAATTTAACATCCCGGTGGATTCCATGTCTCTGGATAAGTATTACAGCTCACGGAAAGTCATCAGAATGTTCGATAAAGAAACCATGTTGTACCTTATCCCGAAGAAAAACCTTGCAAACATCGGTGCTGATTGGGCACCGATTCTCAGACGAATGCAGGAGGATCCTTATCTGTTTTTCAAAGGATATTCCCTGAGAAACCTGAGTGAATCAGGGTTTTCAGCAGATAAAAGACGATTTGGCAGTGTGGTGAGACAGAAACGGGATGATCGACGTGAAACCGCATTATTTTCCACAGCGTTTCTTCATAACGTCTTTACTGTGCGAGTACGATCTGAATGAATTCTGTCCCAAAGCCGAGATAGGCAAAAACTTCTTTTATCAGTATCTGTTACCCCCTCATGAATTTCTCGTTTAACGAGGTTGATTCAAATGGAAATAACGTTGTATGTGAATAAATACAAGAATGCTCGATTTGCATTTTTTAAATGGAGATATCAGCTTGAAATCTATAATAAAGTTATTCTCGCAATTAGTTTTGCTTGTTTAACAGCATTATTTGCGCAAGTGCGTTTTTACCTACCAGGATCACCTGTTCCACTGACCGGGCAAACCTTCGCAGTCCTTATCAGCGCGGTTTTACTTGGAAAATGGTGGGGTGGCATTAGCCAAAGTATTTACCTCGGTGTAGGAATCGCTGGAGTACCCTGGTTTGCTGGGATGAACGGAGGGCTTGGATATCTTGCTGGCCCGACTGGTGGCTATCTCATAGGTTTTGTCCTTGCGGCTTTTTTCCTTGGATTCTGTGTTGACAACTATGTTAGATCACGAAAGTATTGGACGATGTTCGCATTGATGTTACTTGCCAATTTTGGAATTGTCTTTGGACTTGGATTGGCACAACTCTATGGTTGGCTTACCTTGACCGGAGCATCTGTTGACTTGTGGGGGTTACTGATGATGGGCTTGATACCATTCATTATCGGTGACACTATAAAAATAGCGATTGCTGCTGGAATGGCAAGCAGCATTACTCCAAAACAGGCATACGGACGCGAGGTCGACGCGTTTTCATAAAAAAACGGTACCACCGCTTTTATTTCACTTTGGTAAGAGAAATCGTTCGATTATTTAACACGACCCATCTAATTTTATCGCCATCTTTTAACTTTAGAAGTTCGACAACCTCAGAAGGTACGGTTATCCGTCTGCGTGAGCCACGAATTGTTATCGCAGTTTCTTTTATGCATTTTACTTGATCAAGTTCAATTTTCATCGTAACCGCTCCTTTTTTTGTATTTTTTATCAACTATTGATAATTAAACGTATCGCATGATTAACTAATTTCTCCACTGAGATACGCTTTTGTTTCAGGATTTTTTGGAGCATTGAAAAATTCATCTGCTGGTCCTTGTTCAATAACCATGCCGAAGTATAGGAAGATGATATAATCTGCTACTCTTTTGGCTTGACGAAGGGTATGGGTTACCAATATGACAGTATATTCCTTCTTAAGTCTTAGGAGGAGTTTTTCGATTTGTTGGGCAGCGAGGGGGTCTAAGGCTGATGTTGGTTCATCGCAGAGCACGACTTCTGGTTGTACTGCAATGGCTCGAGCTAAACACAGACGTTGTTGCTGGCCGACAGATAGTCGTGATGCTGAATCATGAAGTCGCCCTTTGACCTCATTCCATAGACCAACCTCTTTTAGGCAATGTTCAACGGTTTTTTCAATTTCTCCTTTATTTTTATTACTGTGAATCCGCAGTCCATAGGCAACGTTATCGCGAATTGACATGGGTAAAGGATATGGTTTTTGAGAAAGCAATCCCATTTTTTTCCTGATATCTGGAACTTCGCTTCCTTTGCGATCGAGGATGTTTTCTCCATCGACGAGGATTTGCCCTTCAATTTTTGATTCCTCCTGTATTTCAAGAAGCCGGTTGAATGATTTAAGCAGCGTGGTTTTTCCGCATCCTGATGGACCGATGACCGCGGTGAGTTGTTTTGCTGGAATCTTGATATCGATATTCTTTAGTACGTGATTCTTGTGGTAATACACATTCAGATTTTTTGTCTCTATCTGATAACTTATCATACGTATCCCTTTTATTTAATGATATGTTTTTTAAATCGTCTTGTTAAAAGTCTTGATAGAACGCTCACAACGAGAACTATTATAAGAAGGAGGAATGCTGCCGCAAACGCTTTTGATTGCCCAAGTGGTGTGGAATATAGATTGTAAATCATTGTTGGGAGCGCAGCAGTGGAATCAAATATCGACGTGGGGATACGGTTCGAGAAACCAGCGGTGAACAGAATCGAGGCAGCATCCCCTATCCCTCGACCGAGACCAAGGAGGATGCCTGCGAGTATCCCAGGGAACGCTTGTCGGCGAACAACCCGGATCGCGGTTTCAAATTTCGTTGACCCTAGGGAATATGATCCCTCCCGTAAGCCGATTGGGACCATTTTGATTGATTCATCCATGCATCGGGTGATGATCGGGATTTCAAGCATGGTTAATGCAATTATTCCAACAATTAAGGATGAACTCATCCCTATATAGATCATGATCATCAAGCAGAATATACCATAGATAATCGACGGGATACCCCATAGGACATCAAGCATGAATCGAATTGCGTTGGATAGCGCAGGGTGAAGGAAATCTGCTTGGAGGAAAAGAGCGATGCCAATTCCGATGAGGCTTGCAAGACCGGTAGCAGGTAATGCAAGGAGCAGCGAACCGACAATTGCGTTGAGAATACCTCCGCCTGGAGGGCTCCCTGGGGGGGCGAGTGCGGGTGTTTGCGTAATCATTTGAATGGTAAGTGATGAGATACCATTCACAATCACAAGCCCGAAAATTACCATAAGGCTCCCAAGGACGATGCACACGGACGCGATCATGAGTATTTTGAAGATGTTTTCTTCAATGATTCGTTTATTCAATAATTCCACCTCTTTTTTGCTCGTCGTAACAAGAGGAACCCAACGAAGTAGAAAAGAAGGACGGCGATGAATAGGATAAGTGCCACAAGCATCAGTGCGGATTCATGAAGTGGGATTGACATCAGTTCACCGTACTTTGAGGCGATGAGTGATGCGAGGGTCTCACCAGGGTTGAATACTGACGATGGTAGTCGTATGGTTCCACCAATAACCATGTTGACGGCTATGGTTTCCCCAAAAGCCCGTCCGAAACCTAGGAGTACCGCAGCCATGATACTTGGTGCTGAAGCGCGAAAAACGACTTTTTTTACTGTCTCCCATTTTGTTGCTCCTATGGATAAAGAGGCTTCTTTCAAGGAGAGGGGTATCGCATCGAATGATTCGATGCATAAGGAAATAATAATTGGAAAAACCATGATCGACAGGATAATGGCCGCTGAGAAAATACACAGTCCGGTGCTCTGGATACCAAACCAGGGGGCGACAACGTTTTTAACGAATGGTGCTAAAAACAGAAAAGCACACAGTCCGTAGACAACCGAGGGAACACCAGCAAGTACATCGATGAACGGTCGAATTGTTCTGCGTAACCTCAAGGGGGCGTACTCTACGATATATACTGCGCTGAGTAAAGATATTGGTATCGCTACAATAAGAGCGATGCCTGTGACAAGAATAGTATCGATGATTACTGCGGCAAGACCGAACTGACCGTTGTCAGGGTTCCAAATGGTGGAGAATAACACGTCGGTAATCGAATGTGTTCCTAAAACAAGGGTCGATTTATAGATGAGAAGTATAAGAATGAAAAAAAATAATAAAGGGATAAATAGCGTGACGATTCGCATGAGATTCGTACCAATGATGTCGCGTAATTTTCTCGTATTCATATCGTCAATTGTCCCAACGCTTTTTTATTCTTAATTCTTCAGGGAATTTTACCTGGGCATCTCAGGTCGAGTTCCATTTTCCAGATACTGCAACTGTGAATTTATTGCTGCTTGTGGTAGAGGAACAAAACCAGCATCGAGCACATACTGTTGTCCTGTGGTTAGGATCCAGTAGACAAAGTCTAGTGAAATCCCCGTAAATTGATGTAAGGTTACCAAATTCTCCACTCGTGCTGGTGGTGAGGGATATACATTCCCTATGATGGCGTTCACCATTATCGCTCGGTTTGTGTAGACGTTTTCATCTAATTCAAGTACCCCATTTCCGTTCAGATCAATAGGCACGGGGGTTACTCCGTCTGCTGGTACGACTGAGTTATCCGCAAGTTTCTTTGTGTAGATGTAACCCGTGTTATCATATCCTATCGCGAATCGATTCCCTTGG
>Ga0315536_1001125_pt1 | contig 13553 bp, 8 predicted proteins | sample SalMarSW160230MG_FD_203093 | JGI IMG/M metagenome (GOLD analysis project Ga0315536, IMG submission 203093) | Salt marsh sediment microbial communities from the Plum Island Ecosystem LTER, Massachusetts, United States - Salt Marsh Sediment SW1602-30 ... | reverse complement strand
TTTTCCCGCCCCTGTAATATTTTTTCCATAGTATCATGCTGTAATTTTATCTGCAGGACCAGTTCCCGCGAAAACGCATAGGTCGAACAGAACCCCACCAGAATAAACAGGGCAAACGAGATAATGCAGAATATGCCGTAATCATTCATTACGGCATCCTGTTTCTGCTTGTCGAAAAGAGAGGCCAGATGGGCCTTGTTATCCAGATAATGGCCGAATTTTGCCTCGGCATACGCGGTATATTGCTGTCTGGCCTGCTCCGTGGTCAGTTTTTTCGTATAGACGGAGTACATCAGATTTGAGTACGTTTCCTTGTTTTCAATCACTACAAACTGCTTGTGAATGACAAAACTAAGGCTGTACACCACAATTATCAGCGATAGGATGATGGTTTTTTTTTGCAGGCCGATCTCCCTGCGCTTTGATTTCTTGTCGATGTAATTAATATTCAACAACTTTCTTACCCGCACCAGGATCTGATTATGGATGGTGGTCTGTACAAACGAGTAAATGGAAGAACCGGCCAGGGCAAAAATGAAATAAGAAAATATTTTTATGGTAAAGAACTCCGTAAGGTATTTGTTGAGATAGGCAAAGAGCACAAACCCTCCCATAAAGGCGATGAAGTTTATGCTGATGGTGAAATAGGGAAGATTGTACATTCGTTTTTTGGCTTTTTCCAGAAGGTTATCGTTAACGCTTTTCCCGCTTTTGATGTTGTTCACCGCATGCTGCAGCGGGCGCATATAGAAAAAAATAAGGACACCGAACATCATCATCAACGGCCATGTGGTAGTGCCCATAAAATTCAGATAATACGAAAGATACTTCCACACGGAACCGTACTGGGTTATCAGGGCCAGAGAGAGATACTCGAGGGTTATCACCAGTGACAGGATAATAAAAACAACCGCATACACGGTCAAAATTATCTGAAATGTGAGTTTATTGTTTTTCATACTTCACCCCCTTTATTCCTTGTGCAAACAGGAATTCGAAGTATTTATAATGCGAGCACTTTCTTTTTCTGATATTTAGTCCCAAGCAACCATAAGATGGGAAATCTTATTCTCTTCTAAAAATTTCCGGATAGACTAAATTTTCCTACTCATTTAAATCATAGGAAATTAAAATTATGATTTCAAATAAATTTAATAAAATAAGGATTTTTTCTTGCCGGTACTGTAAAAAATACCCCCCGCATGCTATAGTAACCGCGACTTTCCCATGGAAACCGGCAGATGCACCTGAAAAAGATCAACCTACATACCGAAAGCTTTCCCACCACAGACCACTATCCTTTCAATTTGGATATACTACGGAAAACCAAAAGCCTTTCATTTACCAAACCGATCTGCTTTTTTGTGGGTGAGAACGGTTCCGGAAAATCAACCCTGCTGCGGGCCCTGTCTACGGCTTGCGGGTATTATATCTGGCAGGGGGCCCGGCGCCTTCCGGCCCACAACAACCCGTATGAAGACCTGTTATACCGCTATCTGGAGGTCGAATGGTCCGACGGCAGGGTGCCGGGTTCGTTTTTTGCGTCGGAACTGTTCAAGCACTTTACCAGGGTTCTGGATGAGTGGGCCCGCGACGATCCCGGTTTGTTCGAATATTTCGGCGGGTCCTCGCTTGCCGAGTGTTCCCACGGCCAGAGCCATATGGCCTTTTTCAGAAGCCGTTTTCAGCGTAAAGGCCTCTACCTGCTGGACGAACCGGAAAACGCGCTGTCACCCCGGCACCAGATTGAGCTGCTGCGGCTGCTGCGCGCTACGGCCGCGGCCGGGCATGCCCAGTTTATTATCGCTTCGCACTCTCCCATCCTGCTTTCACTGCCCGAGGCGGAAATCCTGACTTTCAACACCTTGCCCGCAGCCGAAACCAGCTATGAAGAAACCGACTACTTTACGGTGTACAAGGATTTTTTTGATAACAGAGAGAACTACCTGCGCTGAAACAGGCGCGGTTATGCGCCCGGATCGTACTCATGGTTATCGCCGGCCGCCGGGAGTATCCAAGGCTGTCTCCGGTCCGCGGCCCCGCTTTGACATACGGGAATAAATACGGTATAAATGACGGGTTCCGGCGATTATAGATGTTTACCTTTAGAATTGCCGGACAGGTTGCCGCCCATTTGATTTCTGGGTACTTTTATATTAATCGGAGGAAAATATGGGTTTGACACTCAGTGAGAAAATATTAAAGGAGCACCTCGTCTCCGGCACGCTGCGGACCGGTGAGGAGATTGCGATTAAAATCGACCAGACACTCACCCAGGACGCCACGGGGACCATGGTATACCTGCAGTTTGAGGCCATGGGTATTCCGCGGGTAAAAACCGAGCTTTCCGTGTCGTACGTGGACCACAACACCCTGCAAAATGATTTCCGGAATATGGACGACCACCGCTACCTGCAGAGTGCGGCCCGAAAATTCGGGATCTATTTTTCCCGTCCGGGCAACGGCATCTGCCACCAGGTACACCTGGAGCGTTTCGGCAGGCCGGGGAAGACCCTTTTGGGCTCGGACTCGCACACCCCCACGGGCGGCGGCCTCGGCATGCTGGCCGTCGGGTGCGGCGGCCTTGATGTGGCCGCTGCGCTGGCCGGCGAGCCCTTTCTTCTGGTTATGCCCCGGATTACGGGGGTCAGACTAAGCGGGAAACTGCGGCCCATGTGCGCGGCCAAAGACGTCATCCTCACGATCCTGGGCAGGGAAACCGTCAAGGGCGGGGTGGGCAGAATATACGAGTACTTCGGCCCCGGCGTTGCCTCTCTTTCCGTACCCGAACGGGCAACCATCACCAACATGGGCGCGGAGCTGGGTGCCACCACCTCCCTCTTCCCCTCGGATGCGGTCACAAAAGAGTTTCTGGCCCTGCAGCAGCGGGAAGAGGCATGGACCGAACTGGGTGCCGACGCGGACGCAGACTATGACCGCGTCATCGAGATCGACCTGGATAAAATAGAGCCCATGGCCGCCACCCCCCATATGCCGGACAAGGTGGTTACGGTAAAAAGCCTGGAAGGGCTGGCGGTCAACCAGATCGCCATCGGTTCCTGTACCAACTCATCCATAAACGACCTGGGGATAGCGGCGGATATTCTTGCCGGCGGGCGCGTGCACGAGAGTGTCTCACTCGGTATTTCCCCCGGCTCACGCCAGGTGCTGCTCAGCGCCGCCGCGGCGGGAATTATGGAGAAACTGATCGGCGCGGGCGCGCGTATTCTGGAGAGCGCCTGCGGGCCCTGCATCGGCATGGGGTTCGCACCCTGCTCGGGAGGAATATCGGTACGCACGTTCAACCGTAATTTTAAGGGTAGAAGCGGTACCCAGGACGCCATGGTATACCTTGTCTCGCCGGAAACGGCGGCCGCGGCGGCCTTATTCGGTGAGTTCAGAGACCCGCGTACCCTGCAGGTAAAAAAGCAAGACTACTCCGATTTTATGAAAATCGACGATTCCATGATCATCCCCCCGTCAGCGAACGGCGGGGATACAGAGATCCTGCGCGGTCCCAACATCAAGCCGGTTCCGCTTGGTGCCCCACCCGCGGCCGAGATACAGGCCGAGGTACTGTTGAAAACAGGGGACAACATTACCACGGACCATATAATGCCGGCAGGGGCAAAAATACTGCCCCTGCGCTCCAACATCCCGGAGATCGCCAAGCATGTGTTTGAGCAGGTGGACAAGGATTTTTACCGGAAGGCAGGCCGGGCCGCGGCCGGGATCATCATCGGCGGCGAGAATTACGGACAGGGGTCCTCACGCGAGCACGCGGCCATTGCCCCCATGTTTTTGAACGTCAAGGCCGTGATTGTAAAAAGCTTTGCCCGTATTCACAAGGCAAACCTGGTGAACTTCGGTATCCTGCCCCTGGAATTCCAAAACCCGGATGATTATTCCGGCATAGACGAGGGAGACATACTGACCATACTTGACGTACCGCGCAGTATCAAACAGGGAGAACCCCTGCGGGTGCGCAATGAAACAAAAAACAGTGAGTTTGCGCTGCGTTGTGAGCTTTCCGAACGTTTCAAACGGATTGTGCTGGCGGGCGGCAGGTTGAACCAGATCAGGGAAAAGGGCGAATAACCGTAAGCACCGACCGGCCTTCTGCGCCCGCCCGTCCCACGCCTGTGGTTAGAAAGAGAAAACAGTAATTAGTGGTACAAAGCCTGCGCTTAAAAGAAGGGTGTCAAAATCAGGGCGATGACAAAGAGTACCCCCGACATCAGCATGGAATAGCGGCCCAGTTTGTAAAATATATCATAGGCTACGTGGCGTACCATAAAGGTGGCCAGGGCTACCAGCAGCAGGAACACAAAGATCCCCAGGCCGAAGATGAGAATGATCAGGGGGACCAGTTCCACTTTGTTGATGGAAAGCAGCATGGTCAGGATGGCCCAACCGAAGGGACAGGGCGCCAACCCGGTGAGGACCCCGGAGAGAATGGCGGACCGTTTATTTTTCAGGATCGGTATTTCTCTTGCAGTTCCCTTGTGCCGGATCTGGTAGATCCCCTTGATGATCATAAACACGGCAATGACCGCCAGCCCCACCAACCCGACAATTCGCAGGATTCCGGTGACCGCCGCCGAATCGATCATCGATGAAAAAATATAGAAGGCACAGGCCAGAAAGACGACATCAATCAAATGCGTAATGGTAAAGGTGATGATAAAACCCAGGGCGTGCGGTATGCCCTTGTTTCCTTCGGTGAGGTAGGCAATCAGGATCCCCTTTCCATGGCCGGGCATGGCCGCATGCAGGAACCCCAACGCAAAAATCGAAACAAGCAGCAGCAGTAATCCCCCGAAACTGAACTTCCCGGTAAAGATATTTTTTATATCACCCAGAACCTGTTCCAAAAATCCGGTTTCCGGGATGCGGTGGTCCTTGATATTGTAATCCTTGATAAGATTGGGCAAACGCCCGCTTTCCGATTCCAGCAGGGTTTTCCCGCTTTCCAGCTGTTCATGAAGCTGCGACTGGTCAACATTGGAAGTAATAACATTTTCATCGGTATACGTAGAAGCGGTGCCGGGCTTTAAGTCCTCGCGGGCCTGGTCAAGCTTATCGTGTGACTGCCCCGGGGAGGGATTGGGATCAAGGGGGTCCCACCCGAAATTAAACTCTTCCGAATCCGAATAACCGTCAAAATCCGAGTCCGGGGCCAGCGGATTCAGGCCGTAAAGCTTTTCGAAGGAATCATTGAGACCGTCACCGTCCGTATCTTTAAGATCACTATTGTAGGCGGAAAAATCCGGCTTGTTCGGGTCAAAGCGCCATTCCCGTACCTTGGGAGTAAGCAGTATCTCATTGCTGTTTTTATAAGGGTTGCCGCTATTATCCAACAGCACAATCTTGTTTGTTTGCGTGGAAAAGTATTCAATAAAAAGATCAACATTGAATACAATCGGATAATCCGCCTTCCCCGCCTTCACAAAGAAATTGATATACACCCCCGAAGATAAAACCTGATAGATCTCCGCATCCTGCATTTCGATGCGCACCTTATCAAGCTGTCCCGTCTTCCCGTATACCTTAAAATGCTCGTTAAAATACGGCAGCAGTATGCCTTTCAACTGATCGATGGTCAGGCGCTTGGGATCGATCTTGTTGTCCTGGGCTAAAAGGGCAACCTCATAGGGATGGATATAGGTGGTGGCCAGGAGGCCCTTCTCCGTGAGCTGGACCGTGGTGATGGAAATATCCAGGGGATGGGCGAATCCGTTTACGGTTATTACGATAAACAGAAAAATGAGTAGGGGTAATCGAATTATGCGCATGGAGCTGACATCCGGTTTTTCTTTCTTGCTTTACTCTTCCGTCCGACGTTACTATATTAACAGGGATTATATCGAGTTTGATTTTTTTGTACAAGATGGGACCGAACATGAATGATTCATTATACCTCACCACGGCGGTCCGGGCCGCCCGAAAAGCCGCTGAGGTGCATAAGCGCTATTTCAACAAGGAAAGCTTTGTCCGCACAAAATCCACCCACTTTGATCTGGTAACCAGGGCGGACATCGAAGCCGAGCAGGCGATTGTGAAAATAATAAAGGAGGCCTTTCCGCGGCATAATATCATCGGCGAGGAAAATGAATATGAAAAAACCTCTTCCCCGTATACCTGGATTATCGATCCGCTTGACGGTACCAACAACTTTGCGCACGGCCTGCCGGTTTTTTCTGTTTCCATTGCGTTGGCACTGGAGAACGAGCTGGTGGCCGGCGTAGTCTTTGACCCGCTGCGGGATGAGCTGTTCAACGCGCAAAAGGGAGGCGGCGCCTATTTAAACAAGGATAAGATCTCGGTCTCCCCCAACAGCGCACTTTCGCAAAGCCTGCTCATTACCGGGTTCTATTACGACCGCGCGGCGGCCATGCGGCGTACGCTGGAAAATATCCAAAGCTTTTTTTCACGGGGAATCATCGGTCTGCGCCGCTTCGGCTCCGCGGCCCTGGACTTATGCTATGTGGCCTGCGGCAGGGCGGACGGGTTCTGGGAGTTCAACCTGAACCCCTGGGACTTTTGCGCCGGGGCCCTTATGGTGCAGGAAGCGGGGGGCCGGATCAGCGACAATAACGATGAACGGCTCGGTATCCGCCCGTCCTACATTGTGGCCTCCAACGGACTTATCCACAAACAGATGCTGACGGTATTGCGCAAGGAGGATTGACAATACGGCGGCAGCGGCGCCGGTTCACGGAGTATGCCGGCATGCCGATCTTTTAGATACCTCAATAAAATATCCAGGCCACTTGACAGTTAGAGAGTAAATTCTCTAGAATAGCACGTTCAAATAATAGGTAATAACAGGGGTTTAGGAGGCTGTTTTGTATAAACCGGTAGATCCGAAGGTCAATTTCGCCAAAATGGAAGAACATGTTCTGGAATTCTGGACGAAAAACGGTATTTTTGAAAAATCCATTTCCCAGCGCGACGGCAGCCCCGAGTTTGTCTTCTACGACGGTCCGCCTTTCGCTACCGGGCTCCCCCACTACGGGCATTTTGTGGCCAGCACCATAAAAGATATCATTCCCCGTTTCAAGGCCATGAGCGGTATGAAGGTGGAACGCCGCTTCGGCTGGGACTGCCACGGCCTGCCCGTGGAATATGAAATGGAAAAGGAGCTTGATATCTCGGGCAAGCGCGAGATTGAGGAGTACGGGATCGCCAGGTTCAACGAGGCCTGTCGCTCCATCGTACTGCGTTATACCAGGGAATGGCGCACGGTCATTACCCGGATCGGCCGCTGGGTCGATTTTGATCATGATTATAAAACCATGGATCCCGATTACATGGAATCCATCTGGTGGGTGGTAAAACAGCTGTGGAAGCTGGGCCTGCTTTACGAGGGATATTATATTCTGCCCTACTGTCCACGCTGTTCCACCGCGCTTTCCAATTTCGAGCTGAACCTGGGCGGATATCTGGATGTACAGGACCCGGCCATCACCGTGCGTTTCAAACTCAAAGATCAGCCGGACACCTATATCATCGCCTGGACCACCACCCCGTGGACCCTGCCCTCGAACCTGGCCCTGGCCGTGGGAGAAGACATCGATTATGTCAAGGTTCGCGACAACGGGGTGAATTACATCCTGGCCGGGGACCGGCTTGCGGCCTACTACAAAGACCCCTCCCAATACACGGTCACCGAAACACTGAAAGGACGGGACCTTAAGGGCCTGGCCTACGAGCCGCTGTTTCCCTATTTCAGCGAGCTGGCCGACAAGGGTGCGTTCAGGGTATTTTTGGGTGATTTTGTCAGTACCGAAGACGGCAGCGGCATCGTGCATATCGCGCCGGGATTCGGCGAGGACGATTACAACACGCTGAAAAACACCGACATCCCCACGGTCTGTCCCGTAGATGCCGAGGGTATGTTTACCGAAGAGGTAAAGGATTACGCCGGGCTGTTCGTAAAAAAAGCGGACAAACAGATCATCAAAGACCTCAAAGAACAGCAGAAAATCGTCAAACACGAAACCTATACTCACAGCTACCCGCACTGCTGGCGCTGTAAGTCCCCGCTTATCTACCGCGCCATCTCATCCTGGTTTGTGGATATCGGCAAAATCAAGCAGAAAATGCTCAAGGCCAATACGGCCGTCTACTGGATGCCGGCGCACCTGAAGGCCGGGCGCTTCGGCAAATGGCTGGAGGGCGCTCGTGACTGGGCCATCTCCAGGAACCGCTACTGGGGAAACCCCCTGCCCATCTGGAAATGCGATGAATGCTCGGAAATGGTCTGCCTGGGTTCACGCGCCGAGCTGGAAGAGAAGTCCGGCGAAAAGGTGGAAGACCTGCACAAGCACTTCATCGATGAGATTACCTTTGCCTGTGAAAAATGCGGAGGCAGCATGCGGCGAATTTCCGAGGTGCTGGACTGCTGGTTTGAATCCGGGGCCATGCCTTACGCACAGAACCATTATCCCTTCGAGAACAAGGAACACTTTGAACAGCATTTTCCCGCTGACTTTATTGCCGAAGGGCTGGACCAGACACGCGGTTGGTTTTATACCCTGACCGTACTGGCGGCCGCCCTGTTCGACAAACCCGCCTTTTCCAATGTCATTGTAAACGGCCTGGTGCTGGCCGCGGACGGGAAAAAGATGTCCAAATCGGAGCGCAACTATACCGATCCCATGGAGGTCATCCACAGCTTCGGGGCCGATGCCCTGCGGCTTTACCTGATGCACTCCGCGGTGGTAAAAGCCGAGGATCTGCGCTTTACCGATGACGGGGTAAAAGAAGTGCTGAAAAACATCATCATCCCCCTCTGGAACGGCTACAGCTTTTTTGTGACCTATGCCAATATAGACGCGGTTACCCCGCAAAGCGCGCCGGACAATCCGGAAAATCCGCTGGACCGCTGGATCCTCTCCGAGATCGAACGCCTGGTGGGCGAGGTGACCACCCAGCTTGACCAGTACGACCTGCAGAAGGCCATCGATCCTTTGGTTGAGTTTATCGACCTGCTTAACAACTGGTACATCCGTCGTTCACGCCGCAGGTTTTGGCGCTCGGAAAACGACCTCGACAAGCAGCAGGCCTACCAGACCCTGTATGCCGTGCTGATGAAACTGGTGCTGACGGCAGCCCCGATCATCCCCTTTATCAGCGAAGAGATTTATCAGAACCTGAAATCAAAAGAAGATCCCGAGTCCGTGCATCTTTGTGACTACCCGCAGGAGAAACTCTCGCTGCGCAATCCCGAACTTGACCGCAAAATGGGTCTTACCCGTCAGGCCGTCACCATGGGAAGGGCCATCCGCTCACTGCACAACCTGAAGATCCGCCAGCCCTTGCAGTCGCTGTACCTGGTTACCCGGGACAAAGAAGAAGCGGCCATTCTTGATGAAATGCAGGAGATTATCAAGGAAGAACTTAATGTAAAACAGGTGATTATCCAGGAGAATGAAGAAGAGCTGGTGGAATATACGGTTAAGGCGAACTACCGCGTCCTGGGCAAGACCTTGGGTAAAGACATGAAAACCGCCGCCGGACTCATTGAAAAACTCCCGGAAGAGGATATACGAAAGCTGGTGCACGGAGATTCACTGACCCTGCGGGTCGGGGAGCGGACCGTAACCCTTGGCCCCGAGGAGGTGGTGATCCAGCGTAATGAAAAGCAGCACCTGAAGGTGATGAACCAGGGCAGCCTGACCGCGGCCTTGAACCCCGAACTCAGTGAAGATCTGCTGCGTGAGGGTATGGTCCGTGATCTGGTTCGGGGAGTACAGAATCTGCGTAAAGAACAGGGGTTTGAGGTGACGGACAGAATCAACCTGACGCTCTCCGGCGGCCCGTCCCTGTTGCAGGCCGTAGAGCAGTTCCAGGACCACCTTACCTCCGAAACCCTGGCGGTTGCCTGGAAGTGGGAGAAGAGGGAGCCTTCCCAACAGATTGAGTGCGGAACGGAACCCTGTTTTGTCCATATTGAAAAAGCTCCGAATTAGGGTAAGGAATGAAAAAATTCGTTTTATCACTGACAACAGCCTTTTTTACTCTTATGTTTACCGGAATGCTCACGTCCTGTCCCACCATACCGGCGGAGAAAACCCCGTCCGACTGGCTGGGCATTTTGCCCAGAAACGGCAGTTTTTACCTGTATATCAATCACACCCGGGCCAATCCGGTAATCAAGGGAATTTTAAAAAAAGCGGGGCAGTTGGGCCCGTCGGTGCAGGCCGTGCTGGACCGTACCCAAAAATCGTATCTGAGTGTACGGTTAACGCCGGGGGGGAGAACCGAAGTATCATTCGTACTCCTGGGCGGCTATCCCGCCGGCTATATCAGGGGCGTGCTCAAGCGGAATAAGGAATGGCGACTTGTGGAAAACCAGGTCAGCTATTACCAGAATATCAGGCAGCCCCTGCAGGTGGCTATTCCCAAACCCTATATGTTCCTTATAACAAGCGGAGGGGATATCCGCACAATGCTGACCCATTATACGGATGAGTCCATTTTCCCGTTGGAAAAAGATATCGGCCTGGACATGAAATCCAGCGATCTGCTGCTGTTCTTCCCCCTGGGACTCGAGAATCATGTGGCCGACAGACTGCACATTGACTGGCGCAAAATCAGCGTCCGTGAGATCTGGCTGACCGGGCGCACTACGGACGACGGCTATACATTTTCCGGAATTTTCTTGATTGCCAACAAGACCGGGGCCCGCTTGTTCTCCACAATATTCAAGTTGACCCTTGCCGCCTTGCTGCGGGATATCGATGTAGAAAGCGCGGGTAAACGCCTAAAGAATGTGCAGGTGCTGATAAAGGGAACACAGGTACAGATTACCGATTTCTATTTAAGCAACGATGAACTGATCACCATGATCTCCTCCATCCTCGCAACAAAGGAAGATAAAAAATGAGAATCGCTGTGGTGGACTACAACGCGGGAAACTTACGAAGCGTGGAAACCGCCCTGAAATACCTGAAGGCCGATTTTTTTATTACGGGCAGGCCGGAAGAGTTACGCGGTGCCGATAAACTGATCTTCCCCGGGGTGGGTGAAGCAAAGGCAGCCATGCAGGTACTGGAAGAGACCGGCCTGGGCGGTGCCATTACCGAGTTTTATAAGAGCGGCAGGCCGCTCTTGGGAATCTGCCTGGGCAGCCAGATTGTCCTGGCGGATTCGGAAGAAAGCAACACCCGCTGCCTGGGGCTGGTCCCCGGTACCGCGCGGCTGTTCCCCGCCAAAGCGGGCTTTAAGGTACCGCATATGGGGTGGAACCAGGTTGTGCATGACGGAAAGCATTTCCTGTTCAAGGGAATCCCTTCCGGCAGCTCCTTTTATTTTGTGCACTCGTATTATCCCGACCCTGAAAGCAAGGAGTACTGTATGGCCGGGACCGACTACATCATTGAGTTCTGCTCCGGGCTTTGCGCGGAAAACCTGAACGCGTTTCAGTTTCACCCCGAAAAATCGGGAAAATACGGACTGAAGCTGCTGGACAATTTTATCAACGCGGGAACAACAGTATGTTAGAAAAAAGAATAATCGTCTGCCTGGATGTGCGTGCCGGACGCACCACCAAGGGAATAAAATTCAAAGAGAACATCGACGTCGGCGACCCCGTGGAAATGGCCGAGTTTTATTACAACCAGGGAGTGGATGAGCTGGTATTTTACGACATCACCGCCTCTGCGGAGAAACGCAAAATAATGATCGACGTGGTGGCCGCGGTGGCCGAGCATATTTTCATCCCCTTTTCCGTCGGTGGGGGAATCGCCTCGGTCGCCGAGATGCGAGAGGTGCTCTTGGCCGGGGCGGAAAAGGTAAGCGTCAACTCACAGGCGGTACGCAACCCCTCCATTATTGAAGAAGGAGCGTCACTTTTCGGCCGCCAGTGTATTGTGCTTGGCATGGACGCACTCAGGGACCCGTCCTTTCCTTCCGGCTACCGCGTTGTAATCGACGGCGGCAGGACCCCCACAGAGTTTGACGCGCTTGAATGGGCCCGCCGGGCGGAGTCTTTGGGCGCGGGAGAGATCGTGGTAAACTCAATCGACGCCGACGGAACACAGGACGGCTACGAACTGGCGGTTACGGGGTTGATTTCACGCAGTGTCGGCATTCCCGTGGTAGCCTCAGGCGGGGCCGGGACCATCGAGCATATTTATGAGGTATTCACCAAGGCGCAGGCCGATGCCGCACTTATCGCCTCCATGGTACATTTCGGCACCTATACCATTCCGGGGATCAAGTCTTTTCTGCAAAACAAGCATATTCCGGTACGTTCCGATTTTTAGATTTATCCTCTCAAGGTTTTTGCTTGAAATTCTCCATCGATTAATATACACTTTTGTCGGAAAGGTTATAAAGTGGAGCTGCTTGCTACAGACATTACAAAAATCCAACGTTCGATCCAAAGCTCTGTTCCTCTGTCCATTAAACTCTTCTCGATTCCCCATGAAACCGAACTCTATATAGAAAAGCTGCTGGAAGCCTTCCTCCTCGAGCTGGAACACGAATCGCTGAAAGACAGAATATCCTACTGCCTGCGCGAGATCGCCCTGAATGCTCAGAAGGCCAACATCAAGCGGGTCTATTTCATCGAACGTGATCTGGATATCAACAATAAAAAAGACTACGCCGAGGGCATGAAACATTTCAAGGACGATACGGCCAACAATATTGAATACTTCCTGAAGCAACTGAAACAGCACAGTTATTACGTAAAGATAGTATTCCACACCAAGGGCAATAAATTATACATCAGTGTGCGTAATAACGTTGAAATAACCAAACCCGAGCAGATACGGGTGTTCGACAGAATCGCCCGGGCCCGGGCGTTCAACTCGGTTGAAGAGGCCCCTTCCACTCTTGTGGATGATATCGAGGGCGCCGGTTTGGGCATTATCATCATTATTCTCATGCTCAAGCGCATCGGGTTGGACGAGGATTCCTTTGATCTTGACTTTGTCGACGGGGAAACCGTGGCAACCATTACCATCCCCTTTTCCGACATACATATGGAAAAAATAGAAAGCCTGATCAAACAGATTACCAGGGAGGTGGACCAGCTTCCGCAGTTTCCCGAAAACATCGTCCATCTGCAAAAACTTATCTCCGATCCGGATACCGAAATATCGGATATCGCCCGCCAGATCAGTACCGATCCTTCGCTGACCGCCGATCTGTTAAAACTGGTAAACTCGGCGCAGTTTATGCTCCCCAAAAAGGTGGACAACATTGTAGAGGCGGTAAAACTTGTGGGCCTTCGTACCCTGAAAAACCTCCTGTATTCCTACGGCACACAAAAAATCTTTTTTAAACGATTCTCGGACATTAAATGGTTGTGGGACCACTCCTACCGCACGGCCTTCTTTGCCTATACTCTGGCCAAGACCTTTAAACGCAAGAAAGACATTCTGGACGACGCCTACGTCGGGGGGATTCTGCACGACCTGGGCCAGATCATCTTCGCCTCGATTCACCCACAGCTGCTTGATAAAATAAAGACTTTCTGTAAGGCCAAAAACATCGCCTCACACCTGCTGGAAAACCTTTCCAGCGGCATGAACCAC
>Ga0315536_1001124_pt1 | contig 13565 bp, 10 predicted proteins | sample SalMarSW160230MG_FD_203093 | JGI IMG/M metagenome (GOLD analysis project Ga0315536, IMG submission 203093) | Salt marsh sediment microbial communities from the Plum Island Ecosystem LTER, Massachusetts, United States - Salt Marsh Sediment SW1602-30 ... | reverse complement strand
TGGAGAACATCGGCGGCAGCGCGGCAGTTGCCGGTATGACCCGCCCATAACTCCTAGGCATACCTACGTAGTTCCTGATAACTGCACGAGGCAGGAGCCATCCCAGACCGGGGTGGCTCCTGTTGTTGTCTTGAGTAGTCACAATAGTTGACAAGGTCGATCCGCCTACCTATACTGAACGTACAATTCACATTCTCTTTATATTCCCCCATTGCATGCCCCCATTACAGAAACGCCCGTCTGCGCCAGACACACAGACAGGAGGAGATACACGATGAAACGCTGGATGCCATTTCTCTTGATGATGGTATTGGTAAGCGCCTGCACGCTGGTCGGGGCGAAGGCACCACCCATCACCGAGCCGCCGCCAGCGCCACCGGCAATTCAGCTCTCCGCCAGCGCGGACACGGTGGCGGTTGGCGAGCAGGTCACGCTGACCGCCAGCCTCCAGAATCTGGGGCAGCCGCAGTACCAGCTCAGCCTGTCGAATGCGAGCCAGGCCGATGCCGGCCCGCAGAACATCACCGTGCTCGCCGATCAGACGCTGGGCGAGCAGTCGAGCGACGCCAGCTACCTGTTCCAGGTCGTCTCGGCGACCGCGACGGGGGGCGAAGTGACGTTTGTGCTGCGCGCGCTGGCTCCCGGACAGGCCACGGTGCGGGTCGGCGCGAACGGCGAGGCCCAGGGCGAGGATGGGGCGTTCGTCCCGGCCAGCGTGCAGTCCGACGACCTCACATTGACGGTGAGCGGCGCTCAAGAGCCCTCTTACACCGCCAGCGTCGAGATCGAAGCCAGCGCCAACAACACCAGCGTGGGCGACGAGGTGACGATCACCGTCACGTCCAGCGGGCTGGGCCTGCCCAAGTACACGCTCGCGCTCCAGGATCAGGCCGACCCGGACAACCCGATCCTGGTCTCAACCGGCGAGGGGGAGGAGGCGGGGGGAGAAGAGAATGCGTCGGCCCCGCTTGCCGTGATCACCAGGGAAGAAGGGGGGATCAGCGGCACGGAGGGCACGGCGACCTTCGTGCTGCGCGCCCAGGCGGCGGGGACGGTGCAGATCGCAGCCCGCGTCAACGGCGAGGCGGCGATGAGCGACGGCACATTCAACTTCGTCAACGTCACCTCGGACGCGCTCACGATAGAGGTCAGCCAACCGGCGCAGAGTGGCAGCGTCCGGGTGGCCGAGCACCCCAACCTGGGGGCGCTGCTCGTTGATGACGGCGGGCGCACGCTTTACCGCTATACCGGGGACAGCCTGGCGACCTTCCTGTGCGAGTTCCAGGCCTGCGCCGAGCAGTGGACGCCCTACATCCTGGACGAGGGCGAACCGAGCACCTCCGCCGAAGGGCTTGGCACGCTGGGGATCGCCGAGCGGGCCGATGGGGGCCGCCAGGTGGTCTACGAAGGGTCGCCGCTGTTCTATTACGCCGGGGACAAATCGGCGGGCGAGGCCAATGGCAACGCGGTCGCCGGGTGGGAAGTGGTCTCCCCAGGCTACAGGCTCAACCTGGGGCAGTACAACGTCTACTCCGTCCAGGGTGGCGATACGCTGTCCTCGATCTCCCGGCGGTCGGGCACCTCGATGGCCCACCTGATCAGCCTCAACCTGCGGGATCACCCCAACCTGCTGAGCGACCCGGACGGTCTGAGTGCCGGGTGGGATTTGTTTGTCAGCCCGCCCTTTGGCCGCGCGCAGAGCGGGGGCGGCACGGGTGGAGCCGGTGGGACGCACGTCGTGCAGCCCGGCGAGCACATCTACCAGATCGCCAGGGACAACGGGATCGCGGTCGCGGCGCTGATCGAGCTGAACGCCGGGGTCTATCCCAGCCTGCGCACCGATCCGAACGCCATCCGACCCGGTTGGGTGCTGCGGCTGTCGTCAAACGCAACCGGCGATTCGGGCGGCGGGAACCGTACTTACACCGTCGCCAAGGGGGATACCCTGTTCCGCATCGGGACGACCTACGGCGTCGATTGGGAGGACGTCGCCATCGCCAACGGCATTATCTCCCCCTGGACGATCCGCCCCGGCCAAGTCTTGACGATCCCCAGCCCGTGATAGGCGTGCGGGGATAGAACCTCAGACACATCGACGCCCGGCGCGCAGCCGGGCGTCTTTCTCTTCACCCAGGATAGACAATCCTTGCCACTCCCCGTCCAAATGTGCTAGGATCACCCTATACACGAACGTACGCCAACCCGGAGTTGGCGGTCGTCCTCCCCGATGCGGGGGGCGGCGTCGGGTTCCTCACCCGGCGAAAAGTGCCAGCCAACTGCCCAATTCACGCAAGCCAAACAAGCACGGAGATTCGCACAATGAAGCTGTGGAATCGGTATTTGACGCCCGGCTCGGTGGAGGAGGCGCTTGGCCTGCTCCGGCAGCACGGCGGCGCGGCGCGGGTGATCGCGGGCGGCACCGACCTGCTGCTCGACATCCGCCAGGGCAACCACCCACCCGCCGACGTGCTGATCGACATCACCTGCATCCCTGAATTAGGCGAGATCACCCAGAAGGGGGATAGGGTGACGGTCGGCGCAGGCGTGACGCACAGCGCGATCGTGCGCTCGGCGCTGCTGGGCGCACGGGCGACCTGCCTGGTGGAGGGCTGCGGTGTGGTAGGCGGGCCGCAGGTGCGCAACGTCGCCACGCTGGGCGGGAACGTCGCCCACGCCCTCCCGGCAGCGGACGGCACGACCTCGCTCGTCGCGCTCGACGCCGAGGTGGAGATCGCCCAGGGCGGCGAGCGGCGCTGGGTGCCGATCGGGGCAATGTTCAAGGGGCCGGGCCAATCGCTGCTCGACCCCACGCACGACCTGCTGCTCAACTTCCGCTTCCGGTTGAGCGGTGCGGGCGAGGCGACCGCCTTCACCCGGATCATGCGCCCGCAGGGTGTGGCGCTGCCCGTGCTGGGCTGCGCGGTCTGGGTGCGGCTAGAGAGCGACGAGCAGACCATCGAGGACGTGCGGGTGTGCGTCGGGCCGGTCGGGCCGGTGCCGATGCGTGCCGAGAGCGTCGAGGCCGTCCTGCGCGGCGGGCGCTTCAGCGATGACGTATTAAACCGCGCGGTATCCACCGCCCGGCGGGATTTACATCCCCGGACGAGCAAATACCGTGCCACCGCCGACTACCGCGTGGAGATGATCGAGGTCGTCCTGCGGAGGGCGCTGCCATTGGCCGTCGAGCGGGCGCAGAGCGGCGAGGCCGTCCCGCAGGGCATCGGGTTGCAGTAAAGGGAGGGGGAATACCATGGAAAGCACCATCGAGATCACCGTCAACGGCCACACACATAAACTGGATGTCCCCGAATCGCGCACGCTGGCCGAGTTTTTACGCCTCGACCTGGGCCTGACCGGCACCAAGATCGGCTGCGAGGAGGCCGAATGCGGCATCTGCACGGTGCTGGTGGACGGTACCCCGGTCGATTCGTGCATCTACCCACTCTTCAAGGCGCAGGGTGCGCGCGTAGAGACAATCGAGGGGCTGGCCCAAAACGGCGACCTGCATCCCCTGCAAAAGGCGTTCGTCGAGCACGGCGCGGTGCAGTGCGGGTTCTGCACGCCGGGGCTGATCATGACCGGCAAGGCGCTGCTGGACGAGAACCCCGACCCTGACGAGCACGACATCAAGGTCGCGCTCAAGGACACCTACTGCCGCTGCACGGGCTACCGGGCGGTGGTGAACGCGATCCAGGCGGCGGCGAGCGATCTACGCGGCGAAGGGCTGACCCCCTGGCAGCCCCCGGAGACGGTCGAGCCGCTCAGGGTGATCGGGCAGCCCGTGCCCCGCCCCGACGAGGTCGAGAAAGTAACCGGGGCGGCGCGCTACGCAGACGATTACGTCTTTCCGGGCATGGTCTATGGGCGGACGCTGCGTAGCGCCTATCCGCACGCGCGGGTGCTGAGCATCGATACCGCCGAGGCGAAGGCGCTGCCCGGCGTGCGGGCGGTGCTGACCCACGCAGACATCCCCGGCGAGGACACGCACGGGCTGGTACATTACGACTGGCCCGCGCTGGCCGGGGACAAGGTGCGTTACATGGGCGACCCGGTCGCCGTGGTGGCCGCCGACACGCCGGAGATCGCCGCCCAGGCGCTTGGCCTGATCCACGTGGAGTACGAGCCGCTGCCGGTCGTCGGCGGCCCGGTCTATGCGCGCCGTGAGGACGCGCCGCTCGTCCACGAGGAATGGAAGACGGGCAACCTGCTCAAGCACATCAAGGTGCGGCATGGCGATCTCGCCAAAGGGTTCGCCGAGGCGGACGTGATCGTCGAGCGCTCCTACCACACGCCAACCACCGAGCACGCCTTCCTGGAGCCGGAATGCTCGATCGCCGTCCCGGCGGGCTACGACGACGAGCACCCCAAGCTGACGATCTACGTCGGCTCGCAGATCCCCTACGCCGACCGCCACCAGGTGGCGCGCGTGCTGGGCGTGGCCGAGGAAGAGGTTCGCGTGCGCGGCACGCTGATCGGGGGTGGCTTTGGTGGCAAGGAAGACCTGGCCGGGCAGGCACACGCCGCGCTGCTGGCCCAGGCGACCGGGAAGCCCGTCAAGATGCTCTATACCCGGCAGGAATCGCTGCTCTTCCACCCCAAGCGCCACGCCACCGTGATCCGGATCAAGACCGGGGCGAAGCGTGACGGCACGCTGACCGCCGTCGAGGCCGAGCTGTACGGCGATGCGGGCGCGTACGCCTCGCTCTCCGACAAGGTGATGACCCGCGCCACCACCCACGCCACCGGCCCGTACAACATCCCCAACGCCAGGATCGACTGCTATGCGATGTACACCAACAACCCGCCCTCCGGTGCGTTCCGGGGCTTCGGCGTGACCCAGTCGGCCTTTGCGGTGGAGAGCAACATGGACATCCTGGCCGAAGAGTTAGGCATCGACCCTGTCGAGCTGCGCCGCAAGAATGCCCAGCAGGTGGGTGTGGTGACCGCCACCGGGCAGGTGCTGCGTGAGAGCGTGGGCTTACTGGAAACGCTGGACAAAACCCGCGCCGACATGGAGGCGGGGGAGCCGCTCCGCTGGGGCTGGGTCGAGGGCGACAAGGCCTACGGCTGGGGGATCGCCTGCGCTTACAAAAACACCGGCCTGGGCGGTGGCGCGCCCGATAAAGCCGGGGTCGAGGTCGAGGCGTATGACGACGGCACGGTCGAGACGCGCACCTCCTCAGCGGACATGGGCCAGGGCCTGGGGATGGTCGTCGCCCAATGCACGGCGGAGGAGCTAGGCATTCCCTATGAGCACGTGCGTGTGCTGCTCTCCGATACCGATCTCACCCCCGACGGCGGCCCGACGACCGCCTCGCGCCAGACGTTCGTCACCGGGAACGCGGCCCGGTTGGCAGCGGGCACCCTGCGTGAGGCGCTGCGCGCCGTCGCCGCCGAGCACCACAACGTGCCGCCCACCCAGATTCGCTTCGAGGAAGGGCTGGTGCGCTACAACGGCCACGCGACGCCGCTGGGCGAGGTGGTTGGCATGATGCGCGGTCAGGGGTTGGTGCCGAAAGCACGCTACGAATACACCGCCCCGGAGACTCAACCCCTTGGGGAGGGCGGCGACATGCACTTCGCCTTCTCGTATGCGACCCAGGCCGCGCTGGTCGAGGTTGGCCTGGCGACAGGCGAGGTGCACGTGCTGAAGGTCGTCACCGCCACCGACGTGGGCCGGGCGATCAACCCCAAGTCGCTGATGGGGCAGTTGGAGGGCGGCGTGGTGATGGCGCTGGGCAACGCGCTGACCGAGCAGTACATCATCGAGGAGGGCGTGCCCTGGTCGACGCTGCTGGCCCGTTACAAGATGCCCAGCATCAAGCACATGCCGGAGATCGTCTCGCACGTGGTCGAGCACCAGGCCAGCGAGGGGCCGTATGGGGCGAAGGGCGTGGGCGAGATCTCCTCGATCAACACCACCCCGGCGATCTGCAACGCGATCTACCACGCGACCGGCGTGCGGGTGTTCAGCATCCCCGTCGATCAAGACGCCCTGCTGCGCGCGCTCAAGGCAGGCAGTCAGGAGGTAACCACCACCTGGAGCGATGTGCGATAAACATACCGCCAGTGGCTTTCGAAATCTATGATAGGCCCGACATGGGGGCCAACCAAGACACACATAATATGATCACGAAGCGCCGGGAAACCACCCTGGCGCTTTGGTCTGCATCACGTGGTTCACGATAAGTCTCAAAAAAACAGAGACTGTCGTGAACCTATGAAGTAAGTCTTATTCTAAAAAATATTGAACGAATTACTTCGGCCAATTCCAGCTTAAAAAACGCCTATTCAGCCCCGGTGAACGGACAGATGTCGTATGCCTCGTACAACCGGTTCGCATAGCCAAACTCATTCAGCAATTGGTAGATATCAGGGTGGTCAAAGGCATAGCTCCTGACCTCCCTGCACGCCTCGCCAACACTACCCGACTCCAGGTAAGTATCCCAGAATACTTTGCCTATTGTGGCAAAACCATCGCCCAGCGCCCCACCTGAGCCATCATACTCGGCGAAGACCGTCGCGGCTGCGCCCGCGTTGGTTTCATCGCCCAGCAGCAGATAGGTGACCATCGTCCGATAGCGCGCGTACAGTTGCAAAGCCGGGATTTCGTCCTCGCCATTCTCCCAGGTCGGGTGGTTGGACCGGCGAATCAGTGAATCATATGACGCCAATGCCTCATTGTAATCACCCGCCTCAGCAGCGGCGTCACCATCCTGGATGAAGTGGATCGGGTACCATTCGTACTCAGGCGTTGTCGGCTCTGAGTCGCCCAGCACGTAGTGCACCCCGTTCCAGACGTAGGTGTACCGATACTCACGTTGCGGCCCGGCTCCAATTGAGCCGATCGTACCGACGTCCAATATGAGTTCGGCCACGCCATCCAGATCGGTATCGACCACGGCAAGCTCGGCAAATGGCCCGCCCACCGGCTCGCCAAGCAGCGAGACAAAACTTTCGCTGATCAACTGATACTCAACTAAAGTAACATCCACCGAACAGGTATGCGCCCCGCAGGATGTGCTGGTATAGACCAGATCGGCAACGCCATTGTCGTTCAGGTCGCGCAGGCTGATCAGGTCGCCGTTTTCTACCTCTGAGTCATACAGCAGGCGGTAAGCGTGGTCCTCGCAGCCATATACCAATATCTTGCCAAACGCACCCGAGACGACAAACGCATCCGCGTCGATGACGATCGCCACCACTTCCGGCACGCCATCGCCGGTCAGGTCTTGCTCGCCGTCGATCACGCCGCCATTCTCGTCGATCGATCCCCACTCGATCAGGCGTGCTTCCAGCCCATCAAGGGAACCTCCGGCAGAGAGGTAATCGCCAATCGTGCCGATGATCTCGTCAAAAGGGGGGCGGGACCCAGTCAGGGTAACGCTTCCCGGAGGGGGGCAGATCGATACATCAATCGGGGTGTCGTCGGTAGGTGTTGGGGGTGGGTCGGTAGGGGTGAGTGGGGGATCGGTCGCCGTCGCAGGCGAATCGGTGGGTGTTGTCTCCGCCACAACGGGCAGCGTGGGAGCGCCCGGCCCGCCTGGCTCCAACCATTTAGACACCACCGAGACAATCGCGACTATCCCAAGCACCAGCAGCAGAATCGCAGCGGCTATCCCACCTATCCAGGCAAAGAGCCCCCCCTGTCTGCTCTTCTTTTTTTGAGGTTGAGCCTGCACCGGGTCAAAAATCCAGCTGGCACCTTCCGCAGGGGGTGAGGGCAGCACGTCAAGTAGCTGGTTGAATGCGGAATTGTAATCGTGGCGGAAGTCGACGTATTGGATGGCAATGAGTTCCGGTGGGAGACTCACTTCACGATACATAACCGGGAACACGCGCCCGCGTTTGTGCTGTAGCGCGTAGAGCAGTTCATTCCGCACCCAGTCCGATTCCATCGAGTCGGGTGAGAGGATCACCACGTAGGCGTAGCAGTCGTCGATACCACGTTGGATTTCGCGGTTCCAGATCTCGCCCCCGGTGATGCCGCTGACGTCGATCCAGATCGGGTGTTCGGCGTCGTAGAGATCGTTGGCGAGCCGGTAGGCGAATCCCTGGTCGGGCTCGATGCGCCGGTAGCTGATAAATACATGGCGAGGCGATTGCTGAGCAGTCATAAGCACATCCCCCTGGTACGTGTGTCCCATCCTATAGCCATTATAGCATCGGTCAACCCCCTGCTATAGTTGAGATTAATCGGTCAGGATGGCCCTCTGTCTTTTGCCTTTGACCCTGATCCGCGTTACTGTCGGGCCATCACACACCACGAGGACAATCGATGGCCGACGAGCACATACCCGACATCTGCGATTACGAAGGCTCGACCTACGAGACCGATTTCTGGGAGGGGCAGGGCCGCGATTACGAGGATCGCGTCGAGCGGGTGGCGATCCGCCGCCTGATGCCCGCCAGCGGCGGGCGGCTGCTTGAATTAGGGGCCGCCTATGGCCGCCTGACTTCCCTCTGGGCCGGGTACGAGCAGGTCGTGCTGCTCGACTATTCCCACTCACAGCTAGGGACGGCCCGTGCCCGCTACGGGGACGAGGGGTTCCTGTACGTCGCGGCCAACATCTACCAGATGCCCTTTGCCCCCGCCCTCTTCGACGCGGCGACGATGATCCGCGTCTTCCACCACATGCAAGACCCACCCGCCGCGCTGCGCGCCATCCGCGAGACAGTGCGGCAGGACGGTGTGTTCCTGCTGGAGTTCGCCAACAAGCAGAACCTGAAGGCGATTGCCCGCTGGCTGCTGCGCCGCCAGGACTGGGACCCCTTCGAGAGGGAGCCGGTCGAGTTCGCCGCCCTCAACTACGATTTCCACCCGCGTTACGTGCGCGAGGAGCTGAAAGAAGCCGGGTTCGAGCCGGGCCGGGTGCTGACCGTCTCCCACTTGCGGATCGGGCTGCTCAAGCGGGCCGTCCCGACCGACCTGCTGGTCGCGCTGGATTCGCTCTTTCAACCAACCGGGAACCTCTGGCAGTTGACGCCCAGCGTCTTCGTACGGACTGAGGCCATTGGGGAAGACGCCTCCGCTCCGGCGGGCGCGTTCTGGCGCTGCCCGGCCTGCGGGTCATACGATTTGGAGGAAAAACCGGATCGACTGATCTGCGAAAGCTGCGGCAAAACGTGGCACAAGCGAAACGGCGTGTGGGATTTCAAGGACGCTGCCGGGGACTAGGTCGCCCTCTCACCACTCCAATTCATGCGGTTTATAGACTTGCGAGCCGCGCTGGATGCGCCGCGCGCGGCGTTCTACCTGCGCCCGCGGCAGCATCACCCGCCGCCCGCACCCCTCACATTTCAGGCCAATGTCGGCCCCCAGCCGGTAGATACGCCAGGCGTTTGCCCCGCAGGCGTGGGGTTTCTTCAGGGTCAGGATGTCGTCGTGTTGTAAATCGAGGGGCATGGGGTATCTCAGCGTTTTAGCTACAACCGTAGCGGATTGTAATCCACCGCGTTGTCGTCCAGGTCAAGCGTCTCGCCGATGTAGCTGCTCGTCGTCTGCGGGCTGGCGTGGCCGAGCATGATCTGCACCTGCTCGATCGTCGCTCCACCCCGCCGGGCTAGCAGCGCCGCCGTGCGGCGCAGGTCGTGCGGCTTGACAGGCGGCAGGCCAACCAGCGCGGTGTAATAGTTGACCAGCTTGTAGATCGCGTGGGGGGTCATGCCCTGCCGGTAGGTGAGCACCTTGCCATCCTTTGTGATCGGCACGAAGATCGGGCAGGCCGGGTCGGTGTAGTTCAGCCCGGAGTGCTCCCCCCAGGCCACCAGCGAGCGCCACAGCCAGACCGGCAGCTTGAGGGTGCGCACCCGCCCGTGCTTGCCCCGCAGGTTGGCGATCACCTTGTGTCCGTCCAGCTCGGCCAGATGTCCCCAGGTCAGGTTGCAGATTTCCGAGCGGCGCAGGCCGAGCGTCAGCAGCAGCCCCAGGATCGCCGAATCGCGCAGACCCTTGACCGTCTCGCGGCCTGGTGCCTGGAGCAGTTCGCGCGCCTGCTGGGCGGTCAGGCGGTTCCCCTGTAATTCCCCGCGAACGGTGGGCGCTTTGACCAGGTCGAGCTGGGGCAGGTGGCTGGCGATGCGCGGCTCCAGCGCGGCGGCGGTGCGCAGCATCCCCTTGATCGTGTTGAGGTGCGCCTGCACCGAGCGCGGCGAGAGGCCCTGCTCGTCCTGGAGGTGGGCAACGTACATCTTCAGGTGGGCGACGAAGGGGGCCGGTTCCTGCTGTTCGCGCCAGTCCATGAACGCCTCAAGGCGGCTCCGGTAAGCGCGCTGCGTGTTGGGCGACATCCCGGCCAGGTAGGTGATAGTCGCCGATTCGAGCAGGTTGTCGTGCCGCAGGTTGACGACCGCGCGCGGCTCTTCGGGGGGGTGGTCGTCGGGCATGATTTGCATGGAGTGATTATAACACGGGCCGGGTGGAGCCGTGCGGTGGGGCCGGGCCGGACGAGAATCAAAAGCGGGCGTGGCCCATCAGCCGCGCCCGCCCCTCAAACGTCACCGGCGATCAGCGTTTGTCCTCTTTGGCGAGGAACTCCCAGCTGCGCAGTTCTTCCATCATCGACCGATCGGTCAGGTCCAGCCGGATAGGCGTGATCGAGATGTACTCGTTCGCCACCGCCCACAGGTCCGTGCCCACCTCGTCGGTGTCACCGGTGGGACGCCCTCCGCCGATCCAGTAATACGGCGTGCCCTTCGGGTCTATCCGCTCGACCAGCTCATCATGGTAACGCCGCCGCCCCTGCCGGGTGATCTGGATTCCCTTCGCCGTCCCATAAGGCAGGTAGGGCACGTTGACGTTCAGCAGGGTCAAGTCCGGCAGGCCGTGGTCGAGCACGATCGGGGCAAGCTGCGCGGCGAAGACAGCAGCCTCCTCAAAGGCCGGTTCGGTGTACGAGTCCAGCGAGACGGCGATCGCCGGGACGCCCAGGATCACCGCCTCCATCGCCGCCGTCACCGTCCCGCTGTAGGTGATGTCCTGCGCCAGGTTGCCCCCCTGGTTGATGCCGCTCACCACGATGTCGATCGGCTCAGAGATGTAGCCCATGATCGCCAGCGCGGTGGCGTCGGCGGGCGAGCCGGAGCAGGCGTGGCCCGGCGTGCCGTCGGAGAGCGTCACCGGCCAGATGCGCAGCGGGTCGCGCAGGGTCTTGCGGTGGCCGACCGCGCTCTGGTTATCCGCCGGGGCCATCACGGTGACCATCGCCTCCGGGATCGCCCGCAGGGCGGATTGCAGCGCCAGGATGCCCGGCGCGAAGATGCCGTCGTCATTTGTGACCAGAATATGCATGGCAGTTCACTACCTCCACCGATAGATTGTGCCGCCCGGTCACCGGAATCACAAACATCGGGCGGGGTCAGCCCACGTGGGTGGAACACGGATTGTACCAGAGACAGGTTAAATGGTGGTTAAGGCCGGTCTAGCTGCACGGCCAGCCGCCGCGCCTGGGCGAGGTCACCGGGGGTGTTGACGTTCATGAAGCTCCACCGCTCCGGGTCGAAGCGGTCGATCTCGCCGCTGGGCACCTCGCGCACGCGCACGTCAGGGTAAAACCCCACCACTTTCAAGCGCCCCGCCTCCAACCGCTCCCGGATCGGCCCCAGGCAGGGCTTCCCATAGACGGCGTGCATGCTCTCCGGCAGGCCGTCGCGGTTGAGCGGCACCACCACGTCATAGCCGTTTCGCAGCCCGATCAGGTAGCCCAACAGGTCGGGGTTCAGCAGCGGCTGGTCGCAGCTCACCACCAGCACGTGGTCGCGGCTGGCATGGGCGATGGCCGTGTACAGCCCGCCCAGCGCGCCCATGCCGGGGATCAGGTCGGGGTGGACAGGCAGGCCCAGGTGATCGTACTCGTCGGGGGCGCTGGCGATCAGCAGCAACTCGTCACCCAGGCCGCGTACCCGCGCGATCACCCGCTCGATCATCGGCTGTCCGCCCACCTCGATAAAGGCCTTGTTCCGCCCCATGCGGCGGCTCTGCCCACCGGCCAGGATCGCCACGCTGATTGGCTCGGACATCGTCCCTCGGCGTCAATTTGCGTTACCTGAGTATAGCGTGAGGCAGGGGGATAACGCGGATGGGGGGTAAAACGAGGACTTACACCTCGGCGATCTCCTCAAACCGCACATCGCCGGTCGAGAGGTCGAGCAGGCAGACCGAGCGCGATTCGGCTCGCCGCCCGCCCAGCGCGCCGGGGTTGATCACCCTGGTTTGGCCCACCATTTCATCGCGGCGGCGGTGGGTGTGTCCGTGGAGCACGTAGTGGTAAATCCCGCTGTGGATGAACTCGTCAAGCTGCGCCAGGTCGTCGCCGTGGCAGACGGCGATCCGCTTACCGTCCAGCTCCATCGTGAGGTGCTCGCCGATCGTCGTGCAGAAGAAGTGCCGGACGGTGACTTTCAGGCCGGCGCGGTCGCGGTCCATGTTGCCAAATACGAACGAGGCCGACCAGCCCACCAGGAACTCAATGACCTCCGGGGTTGTGTAATCCCCGCAGTGAATGATATGCTCAGGCTGAGCCTCCCGAAAGATCGCCATGGCGCGCCGGGTGTTCTCGATATGGTTGTGCGTGTCGGACAGGATGCCGATCTTCATGAGGGTGTGCTCCACAGGTCAGTGCGTGATATTGACCATTGTAGCGCAGAATGATTGGATGAAGACTGCCTTTCATCATGCGCAAGGCCTGAAGTGTTTCCTGGGACGTTTCCTTCCGGATTATCTAAAATTGCTTCTTTAAAGGGACTGTGCTGTTAGGTGAAAACCGAGAGGGTTTAATTCGGAAGATTGAACGGTTTTCGCCAGCTATGACTGAGAGAGAGTGTGATGAGACGAAATTGGGCATTATATGGTATATCCCTGCTGGCCGCCACGCTGTCCGCGCTCGCGACCTTCTCACCGGCTGCCGCGCAGCAGAGCGGGCGGCCCCACCTGCCCGGCGAGCAGCAGTATGGCACCGAGCACTTTTTGATCCACTACACGCTGACCGGCCAGGACGCCATCAACTCGACCGATGGGAATCAGGACGGGCTGCCGGACTACGTCGAGCAGGTGGCCGACGCGCTGGAATATAGTTGGCAGTTTGAGGTCGAGGATCATGGCTGGGCACCGCCGCCGCCCGATTTGGGCGAGGGGGGCGACGACCGGGTCGACGTGTACCTCCAGGACATCATGAGCGAGGGATACGCCGGGTATGCCGACTCGGAGGGCGGCTACGTGGGTGACAACCCCAATACGCCCGAAACCGAGCATCATGCCTACTACTCCTACCTGGCGCTGGACAACGATTACGTCGAGGTGTTCGACGACCCCGTCACCGACGAGACGCCCACCCAGTTGATGCAGGCGACCGTCGCGCACGAGTTCAACCACGTGCTGCAAGGCGGTTATGACGATAACGACCCGCATTTCTGGCTGTACGAGGCGACCGCCACCTGGATGGAGGACGAGGTTTTCCCGGATGTCAACGACGCCGTGTACTACCTCGACTCGCTGTTTGGCAGCCCGGATACCTGCCTGGTGGCTGAGCTGCCGGTGCGCGAGGGGACCACGCACTGGTATGCCACCT
>Ga0315536_1001121_pt1 | contig 13582 bp, 3 predicted proteins | sample SalMarSW160230MG_FD_203093 | JGI IMG/M metagenome (GOLD analysis project Ga0315536, IMG submission 203093) | Salt marsh sediment microbial communities from the Plum Island Ecosystem LTER, Massachusetts, United States - Salt Marsh Sediment SW1602-30 ... | reverse complement strand
GCCGTAGTGGCTTCGGATGGCGGCGAAGATTTCGGCTTGTTTGACGGTGTCGACGCCGAGGTCGGCTTCCAGGTCGAGGTCGACGTCGAGTAGGTCGGGCGAGTAGCCGGTGAGTTCGGAGACGATGCCGACCACGGTGTCGGTCAGGTCGTCGCCCGCCGCCGCTGGTGCGGGGGCCGCTGGTGCAGGGGGTGCCGGGGGTTCGTGGGGGGCGGGGGATGCCGCCGGGGCGGTCGGCGCAGGAGCTGGCGCCGGTTCAGGCTGCGCCGTCGGCGTCTGCACCGGTGCCGGCGCCGCGCTCTCGGCCCGGGGTCCGGTGTCAACGACCCGGAGCCGGTGCTGGACCACTTCCAGGGCGGCATCGGCGCTGCCGGCCGCTGTCGCCAGCCAGCGCCGCCAGGCGGCCTGGTCGACGATTCGGTATTCGTAGCCCAGTTCATCCGGCAGCCGGTGCCGGCCGTCGGGGACCGGGGTCCAGCGCATCAGCGTCATCGCGATCTGCGAGCCAAAACCGGCACCGAGCCGCAGCGCGTACTGCACGGGATAGTTGCCGCCGGTCGACAAGTTCAGGTGACCCAGCTCGGGATCTGGCTCCTTGTAATTGGGCACCGGCGGGACGAGACCGGTTTCCAGCGACTTGATGGCGACGACGTCTTCGACTCCGGCGCCCATCGCGTGCCCGGTGAAGCCCTTGGTGTTGGTGATGACCACGGCGTCGGCGTCCGGCCCGAAAACCTTTCGCAACGCATGGATTTCGGCGGCCGCGCTGCCGCCGCGGGCAGGCGTATACGTCTCGTGAGACACGAACTCGGTGTTGGGTGCGATGGCATGTCGGTCCACGCCACGAGCCTCGGCCTGGGCGAGCAGCTTCTCCATGATCTCCCCGATGTGCGCGACATCGAGCCGGGTGCCGTGGAAGGCGCTGTTGGCGGTGACCGTACTGAGAACTTCGCAGATCGGCTGCAGCCCGCGTTCTGCGGCGGACTCGGCGGACTCCACCACGAAGGCCGCGGCTCCCATGCCCAGGATCATTCCGTGCCGACGCTGGTCGAACGGAGTGGCAGCCTCCTCGACGAGGTCGTCGGTGGCGGCGGCGCCGGAGGCCAGGAACCCCGACGCCAGCCACGGCAGCAGACCATCGGAGCTGGCGTCGTCGGCGGACACGACGATCACCCGGCGGCAGCGGCCGGTGCGGATCCAGTCCTCGGCGATGGACACGGCCTGCGTGGTGCTCGCGCAAGCCGCGTTCACCTGCGTGTTGGGCCCGCGTGCGCCGATGATCTCGGCGAACTGCGAGTGGCCCATCGACAGGCATCGGAAGATAAAGCGCCGGTCGAAGACGAAGGGGTCGCTTTCGATGGCGTGGCGCAGTTCGTGGATGCGCCGCTCGACCTCCGTGTGGGCCGAGTCGTTCTCGGTCATCCGTGCCCGCACGGCTTCCAGCGCGGCCAACTGCTCGCGGTTGCTCCGGTCGGTGTAGTAGCGGTCGAGGTCGCGGGCGAAGTTGTCGAGCCCGGGGAAGGCGGATGCGAAGATGATGCCCGTATCGTCGCGCATCGACTCGGGCAGCCCCCATCGATCCGGCAACTGGGTGCCCAGGGTCGTGGTCTTGTAGCGCATTACCAGCGGGATTCCGGCGTCGCGCAGCGCATCGAACCCCGCGCCGATGGCAAGTCGAGTCGTCGAGTCCAGCACGGCATCGCGGGCAGCGTCGACACCGAACTCGTTGACCACGTCGAGCGGTGCGCTGCGCCCGGCCAGTTTGACGACTTGGGCCTCGTTGTCGATGGTTTCGAACGTGGGATCGCCCGACTCGCGCTTGACCAGGCGGGTGATGTGCCGGTCGACCATCTCGCGGCGCAGGCGGTGCGGGATCGTGTCGATGAACTGCTGGCCGTCGAGGATGCGGGTGACATTCTCGTCGTCGAAGACCCGCTCGACCCCGGGCAGGCCGAGCGCGGCGCCGGTGATCACCACCGATTCGGCGGCCGTCGGCCGGGCGGCCGCGCTGGGCCCGGCGGGCAGGCCGCGTACCCCGTGTTCGACGACGTCGAGGACCTGACGCCCCAGCTCGGCATACTGTTCGTCGGTCATCTGAGCGGTCATGGCGGTCCTCTCGACGGAGACGGTGACGGCCGGGGCCGGGGCGGGGAAGCTGGTCTGTCCGTCGGGCGCGGCATAGCCCAACCCCGCGGCATACAGCCCGCACAGCGCCTGGTTGAACGAGGCCACGTCGCCGGTCTTCGGGTGGTTGGTGAACAACGCCAGCACTTCTTCGTCGCCCGGGTCGCCCAAGACGTCCTCCACGAAACCGTGCAACGCCTTCTTGGGGCCGACCTCGACGAAAACACGCGCGCCCGCCGCATAGAGCGTGCGCAGGCCGTCGATGAACTGGACCGGGGACGCCACCTGGCGGCCAAGCATATCCAGCATCGTGTCGACGTCGGCGTCGGCGGGATAGAACTCGCCGGTCACGTTGGCCACGATCGGCAGGTTCGGCGGCCGCACATCGAGCCGGCGCAGGACGGCCTTCAGCGGTTCGCTCACCGGCGCCACGATCGAGGTGTGGAACGCGTGGCTGACCGGGATGCGGGAGGCATTGATCCCGGCGGCCTGGAAAGCCCCGACCGCTCGATCGACGGCGTCGGTGGCACCGCCGATGACAGCCTGGCTGGTGCTGTTGACGTTCGCGATGACGACGTAGCCGTCGGTTTCGGTGACGATCCGCTCGATCTCGGCGAGCGGGGCGAACACGGCGGCCATCGCGCCGTTGTCCCCCACCGAGAGGTTCGCCATCTCCCGGCCCCGGGCGCTGACCGCCTCCAGCGCGGCGTTGAATGTCAGCGCGCCCGTGGCCACCAGCGCGCCGTATTCGCCGAGGCTGTGGCCCATGACCATGTCCGGGCACACGCCGTAGGCGGCGAGCATCCGGGTGAGGGCCAGATCGGTGGTCAGCACCGCCGGCTGGGTGATCTCGGTCTGCATGAGCTGCCGCTCGAGCCGTTGGGCAGCCGACTCGTCGGCGGTATCGCCGAAAATGTATTCGGTCAACGGCTTCCCGAGCAGTGGCTCCATCACCCGGTCGGCCTCGTCGAACGTCGCCGCGACGATCGGTTCGCGCCGGCGCAGTTCGGCCAGCATGTTCACGTATTGCGAGCCCTGGCCGGTGTAGAGGAACGCGACCTTGCCCGGTGCGCCGCGACCGACGAACACCCCTTGGGCGCGCAGGATCTTCCACAGTGCCTGATTGGATGCGGCGTTGTCGCCGCGCAGTGCCTGGGCCGCCTTGGTCGCTTTGGTAGCCAGCTCCGCGGCATCGGCGTAGTCGATGGCGACCCGCACCGGCGCGGCGGCCAGCGCGGGGTCGGGTGCTACCGGCTCGGGTGCGCGCCCGGCCGATGCTTCGGCGGCCAGCCGCCCCAGCTGCGCCGCCACATCGGCGTCGTCTGCGCCGCCCACCACGGCCGCCCCCCGCAGCGGCGCCTTGGCGGCGCGCGGCGCCGCCGGTGTTGTGGTGGTACCGGTACTCGCCGCCACGGGTCGGTGCTCGCCGCCAGAGACCTTTGCGCCCGGGAATGACCGGCCCGCATCGGCGGTTCGGTGCCGCCCGGGCACGTATTCCTCGACGACGGCGTGGAAGTTCGTGCCGCCGAACCCGAAGGCGCTCACTCCCGCGCATCGCGCGCCGCTCTTGGACGCCGGCCACTCCCGCAGCTCGGTATTCACCCGGAAGGGGATTTCGTCCCATTCGACGTTCTCGTTGGGGTGTTCGAAGTGCAGGCTGGGCGCCAGCACCTTCTCGTGCAGGCTCAGCACCGTCTTGAACAGGCCCGCGGCCCCGGCGGCACCCTTGAGATGGCCGATGTTCGACTTGACCGAACCCAGCGCGATCGACCCGCTCGCGGCACCGGCCTTGCCGAACACGTCGGTCAGGCTGGCCAGCTCGGTGGCGTCGCCGACGCGCGTGGAGGTGCCGTGCGCCTCGATGTAGCCGGCCTGCGTCGGGTCGATCCCGGCGGTGTGCCATGCGCGCTCCACCGCCAGTCGCTGCCCGACCGGATTGGGCGCTGTGATGCCCTTTCCGCGGCCGTCGCTGGAGCCGGCGATGCCGAGCAGTACCGCATAGATCCGGTCACCGTCGCGCTCGGCGTCGGACAACCGCTTGAGGACGTAAAGGGCGGCTCCCTCGCCCATCACGAAGCCGTCCGCGTCGGCGTCGAACGGGCGGGTGCCGGTTGCCGAAAGCGCGCCGATCTTGCAGAACTTGACGAATCCGGCGGCGTCCATGTTGCGGTCGACACCGCCCGCGATCGCTGCGTCGAAGTCGCCGGCCTGCAACCCGCGCACCGCGGCCGACATGGCGGCCAGCGCGGACGCACACGCCGCGTCGGTAGTGAAGTTGGGACCGCGGAAGTTGAACAGGTTCGCCACCCGCCCGGCGATCACGTTCGCGAGCTCGCCGGGCATGGTGTCCTCGGTGATCTGCTCGAACCCGGCAACAAACGAATCGTGGGTCTCGGCGAGCACCGCTTCACGCACGTCGGGCGGCAGCGCGGCGAACGACGGGGCGGCGCCCAGTGCCCGGGCAAAGGTGGGAAAACCGATCCGCATGTTGCTGCGGTGCTGCTTGTCGCCACCGATGGCGTTGCCGATGATGACGGCGACTCGCTCCGGGTCCACCGTCCAGTCCGGCCAGCCGGCGTCGAGCAGTGCCGAACGGGTGCCGGCGACCGCCCACTTTTGTCCGTCGTCCATCTGCGCGCTGACCGCCGGCGGGATCGGCAGCTTCCACGCCAGCGGCTCCCAGGCGAAGTCGCGGACCCATCCGCCGATGCGCGAGTACGTCTTGTCCGGCGCGTGTGGGTCGGGGTCGTAGTACAACTCGGGGTCCCACCGCTGCGGCGGCACGTCGCTGATGCTGTACCGGCCCGCTTTGATGTTGGCCCAGAACGTGGCCGCGTCCGGCCCGTCGGGCATGATCGCGCTGACGCCGATCACCGCGATCGGCTCTGGCCCCGGGATAGTCAGGGGGTTTGTCATGTTGATTTGGCCTCCCGTCCGTAGAGCGAATCCGCTACCAGGTTCATGTCAGCGAGCAGACCGGATTGCGCGAACCGCACCCGGTCCAGCGGCAGGGTTGCGCCCAGATCCGCTCCCGTGCCCGCCCCGGACACCCACCGCAGGCCTTCTTCGGCAACCTTGAGCGCCGCCTCGCGGGCAAACACTCGGCTGACGGCGGCCAGCGCCGCCGGCGTGAAGCGGGTATCGGCCTTGTCCGGCAATGCGCCGACGGCAGCCGCCGCGGCGCGGCGCGCCAGCGCGCCCGCGCATTCGGCGTAGGCCGTCAGTTCGCCCAGTCGCAGCAGAACATGCTGATTCCTGGTCAGGTGGCCCACCCGACAGGCCTCCAGCACCGCCGCCAGGCACTCCTGCGCCAGCGCGGCCGTCGGGCCGCCACAGTCGTCGGCGACGTCAGCGAGCCCGCGCGCCTTATCGCGGTAATAGGCACCGGACGTCTTGAGGTGCTGTTGCCAGCGGTCACGGGCGATCGTCATCTCGAGTATCTCCGAGGTCCCCTCGTAGATGATGGTGATCCGGACATCGCGCTTGATCTTCTCCACCATGTAGTCGCGGGTGTAGCCGTACCCGCCGTGCGCTTGGATCGCCGCCTCGGCCGCCGCATTGCCGGCCTCGGTCGCCATGTACTTGGCGATCGCCCCCTCGGTGTTGAGCGCGCCACCCGCGCCCTCGCCGGCGTCGATGCGTGTCGCGGTTTCCTCCAGGAAGGCCCGCGCGGCTTCCAGGCGCACCGCGTGCGGCACGATCAGCTTGTGCGTGAAGCCCTGCTTGGTCGCCAGCGGTGCGCCTCCCTGCACCCGGTCGGCGGAGTAGGCGATCGCGCGATCCAGCGCGCTCCAACCTCCACCGAGGCCGAACGCGCCGACCATCACCCGGGTGTAGCCGAAGACCTGCTGGGCCTCGGTCAGCCCGCGGCCTTCCTCGCGGCCCACCAGATTCTCCGCCGGTACCACCACGTCATCGAGAAAGAGCGCCGCCGTGTTCGACAGCCGGATACCATGCTTGTCTTCCGGTGCCGCCGCCGAGAAGCCCGCGGTGTTTTTCTCCACGATGAACCAGGAAGGACCGCCCGGGGCCAGCGCCAGCACCGAGTAGACGTCGGCGATCGAGCCATTGCTGATCCACTGCTTACGCCCGGTGATCCGATAGGCGGTCACCTGCCCATCGGTTTCGACCGGGGTGGCGGTCGTCTTCATGGCACCCAAGTCGCTGCCCGCCTCGGGCTCGGTGGCGCCGTAGGCGAACAGGATGCCCTGCTCGGCGATGCGCCCCAGCCACTCCTTGCGCTGCTCGGCGGTCGCGCCGATCAGGATCGGGTCGGAACCGAGAAACGTGGCGAACACCGATGTGGCGAGCCCGATGTCGATGCGCGCAAGTCTTTCACAAACCCGATACGAGTCGAACGCCCCGCCGCCGAAGCCCCCGTATTCCTCGGGAATGAACACCAGTTGCACGCCGAGGTCCTGGCCGCACATCGCACGGATGGTCTCCTCGGGACAGATGTCCTCATGGTCCAGTTCGAGCAGGCGCTCGTCGGGGAGGGCCGCGGCGACGAACTCGTCCAACGAATCCAGCATCATGTCGAGGGCTTCCCGATCCAGGCCTGCGGTCGCGGTCATCGCTCTTCTCCGGTTCGTATGTATTGGTTCATATGTATTTAGTGGGAACGGGTTTCGCGATAGAAGACTCGGGCGGCAACGGTCAACCGACGAATCGGACAATGCTGCCGGGGTTCAGCCGTCTGACCTGACCTCGGCACTCCACGTCGATTCCGCCGGCACCCCGTGGATCCACGCTGATGATCACACCCCTGCCGCTGACGCGCAGGTGCAGGTGCAGGCCACGGTAGTGGATCGGCACGGCCAGCTCGCCGAGTGTTTCGGGCCAGTGCGGGTCGAGGATGATGCGTTCGCCGCGGGTCTCCATTCCGGTGAAGCAACGCTGCATTAGATCGACACTGCCGGCCATCGCCGCCAGGTGAATGCCTTCCGACGCGGTGCCGCCCTGGACGTCGGCGACATCGGAGATCAGAGCCTGTTGGAAGAACTCCATTGCTCGCCCGCGGTTGGCCCTGGCCAGTACCCAGCTGTGCACGACACCGGAAAGCGTCGAGCCGTGCGACGTCCGCGCCAGGTAGTAGTCCACCATTTTCGGGATCCGCTGGGGTGCGAACCGATAGCCGAGCCGGTTCAGCAGGTCGCCCAACTCGGTCGATGACATCAGGTAGAGCAGCATCAGCGCGTCGGCTTGCTTGGAGGCCTTGTAGCGATTGACGTCGTCGCCTTCCGCCTCCAGGATGCGGTCCAGGCGCTGGATGTTGCCATACTTTTCGCGGTAGTGATCCCAATCCAGGTCCTCGAGATCACAGTACCCTTCGAACTGGCTGATGATGCCGTCGTGGAAGGGGACGAACATCCGCCGGCTCACCTCGTTCCAGCGTGCCAGTTCGTCGTCGTGCAGTCGCAGAGTTTCCCGAAGATCGAGTCGGTTGGGCAACGGCAGCAGTTCCAACGCGTCGAAAGCCCGCAGGATCACCCACACCGCCATCACGTTGGTGTAGGCGTTGTTGTCGATGCCGTCGTAGGGCGCGCTCGGGTACCCGGAATGGAACTCGTCGGGCCCGATAACGCCGCGGATGCTGTAGCGGTCGCGCTCCCGGTCGTAGGTGGCCCTGCTGACCCAGAAGCGGGCGAGCTCCACGAGCATCTCGGCGCCGTAGTCGATCAGATACGCGAGGTCCCCGGTGGTCTCGTAGAACTTCCACGCGTTGAAGGCGACGGCGATCCCGATGTGGTGCGCAAGAGAGCTTGCATCGGGGTTCCATCGGCCGCTGCGCGGATTGAGATGAAGCCGTTGGCTTTCCTCGCGCCCGTCGCTGCCGGACTGCCACGGGAACATGGCGCCGGAGTAGCCGGCCTCCCGGGCGGCGTGGCAGGCTTCGGGCAGCCGCCGGTAACGGTAGAGCAGCAGGGACCGGGTGACCATCGGCAGTCGAAGGTTGAGTACCGGGAAGATGAACAGCTCGTCCCAGAAGATGTGCCCGCGATAGGCCTCACCGTGCAAGCCGCGTGCCGGCACTCCGACATCGAGGTTGGCGCTATTGGGTGAGACCGTCTGCAGCAGATGCAGCAGATTCAAACGCAGGATACGTAATTCGTCGGTGAATTGGTCGAATTCGATGGACGAACGCTCCCAGAGATGGCGCCAGGTGGCCTTGTGCTGCTCCAGCACCTCGTCGAACCGGCCGAGTCGGGCCAGCCAACGTGGGGCCGCGTCGGCGGGCTCCGACGTCGCGACATCGTGGCCGGTGAAGAGAGTCACCATCTTCTCCACCGTCAGAGCCTCACCCATCGACAACTCGATTTCGATGTCGTGGCCGATTTCCGCGTCCTGATCCACAAGCCGGTAGCTGGCGGACGCTCCCGGGGTCGCTTCGCTCTCGTTCGCCGGGATCCGGGCCTCGTTGCGCCACAGCGTAGTTCGCGCGGCCAGGGCGATGGGGATCCGCGATTGGTTCGTCCGAACCGCCAGAAGCACTGAGTCGTCGGCGATTTCCCGCTTGTCTAGCAGCCCCAGATGCTTGTTGGCCAACTCCCGGTACCGCTCGACCAGCGTGTTACGCACGTTGCCGTCCAGCGTCGAACGGATCGCGATGCTGCCCGACCAATCCTCGGCGACGATCGTGGTGGTCAGCGCAGCAATATGAGGCATGTGCATAGCAACGAATCGTCGCTGTGTCACCGAAATCGTGTGGCCGGAGCTGTCACGGAAGCGTATTTCCCTGCTGAGTACCGCTTCGTGAAGATCGAGAGTCTGGCGATAGGAGAGCACGGCGACTCCGTCGATGTCGAACCAGTCGCCGCCGTCGATCCGGAAGGTGAGGGGAAGCCAGTTGGGCAGATTCACCAGGCTCTCGTTGTCGATCGTTAGGCCCGATACGGTGTCGAAGAGACGGTTGTACACCCCAGCGGCGTAGGTGCCCGGATAGTGCACCTGCCCGGCCTTCGATTCCGGTGCGGCGCCTCTGGTGGCGAAATAGCCGTTTCCCACCGTGCACAACGCCTCGCGCAGTTTCTCACTGGCGGGGTCGTACCCCTCGAAGGTGAGATTCCAGGCCTCGGCGTCGGCCCTGCGTTTGTAGTCCAGCCACCGCGACCCCAGATGGAGCACCTCCCGCACTTGATCGGGGCCGTCCAGGGCGAAGCGGGCGGCCGTCCTGCGGTCGCCGTCCTGTTCTTGCCGTACAGCGATCCCGATCCCGCCGAGTTGCACCTCCTCGAACGCGCTCTCGTCGGGGAGGTCGCCCCCGATATAGATCGGCACCAGGGATTTCGATTCGTCGACGTGGGACCGGATCCACGCCAGCAGGGTTCCCGTTTCCCTGTCGACGTCCGGCCGCAATTCGACCAGCATGTGCCCGCTCGTGACCCGTAGATTGTTGCGTCGTCCGAGCCGGTGTGTTGTGGCAACGATCTCGTCGATGTGCTCCGGGGCGACCTCACGGTAGTGCACCGCGATGTGGAAGCGCGTGTGCACCACTCGCAGTCCCGGAATCTGCTCATGGGTGGCGCGCAACTCGGCGGCCGCGCTCGCCAGGACGGGTACCGCGGCCGCCCCCACCTCGTGCTCGTGATGGCGGCCGTCCGGCCCGGCCAGCTCAAACCCGTGGCTGCCCGCATACCAGATCCCCGGTACGCTCACCCGGCCGCGGATATCGGCTAGGTCATCGCAGCTGATAACGACGACCGGGAATGCATCGGCCAGGCGGGCCAGCGCCTGGGCCGCTCCGTCGACCGGCGCGACCGCACCGGGGTCGGAAACGATCCTGGATAGCGCTATCTCGTAGTTGAGAAACACCAACGACTCTCGCGCGATGGCTATGCCGGCCAGCTGGCCATAAGACGCCAGCGCATTCGGGATTTCCGAGATTCGCTTGTCACCTGTGCGCACAGCGATATCGGCGAGTTCGGCGACGAAGACGTCGGCGCTGCGCCGGGATGGTCCGTCGGCGCGTTCGGTGCCGTCGACACCGATGACGAGGGCGAATCCGGCGTCCAGGCCCGCGGACAGCGCTGCTTCGGTGTTCCCGATGACGACCGTGCGGTGGGGGTGCACACCGAGTCTGCGTGCGGCGTCCAGAATGTGCGTGGCCTCCGGATCGACAATGGGGCAAGGGTTCCCGGCAATGCTGAGCCTTTCGGCGGCGGTCCCGCCGATGTCGGCGTCGAGCAGGCTGCCAACCCCGGTAACCGTCGACAGTTGTTGACGGACGGGGCCCGACGGGTGCACCGCCACGGCGGCGATATCGATGCCCAGCAACTTTCGCATCAAGGCGACCATGGCCCCGAAAGGCGGCACTATACGGCCCAACAGGGCCGTATAGGTCTGCCGCTGACGGTTGGCCAATCCGTATATCGTGTCGTCGCCGATATTCCATGGCGCGCCGCGGGGCAGCGTGATCCCCCGCGACGCCAGGAAGGTGGCGACCCCGTCAGGGTGCGGCTTACCGTTGACCAGCTGACGATAGTCGTCGTCGGTGAAGGGGGAGTGATCCTCGCCTTCGTGTCCGGGCCGCCGCACCAGGTAGTCGTCGAACAGCGACGCCCACGCTCGGCGTTGCAGCGAGGCGGCGTCTGCGAGCACGTCGTCGAGGTCGAAGATCACCGCGTCGTGGTAACGCGGATCGATGACGACTGGTCGATTCACGTCACAGCTGCTCGTCGGAAACCGATCCGCGGGCGCGTCGCACACAATGCGGGCATGTTCACTGCAGCGACACGATCTGCTGCTCCAGCTCGAGTATCTGGCGGGTGGTCTTCACCAGCACATCGGGGTTCAGGCTGATCGAATCGATCCCGATGCGGACCAAGAATTCGGCGATGTCCGGGTAATCCGACGGCGCTTGTCCACACAACCCCGAGTGGATGCCGTTGCGGCGGCAGCCTTCCACGGCCAGGCGGATCATCTCCTTGACACCCTCGTCGCGTTCGTCGTAGTCGAAGGCGACTATCTCGCTGTCGCGGTCGACGCCGAGGGTGAGCTGGGTCAGGTCGTTGGAGCCGATGGAGAAGCCGTCGAAGCGTTTGGCGAACTCGTCGATGAGTATCACGTTGTTCGGAATCTCGCACATCGCGTACACCTTGAGCCCGTTCTCCCCGCGGCGCAGACCGTGTTTGGCCATCTCTTCCAGGACTAGATCCGCCTCGGCCACTCGACGCACGAACGGGAGCATCAGCACGACGTTCGTCAGTCCCATCTGTTCGCGCACGCGCGTCATCGCCCGGCATTCCAGCGCGAAGCCCTCGGCATAAGCCGGGTGCGCGTAGCGCGAGGCGCCGCGAAAACCGATCATGGGGTTGCTTTCGGTCGGCTCGAAGACACTGCCGCCGATCAGGCTGGCGTATTCGTTCGTCTTGAAGTCGGACATCCGCACCACCACGGGCTTGGGCCAGAAGGCGGCGGCGATCGTGCCGATCCCCTCGGAGAGGCGCTCCACGAAGAATTCGGCGCCATCCGAGTAGGCGTACGTCAGCCGCTCGATCGTCCGCCGGGCTTCCGGGTCGTCGACCTTCTCCGGGTGCAGCAGGGCCAGCGGGTGAACCTTGATGTATTCGCTGACGATGAACTCCATCCGGGCAAGCCCCACGCCGTCGTTCGGAAGGAACGACGTCTTGAAGGCGAGGTCGGGATTGCCGAGGTTGATCATGATCTCGGTACGGGGGCGCTGCACGTCAGACACCTCGGTCCGATCGACGTGGAAGCCCACCTCGCCGCGGTACACGCGCCCGGTGTCGCCCTCGACGCAGGACACCGTGACGACCTCGCCGTCCGGCACGCTGGTGGTGGCATCGCCCGCGCCGACCACGGCCGGGATGCCGAGTTCGCGCGCGATGATCGCCGCGTGGCAGGTGCGCCCGCCGCGGTTGGTGACGATCGCGGCGGCAATCTTCATGATGGGCTCCCAGTCCGGTGTGGTGATGTCGGCGACCAGTACATCGCCGGGCCGGAAGTCCGACAGGCGCCCGAGGTTGTCCATCCGTTTCGCGACGCCGGAGGCGACCTTCTCGCCGACCGACCGGCCCTCGGCGAGTACCTCTTTTCCTTGGGGGTCCTTTCCTTCGAGCACGTAGGTCTCCACCGTCGTCAGGCTGCGCTGGGAGGCCGCCGTTTCGGGGCGGGCCTGGACGATGTAGAGCTTGCCGTCCAGACCGTCTTTGGCCCACTCGATGTCCATCGGCCGTTTGTAGTGCCGCTCGATGGCGCACGCGTAGCCGGCCAGCTCCAGGGCGTCCTCGTCGGTGATGCAGAAGCGGGCGCGGTCGGCCTTCGGCGTGGGGATGTTGCGGGTCGTGTGCTTCGTCTCGCCCTCGACGAAGACCATCTTCACCGCCTTGTCCCCGATCAGGCGGCGCAGCACGGCGCGGTGGCCGGCAAGGTAAGTCGGCTTGTGAACGTAGAACTCGTCGGGGTCGACGGCGCCCTGGACCACGTTCTCGCCGAGGCCGTAGGCGCCCGTGATGAACACGACGTCATTGAAGCCGGACTCGGTGTCGATGGTGAACATCACCCCCGACGAGGCAAGGTCGGAGCGCACCATTTTCATCACGCCGATCGACAAATAGACCTTGAAATGGTCGAAGCCCTGGTCGATGCGATAGTGGATGGCCCGGTCGGTGAACAGGCTGGCGAAGCAACGGCGGCATGCGTCGAGGAGGCTCTCGGGACCTTTGATGTTGAGATAGGTTTCCTGCTGGCCGGCGAAGCTGGCCGTCGGCAGGTCCTCGGCGGTCGCCGAGCTCCGCACGGCGAGGCTGACCTCCTCGCCGTATTCGTCCTGCAGCATGTGGTAAGCGGCGATGATCTCGGCGGCCAGGTCGCCGGGAAGCCCGGCGCCGTAGACGATTTCTCGGGCGCGTTTGCCTTTGCGCGCCAACGCGGTGACGTCGGCCGGGTCGAGATCGTCGAGTTCGGCGTGCAGCGGGTCCCAGGCGCCGGCGCTGTCCAACATGTATTTGTAGGCCTCGGCGGTGATGGCGAAGCCGTGGGGGACGCGCACGCCCTGCTCGGACAGTTTCTGGAACATCTCGCCGAGCGAGGCGTTCTTGCCGCCGACAAGCGACACGTCGTCGATGCCGAATTCTTCGAAGAAGCGAACGTAGGTGAAATTGCTCATGATTTTTTCCTCCGTGATTGCGGCGGTCAATACAAGTCGTAGATCCCGCTGTTGGCTTTGCGCAAGGCCCAGACGTAGTCCGCGCGCTCGCGGGCCGCAGAGTCCTCAGTGTCCTTGGCATCAGGGGCTGCCAGTAGCCCGCGCACCTCGCTGAGGTTCGAAAACCTCTTGCGGTTCATCCAGTGACTCAATTCCCGCAGCAGTACACCCGCGTACTCGGGACCATGGCGCAGCAGCGCCGACGCGGACTGGACAACGTCTGCGCCGGCGAGCAGATACTTGGCGACGTCGCTGGCGCGCTCGACCCCGGTGCTGGCGGCCAGTGACGCA
>Ga0315536_1001120_pt1 | contig 13585 bp, 10 predicted proteins | sample SalMarSW160230MG_FD_203093 | JGI IMG/M metagenome (GOLD analysis project Ga0315536, IMG submission 203093) | Salt marsh sediment microbial communities from the Plum Island Ecosystem LTER, Massachusetts, United States - Salt Marsh Sediment SW1602-30 ... | reverse complement strand
TTGGAATTGCCTACGACACGTATACTCTATATTTAGTTCAAGACTTTGAGGATGATTACATATCATGGTCGACGCTTTCTCTTTCTAATCAAGTTTTAATGCAGGGAACAATTTTGAAAACAGGTGAATCAATTTCACAGGTGGCAATTTTCTTTGACAACCCAACGCCTCTGACCACGCAACAATTCGCTAATTCACCTTACAATGGCAGTTATGATGCAGGGACTTACGTCGGCATGGCGGTCTCACCGCCCCCTTCTGGATATCAATATTCGCAACCAGAAGAGGGTATCTTGGTCATAGCGGACACATGGAGTGTGACAGGGCAAAGCTTCAACATAAACTTCGGTATGTCCTCTGTTTTTGCTCAATATGGCAGAGGGGTCTATACATTGTATCTGTGGACAGATTCCGACGAATATCTCACGAGTCTGTCCGTTTGGAACTAAAAACAAAATGTGTTACCTTTCGAAACTGGAATACTCAAAAGTATCTGATAAAAAATGACGTATAAACGAAGGCGTGGCGTGGCAATTGTGGATACGGAAAAAGGCATTCTGGTAGCTTCAGGTAGAAGCAAGCTTTTCATTCTTCCTGGTGGCGGAGCCCGTAAGGGGGAATCGAGAGAAAAGGCAGCCATTAGAGAGTTGAGGGAAGAGACTGGTTTAGTTGCATATAGCTGTGAATTTCTTTTTCAGCATGTAGGCTCAAAGCATAGGTCGTATAAAGGAGGATATTTCAGAAATTACTCAAAGGTTTTTCTAATCAAAGCATTAGGGAAAGCAAGACCGCGACACGAGATAAAGCACATAGCATATTATAAACCAGAATGTGACATCAATATTTCTTATAACACAAAACTGATGATAGACAAATACCTAAATTGGAAAAACGGTAGCCGCCCTTAAAATTCTGAAAAACCGCTTTCAATTTTTATAAGTTTTTGATAGCTGACCCAAAGGAGCTACTCCTAACAGTCAGTAGATAGGCTACTTTCCATTAAAGCCTTAGAAGTGTCAATTCTAAAAAGACCGAGAAAGCAAAATGTTATGTTAAGGATACCCTATACTTGAATTATGTGAGCTATATGAAGCCTGAAAAAGAACCCAAAATGGGTTCCTGTTATGAATGTTGCGTAAAAGAAGAGGATTCCTCTCAGAAACAGGTATACTATTGCGATTTATGCGGGAAATGGTTCTGCGAAAGACATCGTGAACCAAAATTTCCTTATTTTGTAGATTGGGACACGATTTTCGATGTTCAAGGCAACCCTGGAATCAAGCTGTTATTTCACACAGAGTACAGGCGTGGAGATGGGCATCCAGATCTTGTTTATTGGCGAAAAACCATTGAAACGTTGAAAATTGAAGAAAATAAACGAAACGAAATGATTAAGCGGGCAATAGATAGAATGATGAATGCCGAGAAGCATATGGACTTAACCGTGGATTCTGACTTAGATAGACGGAAAAGCGTTGAAATTCTCAAAAAAGAAGAACGTGCACTACGCAAATGGCAAAGGAAAAACGTCATTGCTGTTGGAAATCAAGAGACGACAATAACGACTGGAAACAAGTATGGTCACCGATTTGTTGTTCCAAGTGAAGTCTATTCAAATGCGACATATCGAGAGTACTTAGATTATGCTGAAACAATGAGAAGTGTTAAAGTTATAGTAGATGAATATTTCGAAAAATACGGCAAGAGAAAGAAAATGGGAGAACCTGAGAAAAAGAAACATTGGTGGCAATAAGTCTTAAATCTACACAGCGTAGAATAGCCTAAACATGGCTGATAAAGAGAAAACTCTTAAGCCTGAAACTAAATCGACCATTAATGGTGAATCTTGGAAAAAGCGAATAGAACATTTGATTGGAAAAGTTGACTGTGAATGCACGAAAAGAGTGTTGACCCCACGTAAAGAAATTGCAGTTGTAATCATAATCGGATTTTACATTGTTGCGCTAATAATTTTGATTTATGAATTATTGACCATCCTTTCTGGATTTGCTACGTATATTGGAACTTTGAAAACATCGGAAGAAATCCTTGGATTCCTAGTTGGTCAAGAAGTCGGATATGTTGCTTTAGGTGTTAGCATAGTTGCAGTTGTGTTTTCTGCATTTCCCGTTATTCTTGCTTTTCCAAAAACAACAAGGGAAGAATTAGCAGAGTGGTATTATTTCAAACTCTTAAAGGGTATAAACGTTAACGATAGACCTTATCTTAAAGCATTAATCAATATGAAATGTAAGGAATTTGATTTAAATCTGCCACGTATATACCAAACCAATCCTGAATTGTTCAATCAAGAATCTTTGCTTAGACGACTTTATGATTAATAACTTTTCCACCCTGTCAAATCAAAGGGTGTGACTTGCATAGTTTTTAAACGTGAGTCTACACACATTACTGAGCACATGGAAGGTAATGTTGGTTTGGATGGTAAGCCGCTTGTTTCCATAGTCACCGCGGGCTTGTCGAAGTTCGGAAAGCACGAAGGCTTGTACGCACGGGAGCTTTTCGCCGAAGCCGTCAAAGAAGCGTTTGACCGATGCCCACGGCTGGAGCCTAAACGCGACATCAAAGCCATGTTTGTGGGTCACATGGGTGAGGCGTATGAGCATCAGGGTCACACGGGCGCGGCAGCCGCGGACTGGGCAGGACTCCTCAACATACCCGCCACACGGACAGAGGCAGCGTGCGCAAGCTCAGGCGCCGCGTTACGCTCAGGCATCTACGCCGTGCTCTCAGGCTTGGCAGACGTAGTCATGGTGGGCGGCGTCGAAAAGATGACGCATCGAACCACCGCGGAAGTCACCGAATACCTCGCCATGGCTTCGGACTACCCGTTCGAGCAGTGGCACGGCATCACCTTCCCCGGCTTATACGCGCTCATGGCAACGGCACACATGCACAAGTACGGCACAACGGAGGCGCAGATGGCGGAGGTGGCGGTGAAAAACCATCACCACGGAACGCTGAACCCGAAGGCGCACATGCAGAAGGAGATAACCGTGGAAACCGCCCTCAACAGCCGCCCCGTCGCCACGCCCCTGAAGCTGTATGACTGTTCGCTCATCACGGACGGCGCAAGCTGCCTCATCCTAACCACGCCTGAGCTTGCAAGCAGGTTCACGGACCAGCCCGTCCACATCACAGGCACAGGACAAGCCAGTGACACCATCGGCCTCTACGAACGAGAAAGCCTCACCTCGCTGCAGGCAGCAAAACTCGCCGCAAAAACCGCGTACCAGATGGCCGCCGTCACACCAGACCACTTAGACGTGGCTGAAGTCCACGACTGCTTCACCATCGCCGAGATAATGGCTTATGAAGATTTGGGCTTCTGCCCGACAGGCAAAGGCGGCACGCTCATAGAAAGCGGCGAAACACGCCTCGGCGGACGCTTGCCAGTCAACACAAGCGGCGGACTCAAAGCCAAAGGGCATCCTGTGGGCGCCACAGGCACCGCACAAGCGTATGAGATTTATTTGCAACTGACGGGTCAGGCAGACAGGCGCCAAGTCCAAAACGCACAAGTGGGCTTAACGCACAACGTCGGCGGCTCAGGCGCAACCGCCACCGTACACATCTACAGGAGCCACCAACAATGACCGAAGCGCCCTTCACCATAGACCAGTTCTATAAGTACCTCGCACAGGGCAAACTCATGGCAGGCAAATGCACCCACTGCGGAAAAATCCACCTGCCCCCCCGACCCCTCTGCGACAACTGCTTCCACCAAGAATTCACGTGGCTGGAGATAGCCGGCACAGGCAAACTAGTCACCTACACCGTCATCCACGTCGCCCCCGAACAGTTCCAGCACCTTGCACCCTACGCCGTCGGCATCGTCGAACTCGAAAACGGCTTAAAACTCCCCGGCATGATCACAGGCGCCACGCAAGAACAGCTACACATCGGCATGACGTTAACCATAGACTTCACAACATGCACCAACGCGCAACCATGGCCACAGTGGCCCCGATACTGCTTCAAACCCGCATAAAAAAAGCGCGTTGTGACTACAAACGGAACCAACATACGTTTAATAGTTTTTTTAATCATCCAGACGTGAAGGGAGAAGGCTTATGAAATGTCCGGTATGTTCACACAGGCTAAGTTTTGATTTAAAACGCAGGTCAGCTTCATGCCTGGACTGCGGCTGGAAAAAAACCTTCACAAACCCAAAATAAACCCAAAAAACACTATCCAACGCCACGCGCTATACTGCCCCGAATTTTAACAGGCTCCGCTAACAACGAACACTCCACAACGTACGAAAGAAAAACTAGGCGTACCAGTCAGGGTAACGGGAACGGCGACACCAATGAATGGTGTTAATCTTTCCACAACTCTTGCACTCATAATCCATCTTCACGCTCTGCTCACACTCTTTCTCGATTCTGGAAGCAGTAGTATGCAAGTCATCCGGAGGATGCACCTCAAAATGCGAACCACAATTGACACAACCGAACCTTTTCAACTTAACCTTGCCACTCATCTTGCCTCACCCTAATACAGTCTCAAAGCAACTAATAATCTTACAGGTCCCACAAAACCCCGAAAACGTATCAAACACAAAAAAACGCTAACTCTTTTTATAAAGATAAATCGTATGCGAAGGATAACCCAAACTCGGATTCTCACAGAAATTCTCCACCTGCACAGGCTTCCACCCCACAATCTCATAATCATGAGAAACCACCCGCACACCCTTCTTCAACTCAGTATCCAGCTTCCCCCGAATCTTCTCATTCGCACTCGTCGTCAAATACAAAAACACCACATCAGCAGAACCCAAATTCACCCCAAACATGTCCCCATTCACAATCGTCACCCGATCGCCTAAACCGTTCTCATGAATGGTGCTTAACGCCTTCTTCGCCAAATCCTCCCTCAACTCCACACCCACAGCCCTAGCCCCAAAAGCCTTCGCCGCCATAATCACCGTCCTACCGTCACCCGAACCCAAATCAAAAAACACCTCACCAGCCCGCAAATCAGCCAACTTAAGCATATGCTGAATCACCAAAACAGGACTCGGAACAAACGGCGCAATAAACACCACGCAACCCTCCGCTAAGCCACGTACGCGTCCTTCTTCGGCATCGGCCGCTTAGCCTCACCGCACTTCACACAACTCTGCGCACACAAATCCAAATACTTCTCCTCATCACCCGAACCCACCGCCTCAGCCGCCCTCTGACACAACTCACTCGGCTCCAAACAACCTTCATCCCTGCAAAGATTCGAAATGTACAAGCAGACATCCTGCACGTCCTTAGGCTCCAAAACCGCCCGGTTCGTACGCACCAAAAGACACAACTCCCGAGCCATCACACACGTCTTAACATACTGAATCCGCTTAAGAACCTCATCCCGAAGCTTTCCACGGCTAATCTCCACGGTTCAAGTCTCCTAAATAGCGCGACTCCACACTCAAGCACAATACGGCAACTTCACCTTAAAAAGTTGTTGATACACCCCATAGACACTCCCACCAAGCGCCAACTACCTGAAACGCCTACTCAAAGCCTTACGCTCCGCCTCAAGCACCAACTCATAAAACCGGTCATCCAACCGCGGCTCCTTCTCAAGAACACCCGCCACATCAGACGCCCGAACTTTCCTGGCGCTTAAAGCCACAGCCGCAGCCTTCCCATACTTCTCCACCAACCGCGCCGTCTGCAACGCATCCGCCCGCAGCCGCTCCTCAGCCTTCGCCAGCTTCTCCCCCTTCTTCTCCACCAAAGGCAACGCCATCTCCTCATCCACCTTCAAAACCCCAAGAGCCAGCGACCCACAACGCGGACACCGCGGGTGATCAGGCAGATCCTTCACCTGAATCATATCCAAGTAGTCCCAGCAGTTCGTACATACGAAAGTGTCCGTCTCGTTCAGCAACCTGACCTTGGCGGACTCCACAAGCACTGCACGCATCCGCTTCGGAGGAATAAGATCCGTTTTCATGCTCACCCTTTCGATGCCCACACGAGCCACAGGAGTCGCGTTACCCTCCGTCTGCAACACCTGCAGCTTGACCTCGCCGTCCCGAAGTTTGCCTAACACCTGTACAAGCCCGTCAACGTCTAGGTCCTTCGTGAAAACCTCCTTCAACCCCTCCTCGTAGATAGGCGTATCCTCAAAACTTGTTATCAACTTCTGAAGGCTCACGCTGCTGAAGTCTGCCCACTTCTTCAAAGCCCCAAAACGGCGAGCCACATGAATTATGCGCCGCTTGAAAAGCCCAGTTTTAATGGTTGACCTTGTAAGCGTGTCTTTCACCGCTTGCTCGGGCATGGCTTGTAACTCGTCAAAAACTTCAAGGATGCGCGCCGAGTTTGCCGTGCCGATTGTCTGCACGAATATGCGGTAGGGGTCATGCTGGACCATTATGCCGTGTCCGAGTTTATCTGAGAGAATTTCCCCCAGCAGCTGAGCCAAAGCCCTGTTCGTGAGAGAGCCGAAGTTGGAGTGGATTATAACGAAGTCCTCCCAGTCCTCAAGCACCACGCGTTTGTCGGTGGGAACAGCCAAGCCCGCGTTCACCTGCTCCACCGTCTCCGCCACCGCACGCAGCATCGTCTCCTTTTCAGCTGGGTACCGCTCGCTGAGCAGCACGCTGGTTTCCTCCGCTGACAGGCCGCTTCTGATTTTTTCTTCCACAAACCCTCTTATCCAAGCCACTTCCTGCGCTATCTGAAAGGGCACAGGAATTTCCTCGCCTATCCAGCTGGGGATGGCGCCGGTGGGGTCATCCACGGGTCTGACGTAAACCTTGTCTTCGGTGGTGTGCACTATCTGCCAGGGGCTGCCTCGGATGATGAATTTGGTGCCGGCTTTTCCGTACTCCGCCATGAACGCTTCATCTAAGACGCCGATTGAGGTGTCGCTTGAGTTGTCCACAACCAGGAACTGTTTTTCCACGGGAATCATGGACAGGTTGTCGAAGTAGTATTCAAAGAGGGCTTTGGTTCGCGAGGGCTTCAGGACAACTTGGTCTTCGAAGGAAACCCAGGCTAAACGTGGAAACCGACTGTGCATGTACTTGAGCACTTTCTCCACGTCTTCCAAGGTCAGGTCCTTGTAAGGGTAGGCGTTTCTTGCGATTTCCAGAATTTCGGTGAAGGCTAACCGCCTGTTCTTAAGCAGCAACCCTGCTATTTGGTGGGTTAGGGCGTCGTAGGGTTTAGGCGGAACCACCACGGGTTCCAGCTCCTCGGTTAGGGCTCTTCTTGCGATAACCAATGCTTCTAACGTGTCGTCGGAGTCCATGCCGATAATTACGCCTTTCGCCACGCGGCCTACTCTGTGGCCTGCTCTTCCGACGCGTTGGATGAGCCTGGTGACTTGTCGGGGGCTCATGTACTGTATGACCAGGTCGATGCGGCCTACGTCTATGCCGAGTTCGAGGCTGCTGGTGGCGATTAAACCTTTGAGGTAGCCTCTTTTGAGTCCTGTTTCAGCCGCTATTCGCGATGGTTTGGCGAGGGAGCCGTGGTGGATGGATACTGGGAAGTCTATGTTCCACACTTTCAGTCGGCTTGCCAGCACTTCGGAGACGGAGCGGGTGTTGGTGAAAAGAAGCACGGATTTGTGGTTGCTCATGTAATCGCGGATTATTTTTAATCGGGCTGCCACTTCTGGATGCGTGTAAAGCTTCCCTGCAAGCCTTACGTCTTCCTCGGTTGGTTGGGGATAAAGCACTTGTAACCGCACCATCTTGGCGACGGGCACGCGGACAATCTCTACGGGTCGGTTGTTGCCTACGAGAAACTGAGCTACCTTCTCGGGTGTGCCGATTGTGGCGGATAACCCTATCATTTGAAAGTCCTTGTTGATGAGGTTGCGCACGCGTTCTAACGCCAGGGACAATTGGCTTCCGCGTTTGCTGTCCGCCAGTTCATGCACTTCATCAATTATAACCCACCGCAGGCTCTGCAGATGCTGCCGCAATATCCAACCAGATAATACGGCTTGCAACGTCTCAGGCGTAGTTATCAAAATGTCTGGGGGGCTTCGCGACTGCCGCGTTCTTTCTTTTGTTTCGGTGTCACCATGCCTGACCGCCAGCCCAATGTCCAAGTTGTTGCACCACCACTCAAGCCGCTCCATAAGGTCGCGGTTCAAAGCCCGCAGCGGCGTGATATACAATACTTTTATGCCGGGTGTTTTCGGCGCTTGGAGCAGCATGCTTAGCACGGGGAGGAACGCGGCTTCGGTTTTGCCTGTTGCCGTAGGCGAAATCAAAAGCACGTTTTTGCCTTCGATGATTTTGGGGATTGTTTTTTCTTGGGGTTCGGTGGGTTCAGGGAATCCTTTCTGTTCAATGAGCCTTCGAACTGGCTTCACAAGCATATCAAAAACGCTTTCAGAAGATTCCTGCAAATCTGGTTAGACCTCAAGCGGCGAGAACATTAGCGGAGAATCAACGGTAAAAACGTTTTGGAACGCTTAACTAATTCGAACATATGCGCCGAAACGCTACGCGTCACACCGTGAAAAACTTCCGGATGGCAACTTACACGACCTTGAACTCCAACCTATATAAAAGGGAGGGGTAGTCGTTTCAGAGCATAATAATCCGTTTCACATCAAGATATATCTTGAAACATTTGGAACGCTTGCGTCTCAAAATTTTCGAGTTTAAAGAGGAAAAAACGGTGTAGCGCTTGCTGCTTTCGTCTAGCTTATGTCTCAATAGCGGTTTTCCATGCTTTTGACATAAAAATGTTTAATCTTGATGTTGAAACAGAAATTTTCTATTCGAAAACAATGGAAAATTATATATCTATCATCATAAGAAACCATGCAACGTAACATCATGGAGGAATGTAAATGGCTAAATGTCCAAAATGTGGAGCCGAAGTAGCAAAGCCAACAAAGACATGGAAAATGGCAGGTCGCCCAGACAAGCAAGGAAAAAGAATGCAACTGGAAATCGGGCTATACAAATGCCCAAAATGCGGCGCCAGCTTCCGCGAAGTGCTAAGTAAAAAGAAAATCTAAACCTGCACTGCACAACAACACGCAAACATTCATCAACGCTTTAGTGTTGACGATTACCCTTTAACCTCCTCATTTTTCCTTTTTTAAAGCGTTAAGTTTTATAACATAGAACGCCTATTGAACAAGAATATTTCAACATCCAACCGAGGCACACCATTGACAGTTAATCTCAAGAAACTCTGGCAGAACGAGTACATCCAAACCGCCGTCGTCATCGGCGTAATCGCCCTAGTAGTATTCGGCTTCTGGTTCGGCTCACAAGCAGTGCTGAACACGCCATACCCCGCGTTGGCAGTGGTAAGCGGCAGTATGTGCATCCCACAAAACGACATGTGCGACGGCTGGACGCATCCTTTCTCCCGCACCCTACACATAGGAGACCTGATCATTGTTCAAGGCGTTGATCCAGCAGACCTTAACGCCAACTACCCGAACAGCGACATAATCGTTTTCCACAAACCTGAAGACCCAAGTGAGCTTATTGTTCACCGGATAGTGGCTGAAGAGGAAAGAAACGGCACGTTATACTTCTACACTAAAGGAGACGGAAACAGCCGCGTAAAGTGGCCCGAAATTCCTCCACCATCCGACTATGACCCATGGAACAACCGCCAAGGCGTTCCCGAGGACCTTGTGGTTGGCAAAGTGGTCATGCGTATTCCCTGGGTTGGGCACATCGCCCTTTTCATGAATCCACGACAGAATCCTTGGGGTCTGCCCATCGTCATAGCGCTCATAATATTAATCGTGATTCTTGAGTTTGTTGTTCCCTTGATGAGGGAGAAAAAGCCCGCTGAACAGCAGGAAAAAGCACGACAGCAACCATAGATGTATTTATAAAAATAGAACACTTGTGGCGATTTCTCCCGCATAATCTTCCTTTTTTCTTTTTTTGGCGATATTAATTCTTTTTAAGTTATTGCGTACAATCATATTACCCTCTCTCATCTTTCTATGCTGAAGTGCCCATGTGTGATGGGGAAATGGGTTGGTAACACGCTTTATTAGACTATTTGACAAATGGCACGATTAAGAGTTTGCTGGGGTTCTGCAGACGCGACAAATTAAAGGAGAAAAGATGAATTGCCACCAGACTGCTACTATTAGCTTTATTTTCCGCAGAGCCCACTCCGCCCAGGCTTTTCTCCTTTCTATGCGTTACCCAAAAAAGAGGGGAAGATTGTTTGGTTTTTGCTGTGCGCTTATCGTTTTCTGAGCATCAGCACAATTATTAATGTGGCTACCGCGATTGCGACGATTATGCCGATTGTTGCGGGCACTAAGTACAGATCAGCTGTAGATGGTGGCAGAGGAGTCGGTGTTGGAGTAGCCTGCGGCGCTTCTTCCACGTTTATGTACGTGTAAGCGAATGATCCTCCGTATGCTTCGGATCCTTTGAATGTGGCGATGATAGTGTACATGCCTGGAACTTCCGGCGTGAACGGTAGAGCGAATTGACCTGTAATGTCGCTTGTGGTGTTGCCTATCTCGTAGAAGTTGCCGTTAGGATCATAAGTCTCCAGTATTACTTCAACTCCGGTAGCGTTCGCGGGCATCGGTCGTTGTTGGAACAGGTATTCCATCCAACCAGCCATGCTTGCGTCGGATATTGCCGGGGTACCTTTGAGCGTGAAGTCCGTGCTACCAGCCACGTTGATCCTGCCAGAAGAAGTCTGATCAGTCACTGTGCCCTTAATCATTACGCTGCTTCCGTACACTGAGACCTCAGATGACGCAATAACTGTGGTGGCGCTGGGTCCCTTGCCTAAGCAGTAGATGCTGTCGTCGTGATTATCGAGATATATGATGCGGCTGTCCGATAGCACCACTTTTGCTCCTCCTTCAGGATGTGGATATGCCTCTAGTCTCCAGACCAGCTGGCCCGTGTCACAGTCTATGCAGAAGAGTGCACTGTCACGTCTAATCGGGGCAGTTTGACCAGCCCACGGCGTCGATCCATCTACGTACAGGTAGGTGTGTCCCGTATACGGGTCATCAACCCAGAACTGTAGGACGAGTGGCGTGTGTGTTGAACCCTGTGTTTCAAGGTAGCCAATGTCTGGGGCTGACCAGTTCCAGTAGAATTCGCCTGTCGTAGCGTTAAAGCAGTATATTATTCCCCAAGCGCACTCCTCCGTAGGTCCACCACTTGGGCCTACGGTGTAGGCTTTGCCGTCATGGAAATGCATTGCCGTGCCATAGAAGGACCAATCTGACTCTATTGTGTTCGTCCATAGTTGCTTTCCTGTTGAGAGGCTGTAAACCCATTGTTTACCGGTTACGGGTTCTTCGAAATAGAATGTGCCAGATGCACCGTCTACAACGGCCAATGATACTCCACCACCAGCGGTGGCGTTGGGGTAATCGTCTGTTGCTTCGGGTGGCGTGAAAGGAGTGGTCCATAGTGTTTGGCCCCAGGTTGGCGCCTTGAGGCTGTAAGCCCTCAGATAGCCATCAACCGTCCCTCTAGCGTCGTTTTGACCGTTTACGCCGGTTATCACGTACTCCCCTGGCTCAACCCATTGAATTGAACCTGGTGTGCCTCCGACTGACACGTTCATTGAGAAGCCGTTATGGCCGTCATATGTTGCTCCGTAATCAGTGGAACCTCCTTGAGATACAGTTGATGAGCCAGGTCTCCAGAACCAGTAGTTGTTGCCTGTTGAAGTCAACGGAATATTGGTAGTACCGTTATAGAGCGTGGCAGGCGGGTAAATTCCGAAACTAGATTGCCACCAGATAGCCTGGGTTGTGTTCCAAATCTGCATGTAGTAGTTGGGTGCTGCTGGAGTTCCGAGGTTGACAAAGTTGAGGTAACATATGCTTCCTATTGAGTCTCTGAATTGTGTTCCGCTAGTAGATACGTTGTCTATGCTAAGGATGCGGCGTCCTGAAAATGCGTCTAACATGTCCCAAGTACTATATCTTGTAACAAAGTATCCAGGAAAAATCTGTACTCTTTGAGGCGTTCCAGCCTGGGTGTTCCACAGGTATGAGAAGCCTCCGCCTTGGTTAGGGCTCTCATAGTTAAGGACCTGTCCCATTGAGGGCATAGCAGATTGTCCATCCGTGTTGTTTTCGAAGTATATCGTTTCGCCATTGTAGAGATTGATGCAGAACCATCCTTGGCGTGGAGGATTATTCACCGAATAGTAGCCCCTGCCGTCCAGACACACTAACGGACTGGAGAAGGTTTCGTAGGCTATGCCGTTGTAGAATGCTGTATCATTGTAGCCGCCCATTATACCTCCGGTCCAAGCTGGGCGAGTCCATAGCACATGCGGGCTCAGCACTGCTGCTTGGTTTTGTACTCCTTTTGTTCTACTTAAAGTCGTATCCCAAGGTTGACCCAACCACTGCCCCATAATGGTGCTTCCCCAGCCTCGGTTATTATCGTACACTGGGCGAGTCCAGTAACCAGTTGGAAGCGGGGTTTCTACGTACGAGGGGATTGGCTCCTCCTGCACGGTAAAGTGAGTTGGGTCGCTTGTGCTGGCTGCGTAAATGTCGCCTACAGCTATATGGTGGGTATTGCCAGGGATGCCTGTTATGGTTTGTCCGGGGAACCTAGACACGCAAGTATACTCGCCAACTTTAGTTGGTGTATATGAGGTGTATGCTCCTCCTACTGGATCCGATGTTAGCGGTCCGATCGTTTCTTTGTTTCCACTGGGGTCTGTGATGTCTACGTAAAAGGTCCATCTGTCGCCGATGTTGCCTGCTGCGGTTGGAGGTACCGCGTTTAGCCAGAAGACGATTATTACTTGCTGGTTTACTCCTACAAGGGGGGGTGAAACACCGATGTAGCAATACGTATTGTAGTTCCATGGAGGATCGTGTGCATAAGTTGTTGGCAAGATAACAAGCGTAAAAGCAATGGTCAACGTCAGAAACAAAGCAATCGTGATAGCAGTTTTGTTTTTAGCCATTTTTTCTTTTTCTCCTAAAATTTTATGATTAAATTATGTGCTGATTTTGTTTTTAACAGGTATTCGGTGGCACACCTACTGACAATTGCGAAAAACTTAAACCCAAAAACAATTCAATTAAAGTGCGGAGGGCATTCTTGAAAAATCAAGACGATGCCATCGCTATTCTGAAAGAGTTGGGTCTGACCACTGTTCAGGCTAAAACATACATAGCTCTTGTCAAAACAGATGTCTCAGCCATCAAGGAAATAGCTTCATTATCTAAAGTGCCAAGAACCGATCTTTACCGCTCAATCCAAGAGCTTGAAAAGAAAGGCTTAGTGGAGAGGATACTATCCAAACCAATCCGGTTTAGGGCAATCCCTGTTGATGAATGCCTCAACATTTTATATGGCAGAATCATTAAGAACCATGCGGAATTGAAAAAGAAAACTCTCAAATTGCGCACGAGCCTCAAAAATGGGAAAAACCACCGGTCATCTGAACTAAATTCATCTGAATATATATTAGTTCCAAAGAGCAGAGCGATAGAAAAAATTCGAAAAGCCATTGATGTAACCGAAGCGACCTTGGACGTGGTTTCTTCTTGGGACAGGTTTTCAGGTGCAATGTTTTTGTTGACTATGGAGCTTAAGAAAGCT
>Ga0315536_1001118_pt1 | contig 13592 bp, 13 predicted proteins | sample SalMarSW160230MG_FD_203093 | JGI IMG/M metagenome (GOLD analysis project Ga0315536, IMG submission 203093) | Salt marsh sediment microbial communities from the Plum Island Ecosystem LTER, Massachusetts, United States - Salt Marsh Sediment SW1602-30 ... | reverse complement strand
TCCTCTACTGGTATTTGGATGGATATTTCGAATTCAATGGATTGTTGATATTAATATCCCTCTAGCTATCATAGCTGTTGCTTCTGTCCTTATTTCAGCAATAACGAATGCTTGGTATAACAGAAAAGTTGCATGGGCTATTTTCAATTATACAGAGAGTCATCCTGAACTGCTGAAGAAAGAGAAGGAATTACTGTTTGAGTGGGTTCAGGCTCTGGTTTATCATGCAGCACGTACAATGCGAATTGAAAACATCGATTCTGAAAAGAAACTGACCAAGTTCTACAATGTTGATTATAAAGGCATTGAAGTTGTGAAAGAACCAGGTGGTCTGCGCAAGCATTACGATGTAAAAATACTTGCTGAGCGTAGAAAGAGGTAATGTACATATTAATTACGAACCACAATTGGTGAGGGTTAGCAATTGGCAAGCTAACCCTCGGTTGTGGCTATACTAGATTTTCAATTGATTTGTATGTTAAGTCGAATCCAAAATGTTTTGGACCTAATACATTCAATCCCTCTGGGCTTCGAAAGATAGGTTCCGCTTTCATACCGATTACACTTACTTTGTCACCATTCTTGATGTCTGTGTTCGTAATTGGTTCACCAGATTTCTCATCGATTATTTCAATAATATCCGGACTTGTGATCCATGGTTCTCCATCTAACCAAGTGATGTGGTTCTCGTTCTTGAACCAGACCTTAAATTTAGAGCCTGGTTTTACTCCACTACCTTTGATCACGGTCTCTCCGAACATGTAACCTTCTCTATTTTCCCAAGTTCTCTCAACGACTTCTCCTCGGAACAGGACCCATCCGCCTACTTTCTCTACAATTTTCTCTGCTGGATCATCTCCCGATTCACGACTTTCTCTGATCAACTTTCCAACTTCATAGCTTTTTGTTAGAGTACCAGGAATAATAGCTTCATGAAATGCTGCACCTTGAACAGGAAATGCAACATTGCCAAGTCTTCCCCATGCCACTTGGCTTAGACCTTTAGAGATTCGTTCGCCCATTTCATAATTTATGATATGGTCCACAATGCTTTTGTTCCCAAACCAATCAATGAGCGCCATCGGTGCCATTGAGAATTCATTTACACACACGGTGTTCTGACAAATCTCTGGAACTGCTCTACCTGAATAATCACCATCAACACAGGAAATTCCGTGCTTCATAGCAGCATCAATGGGTGCAGGAGTGTTTACACCTCCAAGTTCAAATGGTGCCACTGCGGTAAACTTGATATCCATATATTCTTCAAGAGTAGCTAATCCCGTAGATAATTCCTTTTCGAAATAATCCCATGGAAACCTTGTTCTGAGTGCCTCAATCTCAGGTGTCGGTGGTGCAATTGTACCAGAGTAATACGGACATGCAATCCAATCATTATCTGTGATAGTGTTGACATCAACAATCTCAATGATTTTACCTTCATCTACATGTGGATAGAGCATGTGTAAACCGTCTTTTTTACTTCCTCCTCCACCTGTTCCGAAGAATGAACAACCCGTTGTAAGGTCTTCCACATCAGTTCTTGTTTTTAATATTAGAGTCATTGCGCTATAACCACTCTTTAATCAAGTTAAAGAATGTTTAAGACAAACTCCTATATATTTGCGATGGAATCCAGATTTTTAAAAAAATTATAAAATTGAAGAATCTAAAGAAGGGGTTGAGAGTACTGTACGCACTCTCTTGTTTAATTTAATTATCTAGAGTTCAACTCGACCAGCTGTGACTTCGTCATCGTTGATATTGATAATGAATCCTTTCAGAATACCCTCTCGATATTCTGAACCTGGATTGACACACAATGTACGACCAATCTTTCGGAATCCTACTGATTCGTGAATGTGACCATGCATTCCAAGGAGCGGTTCGTACTTCTCAATCACAGCTCGAACTGATTTACTACCAACAGGACCTACTACTTCCATAGCCCCTGTTTTCTTAATGGAGTGATCTTTGTTTAGTGATGGTGCTGTGTCTAAGCCGGAATTGAATGGTGGGTCGTGGAAATTACAAATCAGGTTTGAATAGTCATTTGTATCAAGTCTTGCAAATTCTGTTTCCAACTTCTCCATCAGTTCTTCATCTGTGCATTCTCGATGTGTATCCCATGGAGTACTATTGACCCATTCGAGACTGATCATAGGATATCCACGAACATCTACTACTTTCTTCAGAGGGTAGATGACTCTTGGATCATTTACAATAACTTTGTCAATACTATAGTCATCATCATTCCCCGGATTGACAACAACCATTATCTCTTCAGGGATTCGCTCATTAGCCATATCCATCCATTTTTGTATTCTCTCAACCATTAAATCTTCAAAAAGTTGAGTGATGGCTCCCTTAGTTTCTCTAAGTTTGGCTAGTTCATCGGGAGTAAGGACCTTTGGATAGTATCCTTCATCTTCTGTGAACTTAATGAACTTGTCCAAGTCCTTCTGATTCTTGAAATTCTTCTTACTTCCGTGTGGCTGCGCATACCATCTATCTTCTTTCTCTTGAATGATTGGCATAATTGCCTTACCGGTTAGATCGCCACACATCATTGCAACATCTGCTTTGAAAACTTTAGGAGCTCTACACATTTTCTCCCAAGTCTGCATGCTGCCGTGGGGGTCTGCTGCTAGGAAAATTCTCATTTCGTTACCTCTGGTGTTGTCGTTCGGCAATCAATACCATAAAGGCTGGACCACCGTTCGTTCATAATCTATCACGCCTAGTTTAAAGTTTAATGGTCCAACATAAAACATGACTTTAAGATTGCTTTTAAAAAACGGCAAATTTTATTGCTGAGACACAAGATATTAATGATGCGTAGCTTATAGTGTTAAGAACGGGCAGTGCTCTGTCTGTAAGGTGAAACGATAGATGACAGGTAAATATGGACCAATTCTCGAAGAATTCATGGATGAAGCTCTCCGCATAGAGAAAGCTGCAGCGGAACTGGGACTCCCACTTCGTATTATTGGTTGCCTAGCTTTTAGATTGAAGAGCCCAGAATTTGCTGATCTGCACGTAAAGATGGGTAGAGAGGTCACGGACATTGATTATGTATCCTACTATAAATATCAAGGAAAACTCATCAATCTCTTCCGGGATGATTTAGGATATCATTGGGTTCCGCCAGGTTTTGCTAGAGCAAGTACACTTAGAGATTTGTTCATAGATAAAAATACAGGTCGGAAGATCGATGTGTTTTATGACCACTTGGATTTCTGTCATAAGATTGATTTCAAGAAGAACAAACGATTAGAAGTTGATAAACCAACAATCCCGCTGGCAGAGTTATTTCTTGAGAAAACTCAGATTTATGAAATCAATGCAAAGGACCTCAAAGATCTGGTCATTACATTCTTGGCTCATGATGTGAGTGAAGAATTAGATGATACTGCGGTAAATGGCCCATACATTGCAAAGATACTAGCTGATGATTGGGGTTTCTATTACACGGTAACAGAGAACATTAAGAAATTCATCAATTTTATTCCTACTCTCACCGAGATTACGCAGGAACAAAAAGATCTTGTCATCGCCCGTGCAAATAAGATTCATCAAATGATTGAGAATGAGCCAAAATCACGTGGGTGGAAGAGACGAGCTAAAATAGGAACAAAGAAGCGCTGGTATAAGATTGTCCAATCGATGGACGAAGTAAAAGGCACCGATTAAATTGCACATGATAGTTTGAGGTTTGATTAATGAAGCTGTCAAAAGAGAACGCCTATGACATGCTTACTGGCGTTGGAATACTTGGTACAGGTGGCGGTGGAGACCCCGTTACTTTCGGGAAACCTCTGGTAGATTGGGACTACCAACGTGACCGAGTCTATGAAATCACCGATCCTGATGATATCAAAGATGATGCATTCATTGTCTGTGGAGGATACATGGGATCAGTTACTGCGTTCATATCTATTGGGCATATGCTGGAATCATGGGAAACTCGTAATGAGCTTCATGAAGCTATGAAAATATCCGAACGGATATCCGGAAAAAAGGTCGCCCATCTCGTTCCTTTTGAACTGGGAGGGACTAATACAACGGTAATGTTATCTTTAGCTGCAAGGTCTAGTATAACCACTGTTGATGGAGATGGCCTCGGACGGGCTGCTCCTGAAACACAAATGATTACCTTCGTCGGATATGGTATTGACTTATGTCCTATGCCTGTGGTAACCAAAAACGGGAGTGTTGTGATTGTTGACAAGACAACGAGTCCTGCTCTAGCTGACGAAATTGGTCGTTTTTCTGTAGTTCAAGATGGTGGAGCTGGTGCTAATAATCACTATTTCCAATCTGGTGCTCAGCTAAAGAAGGCTGTGATTCCAAGCTCGATATCAAAATCGATAGAACTTGGTGTCGCAATACGTGATGCTAATGCAAACGGAAATGACCCAATTGATGCTTTTCTTGATATTATGGGTGGACAGATTCTTACCCGTGGGAAGATTGAGGAAATTAAAGGTGAGGACCGTGCTGGTCATTGGCATGTATTAGCGAGGATAAAACCGGAAGGGCTCAATGGCCGATTTCAGGTCGCTGTCAAAAACGAATATATGATGGCGATGAGTGATGGTGAGCCTGTGGTAATGTTTCCCGACCTTATTTGCATGCATTATCCAGATACGGGTCATGGTGTCATGAGCTCTAATCTCAAAGAAGGTCTAGATGTTGTTGTAACTGCTGTTCCAGCACATGACCGTCTTCGTTTCGCTGGAAGTACTAAGATTGGAAAGAAAGCATTCTCTCCAGAGCGATATGGCCATCCAGAACTCGAATACAAACCAATGGAAGAGATAATAGGAAAGTTACACTAAATTCTAGTGTTAGCTTTTCCCTCTGCTAAATTAGGAGTAGGTATCACATGACTAAACTAGCCCTCATTGGTGCAACTGGTATTGATTGGTGGACAGATCCTAAAAAGAAATCATTCATCGAGTTGCATACGCCACCTGGATGTGAAATTGGGAACTTTACTCCAAGACATGGAACTCATAGTGTTGAATCAATCACTGATGAAGCATACAACTCTCCGTTTATCCTTGAGCAGGTTATCAAAGCAAACAAAGATGGCTATGATGTCATACTCATTGATTGTGCGTGTGACCCAGTACTTGAAGCTGCTCGAGAGGTCTCGAAAGTGCCTGTTGTAGGCCCACGAAATACTGCACTTCACTTTGCTCTCACTCTTGGAACACGATTTGGGGTAGTAACGGTTCAGGGTCAATCATTGAAGAGATGCATTGAACACGGAATTCGGAAAGAGGGTCTTGAACCATTCAGCGCTGGAGTTCGTTTTCTGAAGATGCCCGTCTTAGATATTGCAAAGAAACCTGAACAGGCTCAGAAAGAGATTCTAATTGAAAGTAGAGACCTTATCCAAAACTATGGCGCTGATGTTATAGTTCTCGGATGCACCGCACTCTCCCACGAAGTTAATCTCAAACCCATTATGGATGAATTGAAAGTCCCGATTATTGATCCTTGGATTATTGCGGTTAAGACAGCTTTCATGCTTGTTGAGTCTGGATTATCTCATAGTAAAATAGCATATCCATTTCCTCCAAAGAAAAAAATCAATGAGGCACCCTCTTTAGAAGGAGCCTTTGATGATATTTTAAAAGAGTAAAATCTATACTTTGGAGTTGTTTCGTTCTCGTATTAGAAGTGGAATAATCACGACAAGCACTATGAATGATAGAATAGTACACATCAGGTATGGCAATGCTCCATTGAAATCAACTAACCACCCACCAACAATAGGTCCCAAAAATAGTCCAACACCACCCATACTTTCGACTAATCCTGCATATGCTCCTTTTTCGGTCTTTGTTGCTGACACGATTAGATATAACGCTCCAAGATAACTAAGCCCCACTGCAGTACCCGATATTGCAATTGCAATTGTGAGCATCCAGAAATCGACGAATAGGAAAAGAACCCCTGATGATATAGCTGAAAGCGCAGCCCCAATCAAAATCATAGAACTCATAAATTTTTCAGGAAGTCTAGCGATTATAACAAACGCTATTGTTCGAACCCCATTCCAAACTAGTAGCATGGTGCCCCAGTCATTTGCTGATAGGCCTGGTAACGATTCGACATAACTTGGGAAAAGTGCAAGTATCACAGTTGAAATTACACCCCACAACATGATTGAAAGATATGATGCAATGAATCGAGGACTTGTTTTCGAAGATATACTATCACTCACCGTGTATGGATCCTCCGATTCTGTTAAGCGAACTGTAATTGATTTTCTTTGATATCCCTGTAGAAAACCTCCGATGAGTCCCAACATTATGAACTCAATAGCTATCACAACATAGATACTAGATGCAGGTCCGTAGTTACCCTCCATGAATGCAAGAATAAATGGACTAAGAATCATACCTGCACTCCAGGCTGTGGAGAAATTGCCTAAAACCTCACATTCTGCTTCTGGCGTAAGTTCCGCAAGCATAGCCTGATTTGATGGTGCAATGAACCCATAGACCAATCCTTCCAATCCTCTGATGACAATGAGATAGAGTGGAGTGGCAATTGGATTGAGAAAGAGGACAAGCACTAGAATATATGCTGAAATAGCAACTAGTAGTGATTTTCTCCTTCCGATTTTGTCTGAAAATCTTCCTCCAAGAGCAGGAGAAATCATGTATACTATACCAAATGAGCCCATCGCCCAGCCCATTTCAAAACCAGATCCTCCCAGTTCTCCAATATACCAAGGAGCAAAAATCTCCGTTGTTCCAAGGGTGAAAGTCACAAGGAATGTAGCAATATATGCAACCAGACGATTCCTCTTCTTTGAAGATTCTGGCATGTCTGGTTTTTCATCATCATCTAGACAGAATGGTTCTAGGGGCTCATGCATTTACTCAAATCCTTTTACTTTAGTTGATGAGAGAATTCTGAACCTAATACTTTGGCATTTTCAACTGGATCTGTGCCGGGAACTGGGAATGCAACAACAGTATTAGCACCAGCATCGACCATCTCTTGCAATCTTTTGATACAAGATTCTTTATCTCCAACAAGACATAGCTCGGTTATCATTTCATCAGTAATGAGTTCAGAGAGTAGAGCATCGTCACCCTTCTCCAATGCATCAGCCATTGCCTGGGTATCCTTCCGTTTGACACCTGCGTAGGACATCAATGGACTACTCGGTTGAGAATGAGGTAGATATAGTTTGGAGAATTCTCGAGCAATGTTGATTGCCTTGTCAAGGTCCTCATCAATGACCATCGGCATGTAAGCTACAAGCTCATAATCATCTAATGATCTTCCGACCTTCTTTGCGCCAGCCGCAACACGCTCCCAAGCAAATTTGACATATGCTGGTGTGGTGAAAATAGAAAGAATCACCCCATCTCCGATTTCTCCTGATAATTCGAGACCTTTGGGTCCTTCAAAAGCAAGGTAGATGGGCGCACTCTTTCTTACAGGTTTGAAAACAAGCTTAATGTCCTTTGCAGTGAAGAATTTGTCTTCATGATTGATATTCTCACCAGTCATGATCTTTCGTACTAAATCTACACATGCACGTGTCCTAGAGAGTGGCTTCTTATCATAGATTCCCATCTGGTCCATCCAGAACGGAACTCCCGAACCAAGGCCAAAAACAGTTCTTTTATTGGACATTTCATCAAGTGTAGCGAATTCCATTGCAATTAATGCAGGATGTCGTGAGTATGGATTAACCACTCCTAGACCTATCCTGATTTTTTCTGTAGCCATAGCTGCGGCTGCCATGTATGGAATTCCTCCTCTAAAGAAATAATCTTCCGCAAACCACGCACTACCAAGACCATATTTTTCAGCGACTATTGCTAATTCTATAGCTTCATTGACTGGGAACACTCCCGTCATTGCAACACCTAATTCTTTGAATCTTTTCATTGTAACCATCCTTCTAAAATAAATAGAAAAGAGAGGCCAAAGCCCCTCAATTATGGCAGTTTCCCAAGTTCATCTAGATAGTCTGCTATATACTTCAGATCTAGTTTCTCAAGGGTTTCTCGAGTTGGCCAACTTGTTTCTCTGTCCCACTCATGAAGATCATAGTACTTATCGAGCATCCCATCTAGCTCTTCTTGCGAGTTGGTTGCTCCCTTCAGTGGTCCAGATGCTGCTCCTTCGTTCATGAGTCGCCAAGGCAAGTTGTCATGTGCTCTAGTTGCACCTCGAGTGACATTGAACGCTTTTTCGATTGTGCAGACGCGTCTTCCGGCGAGCATCAACTCATCTTCTGTCATCTCTATACCAGTTGCAGCTGTGTACAACCTAGCCATATTGTCTGGATTAACACCATATGCTGCTGTCGAGGTGAAGACACAGAATCCCAAAGCTTCTGAAATCTCGTAACAATCTTCATGCCACCGAACGATTTCCGCTCGGAAATTAGTGAAATGCGGTGAAGCCCATTTCTTATCCCCTGTTATTTTCTCAATGACATCTATTGCTTCAGGACTAGAACCAAACTCAGCAAAGGTTTCAGTCATAAGATGATCGTTTCCTCTTGGATTGACCGCAAAAGCAAGAGCATATGCTTTCGCGGAACGAGTTTCAACATTAGATTGTTCAAGACCCTTAGCATTCATAATTGCCCACTTGTAGGAATCTTTTCCAACTTTCTTTGTGGCAATCTTCAAGCCATCACCTAGAAGATCTCCAAGTTTACCTCTTCTATAAGCTAAAGCTTCGATTGTTTGGAGTAATTCGGGTATTTTGCCCCAACCAAGATCAAGTCCATTTGTATCCTCCTTAGTAATGACTCCTCGCTCATAGCTCTCGATAGCCCACTGAGCTACTCCACCAGCTGTAATCGTATCAAGACCTAATCGATTACACATTTCATTAGCTAGAAGGACCCCCTCAGTATTGATAATCCCTGGGCCATTGCCAAGAGCTCCAAACGTTTCGTATTCTGGACCACCGCTAGAAATACCTGCATTAGGGCCATTATCAATTGTAGAATATCGGTGACAACCAATAGTACACCCAAAACAGGCAACACGTCGCTTTAGATATCCACCTGCATTGAGGGCTTGTCCAGTTATTGGGAACACATTTTCAGTATATCCAGTCTGCCAGTTTCTACCTGGAAATGCATGTAATTCGTTGACACCTGCAAGTGAACCCGCTGTTCCAAATTCATGTAGTCCTTGTGCTCCGCTGTCTGCTCGTAGAAGCTCTCTCATCTCTTCCGCTACTTCAGCAAATTTCTTCGGATCTTTTACTCGGACAGGTTTGGTTCCTCTGACACTGATTGCTTTGAGTTTCTTCTTACCCATCACAGCTGCACCGCCGCCTCTTCCTGCAGCATGGTACAGGGAGCAATGAATAGATGCAGCTCGGACAAGATTCTCACCAGCAGGACCAATATACAAACCTCTGGAGTCCTCACCATACCACTCTTTCAGGAGCTTGTCGGTTTCATTGATATCCTTGCCCCATAGTTCCTTTGCGTCCTTTATCTCGACTATATCATCTTCAATATGAATGTAGACAGGTTTGTCTGATTCTCCATGAACAACCAAATGGTCATATCCTGCGTATTTCAATTCAGCTCCCCAGTGCCCACCTGTGTTGCTCTTAAGGTAGAGTCCAGTTGTGCAACCAACCGTTGTGACTGATGTTCTACCTGATGCTGGAGCTGTTGTTCCAGTTAATGCACCAGGAGCGAAAACTATGATGTTTCTAGGATCATCCCAGGTGATTTCAGGATCTTTACAATAATCCCAAAGCAGTTTAGCATTTATTCCACGAGAACCTACATACAATTTCCGCCATTCTTCAGGAATATCCTCTGTCCAAATTTTCTTTGTTCCTAAATCGACATGCAATATCTTACCTTGATGACCGTACATTAATGTTCAGCCTCCTTCTTCAAATCACGATACTTTGCCATACGAGCTGAGCGGAGTTTTTTCTTTTCCTTGACAAGATCTTCAGTCTTGTCTACCCAAATTATTGCTCCAGGAACACAATGTTTTGCACAATATGGATCTCCACCGCAGAGGTCACAAATCATGGGTATGTTTGTTTCGGGATGTAATCTGATTCCATGATATGGGCAGGCTTCAACACATGACCCACACTCAGTACAAATCTCGGCATCTACGGTTATGATACCTGTTGTTTCATCCCTTGATAGCGCTCCATCTGTGCAAGCATCAATACAAGGATGTGCCTCACATTGTTCGCACAATAGCTGAATACCCAGCGCTATATCCTCTTTCTTCAGCACCTTTATTCTTCCCCTGGCTAGATCGAATAAGTCGTCTTTGATGAGAGAACAAGCGAGGGTACACTGCTTACAACCAGTGCATTTGTCCATGTCAACGAGTAGCAGTTGTTCCATCTTGATTCATTCCTTCCAATTGACCGAATATTAAATCAAGTTTAGTATTTGAATAACCTCCATTTAAATTCATTCTCTATCCGTTATGCACGATTAAACATATCATTCAAGTTCAATTTCGACTAAAAATGCAATAGAATGAGTCTATTTGAGATTAATAAAAAACTCTTTTACTAGACGTCCATTAGATGTGAAATGTTGTTATAATTACAATTTAAGAAATCTTAACGCGCGTTTAAAAAAATATCAAACTCAATTTTTCTAACCACAAGCAATACGTTTTAAGACTCAAGAGTGAGCTCGAGATTAGTGATCATCGTGACAGAAGAGCAACAACGTACTATGCACGAAGATGAACTCGATCCCGACGAATTAATGTGGAATCGACGTACAGATGTCAAAGAAGGTTTGCATATGCTCCTCTCTCATCATCCTCCTTCTCTATATGGGCATTGCCTTCGCGTGACATTCAGAGGGCGGTCACTGTATTTCTGTGGTAGATGTACAGGTATCTACGGAGGTCTGGGTCTTGGTATGGTTTTCTTATTGCTGTTCCAAGTTGATTTGAATCCTTCGTGGTTCTGGTTCTTATTATCTGTGATTCTAGGATTCACTACAGTTGCAGACTGGATGAGTCAAAGGCTTACCCCTAGAAAGACTACCAATCATATTCGAGCAATCACAGGGTTCGGAAGTGGTTTTGGCCTTGCAATTGTATTCTTACTTGGTGATCTTTCTTTCATGTTAGTAGCTTTAGTAATTATGGCTGGGTCTGTGGGTATCGTTGGATTGATCGAGAACCGCAGACGCACTGCAAGTCTTGCAGCCATGAAAGCTCAGATTGAAGCTGAAGACGCTCAAGATGAAGAGTAGAAAATACTGAGTACAATCATCCTACATGCCAAACTGTTTTAACTCACAATGAGCTGCTCGAGCATGTGAACCCCGATGATTCCATTCACCAAACCCATTATCGAAAATGAAGAGATTGAAGCTGTAAAGCATGTTCTTGAATCGGGTATGCTTGCAGAAGGAAAAGTCTCTCGTGAATTTGAAAAGCTCTTTTCTGAGTATATAGGAACAAAGTTCGCAACTGTAACATCCAATGGAACTACAGCTCTCAGTACAGCATTGGAGGCAATGGGTATTCGACCTGGTGATGAAGTAATCACCTCTCCTTTCACTTTCATTGCGTCTGCAAATTCTATTGCGATGGTCGGTGGTGTTCCTGTTTTTGTAGATATTAAACCTGATACCTACAATATTGACCCTAATCTTATTGAAGCTGCAGTAACTGAGAAAACCAAAGCCATTATGCCTGTACACATCTTTGGAATGCCCGCTGATATGCCGCATATAATGGAAATAGCTGAGAAGCACGATCTTCAGGTAATTGAAGATGCTTGTCAAGCACATGGCGGCTCGATAAATGGAAAGCGAGTTGGTAGTCTGGGCCATTGTGCTACTTTCTCATTTTACGCCACGAAAAACATACTGACGGGAGAGGGAGGAATGGTCACGACAAATGACGAAGAGTTGTATGACAAGATGCTCATGATCAAAAATCATGGTCGTGGGAAACAGGGCGGCTATAGTCACTATCAAATTGGATACAATAGTCGAATGATGGATATTGTTGCTGCACTTGGTGTAGTGCAGATGAAGCGTCTTGACTTTGTTGTCAAGGAACGAAGGAAGAATGCGCTGGAATATGATAAATTCTTCTCTGAGTTTGATGAGATTAAACCTCAGGTCGAAGATGAAGGATTCCAATCTGCATACCATCTTTATGCTCCAAGTATATTTTCTGATAGAATGAGTCGTGATGAGATTGTTTCTGCTCTTCGGGATGAAGGTGTTGGTTCCAGAGCGGTGTACGCATTACCCTGTCATAAGCAGGATACGTACCTCAATATCCAGAAATGGAGATGGGCTGAATTTGTCGATTACCCCGATTATTCCAAAGTCTCGTTGCCACACGCTGAAGAGATTGGCGCTCGACATTTCGATATTCCTGTGCATCCAAGCTTGAAAACAGAAGAGAAGGAATCGATCAAGGACGCCTTCAGAAAGATTTTAGCTTAGATTCAAATGAAGTATTCTAGAATCGAATCAAGATTCTTTGAGCGAATGGTTACAGTAGCTGCTTCACTCACAGCTGAATTTTCGGGATTGAATGCTATAGAGAATGCTGAAACTCCAAAGAGGTCAATATCATTTGTTCCATCGCCTATACTTGCTAAATTCTTAGTGCTAAGGTTTCTGTCTTGTAATATCCTGAGAGCAGTTTCAGCTTTCTGAGGGCCTCCCATTGCATATTCTATAGTCCCTGAATGCTTTCCATTTGATACGCCTAAAATATTAGAATGTGCAAAATCAAGATTGAGTCTTTCTGCCAGAGGTTCCATGAAAAATTGGCTAACGCCACTTGAAATGCATCCGACTTTGTACCCTGCTGATTTGAGGGCTCTAATAGTTTCTTCAGTTCCTTCCATGAGTGGCAAATTTGTGACACGCTGTCTATACTCTCCACTGAATGGAACACCCTTCCAAATCTTTGCACCCAATGTAACTGAATTATCAAAAGATAAATTTTCTTTTGCCATTCTCATAAAGAGTTCTTGGTATTTCTGACCAAGCCCAACTTGTTGAGCTAGATGAAATGCTGCACTCGGACCATCGTAAAGAACCCCATCAAGGTCGAAAGCTATAATCATGATTTCTTTGTGCATATCTTGTCTACCTCTACTACCTAGGTGAATCTACGCAAAGTGGACCTGATATATACGTAGTGAAAACACCTCAAAAGAGTTAAGGATTAGATTCTTGCACTTCAAATCAGGAAACCAAAATGGATGATGAATCTAAGCAGGAAATTCTACGTATTTTGAATGAAGAACTGGCTAAACAAAAAGCGATAATGCAGAAGCATTCTGGTCGGACTATCACTCCTGATAATAGTGAGGAGTACAAACTAGCTAAGAGTGCTTTTGATAATGCGTATAGAAGAATCGGAGAACTCGAAGATAGGATTGCCTGGCTACTAACTGAGGAAACCTATGAACCCTCTATACTCGATAAAATTCTCAATATCGTGGATAAGATCATAAAAGATGATGATGATTGGAAAGACCAGTCCTCTGTTGTAACCGGTGTAAGGGGATAGTTGCTTCACTTCCCATCTCTTTAATATTCTGTATGG
>Ga0315536_1001117_pt1 | contig 13597 bp, 12 predicted proteins | sample SalMarSW160230MG_FD_203093 | JGI IMG/M metagenome (GOLD analysis project Ga0315536, IMG submission 203093) | Salt marsh sediment microbial communities from the Plum Island Ecosystem LTER, Massachusetts, United States - Salt Marsh Sediment SW1602-30 ... | reverse complement strand
TTTCCTTTTTCTCCATTATTACCTTTCCTCCATTATTCGATAGAATCAACATTTAAGATATAATATTTTTGGAGGGTATCTATAATTGAATCCTATTATCGAAAATCCTATTAAACATTCAAATGATTATTTAGTTACTGATTTTTACTTTTCTTTTTTTTCTTTTTGCTTTTTTTCTCTTTCTGTTCTTTCTATTTATCAGTTACAATTTTATAAGCCATGAATTTGTTAAAATCGTTACTGCCCATATTTTTCCTCACTACTAAATTAGATTAATTACTCATAAATCTATTCTTTGTATGTCAACAGGTGTAAACCATCCTCTGCCAATCAATTTTTAATATTAAAGTCGTGTTCAAATCCCTTCCCCTGCATAACTTTCCATCTTTCAAAGGTTTTAAATAATGAAGGACACTTTATTTTCCATTAGGAAGAAAATCAATGAAGAAACATCTTATCATACTGCTGGTTCTGTTCCTGATGGTGTCGAGTTCTTTGGTGGGTGTTTCAAATCAGGTGACTGATGATTTATCAGAGGTTTTATCTGATGGTGGTCTTCAGGATTCTGCGTGGCCGATGTTTCAACATGATACAAGACATACTGGCCGAAGTCAATATGCTCCAGGTCAGAACGGAAATTTGCCTATTATAAAATGGATGTTCCAAATGGATGCAGGTATATCTTCACCAGTGATAGATGTTGATGGAATAATCTATATCGGTGCAGAGGATTTTCATAAAAGCATTTATTCGATTTATCCAAATGGGACAGAACGATGGTGTTTTGATGTTGGTTTTTATGTTGATTCAACACCAGCAATTGGTTCAGATGGGATAATCTACATTGGTTCAAACACTGGTTCCTTGTATGCATTTTATTCAAATGGAACTCAAAAATGGCAGGTGTCACTTGGAAGTGGTTGGGCTTTTGCTTCACCAGTGATTGATGAGAATGGTATAATTTATTGTGCTTCTGTGGGTAGCAATCGATTATGTGCAATAAATCCAAATGGAACGATGAAATGGTATTTCAATGCAGAGAATTATGTCTATTGTTCTCCTGCTCTTGATGAAAACGGAGTAATTTACATTGGTTCAAATGATGGGTATCTCTATTCTGTTTTTCCAAATGGGTCAATGAACTGGAAGTATTACTGTGGTGGTTCCTTGGGAGTGGCAGAAGTATCAGTTGGAAATAACGGTCTCATTTATTGTGGTGCAACTTCAGGATATCTCTATGCATTATATCCAAATGGTACATTACAATGGATGGTAAAGACAGGTTGGATAGGAGGATGTTGCCCTGCGATTGCTGATGATGGGACAATCTACATAGGAGACCAACAATATCATAGAATTTATGCAGTAAATCCAAACGGGTCAATAAAATGGTATTATCAAGCACAAGATGACATTCTTTCCTCACCTATAATCGATAACAACGGAATTATTTATTGTGGGTCATATGATAAATATCTTTATGCTTTCAATCCAGATGGAACTTTAAAATGGAAATTCCTTACCTATGGGGGGATAGAATCATCACCTGCAATAGATGACAACGGTATCATTTATATTGGTTCATACAAGTATCTATATGCACTTGAGATAATCAATGATACAGCACCAACACTCCCAACTATCACTGGAATGGAAGGTGGTAAGGTTCGTCACAAATATGATTATACCATTGTCTCATCAGACCCTGAGGATGACAACATCTCATACTACATTGACTGGGGGGATGGCAAGACCACAGACTGGATAGGACCTTATGATTCTGGTGAAGAAATCATCCAATCGCATCTCTGGTTAGTCAAAGGAACCTATGAGGTGAAGGTCAAGGCAAGGGATGGTCATGGGATGGAAAGTGACTGGGGCATTCTGTCAGTGACCATGCCTTATGAACCACCTCATTTCCAATTCTTTGAATGGTTGTTAGAACGATTCCCGAATGCATTCCCAATTCTCCGTTTTCTCCTGGAGTTCAATCATTGACAATCCTTGTCGTACTGGTAAACACGGGTTCAAATCCCTTCCCCTGCATAATTTTCCTTGACACGAAGTTTAAATACACAAAGATAGTTCTTTTTATAGGGAAGGAAAATCAATGAAACAGTATCCTTTAATCGGGATTAGCATCATTGCAGTTGTCATTCTTATTCTTGCTTCGTTGACTAATGTTGTCGGGTATCAGTCTGTGAAATCACTTGAAAACCATGCCCCAGACGCACCAGATATTATGGGTCCGCAAGAACTAAAACTTGGGATTTACTACTTATTTACTTTTGTAACCACTGACCCAGATGGAGATAATGTCTCATATTCTATTGACTGGGGAGATGGGAATGTGATTTTGTGGGCTGGTCCATTTAAATCAGGTCAAGTAATTAAATTTCAACACACATGGACAAAGAAAGATACTATATACATTAAAGCAAAAGCAAAGGACCTTCCATATGAAAATGAGAGTGATTGGACAATTTACCCCATCCGATGGTCCTATAGTCTAAGTCCACAAATTAATTATCAGAACACTTTCAACAATAAAGTCAATCGGAGAGAGTTGTTATTCCAGACCATCGTTGATATTACCAATAACAAGTACATACAACGAATCATCCTTAAATCTCAAATGAGCAGAGGAATATTCCCATCATCAGAGATTCCTATTGTAACAAAGAATCAAATCAGACAGATGTATTTGCTTGGTCTGATTCTTTCAAAGGTTATCAGTAAATCAAGGATTCAGTCAATGATTAGAAAATATCAATTCAATAATCAGGAGATGCAGAAGGAAATAAATGGTGTTATTGAAAAGGACTATGTATTAAAGAGTAACATCGACCGGTTATCATGTAGTAATTGTTCCATTGGAAAAACATGGATATGGCAATTCCCTGTTATTTGTTCAATTCTTTTTGTCCCTTACTTTATTTGCGTGATTTGGTTAATAGCAATGTATGGGCAAGCACCGGATTTAATCGACCTCATATTTGTTGCTACCTCAATATTAGCAGCGATTTTTCAATGTCCATGGTACTGGTAATCAGGCGTTCAAATCCCTTCCCCTGCATAACTTTTCCACTGGACAAAGGGTTTAAATAACCAGGGGTTGTTTATTTTTCTAATAGTGGAGGAAAATCAATGAAAAGGAAATGTTTGGCGATAGGAATCATTCTCTTGTTCGTTGGAACCATTACTATTCCATCCATTTCTGCATCTTCTTCATCAAACGTAGACTTTGATATCTATATTTCAGCAGGTTATTGTAGAGAAAAATGGGGAAAGTTTGGTCTTGGTTGGCGTGTTGTAATAGTTAATAACGGTGACGAAATAATCGAAGGTGTCATATATGTAAATTCTACAACTCTGTCTGGGGCGGATATTTTGAGTGATTGTGCGCCTTTTGTGATAGCCCCTCCTGTTGTTTCAATTGGAATGGGAGGTATCACCCTTATCGATTGTCACCCTGTTAACCGTATTCTTTTTACAGTCATCGTTGAGGATGTCGTTGTTACAAAATCTGGTTATGAGATTGGTCCTTTTGTATTTTTAATTTTACAGGAGTAATTATTATTCCCTACTTAGAATTTAACCGGTAAACGTGGGTTCAAATCCCTTCCCCTGCACTTTTTACAGAAGAATTTTATGGTATTAAATGGTTCCAATATATTTATCCAGTAGATTTCGAATTACCAGAAGAAAAAATCTGAGCTATACAAACTAATACAGTTGAAAGCATATTACCCTAATGAAACCTATTTCCGCAGGATGCATAACCGCGTACTACCATAAGAACATAATCTTGAAAAATTCAATAATGTATAAACTATTTCTCAGGATTTTAGTATATATTTTTTCTTGGCGAATCTTTTTTATGTGTTGTGGTGTTACTAGTTCGTACTAAACGGGAGGCGACCTATGCCAAGTATCGAAAATTTAGAACCAAAACTTGTATGGAAACATTTTGATGAGATTAGGAAAATCCCACGATGCTCAAAACATGAGGAAAAAATCAGAGAATATATTGTGAATTTTGCCAAGAAACAAGGACTGAAAACAAAAATTGACGGTGTTGGGAACGTCGTTATCGCAAAACCAGCGACAGCAGGAATGCAAAATAAACCCATCATAATCCTACAAGGTCACATGGATATGGTGTGCGAAAAAAACAGTGATATTACCTTTGATTTTTCCAAGGATCCCATCCAACTTAAAATCAACGGAGATCTCCTCACTGCGAACGGGACAACCCTTGGTGCGGATAACGGGATTGGGCTTGCGATAAGCCTTGCCATCCTCGAAGATAATAAGATTCGACATGGACCGATCGAATCCTTATACACTGTTGACGAAGAGACCGGACTGACTGGTGCGTTTGCCATGAAATCAGACATGCTTACGGGGAAGATTATGCTTAACCTTGATAGTGAGGATTTCGGTGTTCTTACCGTCGGTTGTGCTGGTGGTGGGGATTCCAATATTGAATTACCCTTAAAGATGCAGCCGGTCATCAGTGGAGCTGACAACCTTCTTATCAAAGTCTCTGGTCTCCGCGGAGGACACTCTGGTGTCGATATCCATGAACAACGAGGAAACGCGATAAAACTTCTCACACGCTTGCTTTGGAAAACATCTCAGAATATTCCCTTCTTCATCTTTGACATTAAAGGAGGAGATAAACATAATGCGATCCCTCGTGAGGCGTACGCAAAAATCAGCGTAGACAAGAAAGATAAACCAGCGTTCTTGACAGCAATAAAAGCAGAGGAAAAAGACATCCTTGAGGAAATCAACCCGATTGATCCGAACTTCAAAGTCGATGTGACATCCTGTGACCAAGCCAAGATAACACTTGATATCACCTCACAGGCAAAACTCCTCAATCTCCTCCACGGGCTGCCCCATGGTGTTCATCTCATGAACTATGACATTAAAACACTCGTGGATACATCGACGAACCTTGCAACAGTCTCTCTTAAAGAGAACAAAGCGACGATAGGGATGAGTTCCCGAAGTCCGATGAAATCAGAGTTGCAGGATATGCGCAACCGCATCAAAGCAATCGCGTCACTTGCTGGTGCGAACGTGACCGAAGGGTCATCATACCCTGGTTGGAAACCAGATCTTCAATCAAAGATTCTTGCGCTTTCGAAGAAAATCTTCAAAGAGATGTTTAAGGCAGAACCGAAAATAGAGGCGATTCACGCTGGACTTGAATGTGGCATCATCGGGGAAAAATTCCCAGGGATGGACATGATCTCCATCGGACCGACCCTGAAAAACCCGCATTCACCTGAGGAGCAGCTCCATATCAGTACCGTCGATAAATTCTACAAATATCTCCTTAAAATCCTTGAGTCTGTTTAAGTGAACAGTGTGCCGGACAGTTATAGGTTTTCCATAATCATCCCCGTGCTCCATGAGTCAGAAATCATTAATACACTCCTGGAAAGCGTACATCATCTAAAAACAGACGAGCCCTTTGAAATCATTGTTGTGGATGGAAGCACAACCCAAGATACTCTTCACGTGATTTCTGATAGAAACGTACAGAAATACTATTCTAGACAGGGCCGGGGATATCAGATGAACGAAGGAGCAACCCATGCCTCAGGAGATATCCTTGTCTTTCTTCATGCAGATACCGTTCTTCCATCAGATGCGCTTTCTTTGATATTAACAGCCTTGGAAAATAAGCAGTATGTTGGAGGTGCATTTACCTTACAGATTCAACCACCGACAGTGTTTTTCAGAATGATTGCCGCATACTCTACCCTCCGCTCCCAAATAAGCCGGGCCCCGTACGGAGATCAAGTCATCTTCCTTCGTAAAACGTATTTTGACGCCATTGGCGGATACCTAGATATCCCCCTGATGGAAGATGTTGAACTGATGCGCCGAATACGAAAAAAAAAAGGACAGATTATCATCCTACCAAACCCGGTTATCACCTCTGCCCGACGATGGGACGATGAAGGAATCCTCTATACGTTACTCCGAGACAATATCATTATTTTTTTATACTGGTGTGGCATGCCTGCAGAAAAACTCGCGAAATTCTACCCCTGGCAAAAACAATAAAATTCAAAAACAGGGAGTGTAAACCCTTCCTATACAAATCGATAAATACAAGAAGTGAATTCCGGACACAGAAATAATCAAAGAGAAAATAAGTATGCCTCAGAAGAAAAATGAATTCGAACAGCAGATATACGACGTTACCCACGATCGATTACAGTGTCTTGATCTTCAAACGATTCAGATCAACCTTGGGTTAAAATGTAATCAAACCTGTGAACATTGTCACGTGAACGCATCACCGACTCGCGTAGAACAGATGAGCTGGGCAACCATGGAAACAATACTATCGGTTACCTCAAAACTATCACCAGTTTTCATTGACATCACTGGTGGGGCACCCGAACTTCATCCGTTTCTTGAAAAATTCCTTCGACAACTCGTTAAACAAAACCATCGGGTTCAGCTTCGGACAAATCTTACAATCCTATTAGACCCAAAATACAAGGACTTTCCGAAACTCTATAAAGAATTAGGGATAGAGCTCATGGCATCCTTACCCTGCTATCTTGAAGAAGACGTGCGACTTCAACGGGGAAAAGGCGTGTTTGAAAAAAGCATTAAAGCACTCCAATTATTAAATAACATCGGGTACGGGACCATACCAAAACTTCCCCTAACGTTAGTATTTAATCCCCTTGAACCGGTTTTACCACCGGAGCAAAAAACTCTTGAAGACGACTACCGTAAGTATCTGGCAGAGCATTTCAACATACAATTCACAAGACTTATCACACTGACGAACATGCCCCTGGGGCGATTCCTCGATGTTTTAAAGGATAAAAAACCACAATACATGGAGCTGCTTAAACAATCATTTAACCCGCAGACCCTTTCTTCATTGATGTGTCGCCATCAAATCAATATCGGCTGGGATGGTACTCTCTATGACTGTGATTTTAACCTTGCTGCTGGTCTGCCAGTGACATCGAAAGCACCACGTCATATCAAACAATTTGACGAATCCATGTTATCCAAACGAGAGATAATGACTGCGGCCCATTGTTTTGGGTGTACAGCAGGCCATGGGTCTTCTTGCGGAGGAGCATTAGTATAACACGGATGCGATAGGATACATCTATGAACGAGAACATCTCGAATGGAAAAAAACCTCGGGATTGGTTAAAACCGGTCGTTTTCATCGTAATTATCGTAACACTCTTTATTATCATGAATGGGATTGGTTTTGGAGAGAACATTCAGTATTTACAGGATTGGATCACCTCATTAGGCCTGTGGGGTCCGATCGCGTTCTTTGTTATCTACCTGGGAGCGGTGATCGCGACAATCCCAGGAACGATTTTTGGGGTGATCGCTGGTGCGCTCTTTGGCTCAGTCATTGGCGTCATCCTTATCAGTATCTCATCAACGGTTGGTGCAAGCATCACGTTTCTTATTGCTCGTTATTTCGCACGGGATTCAGTAGCTCGATGGCTCTCAAAAAATAAGATGATGAACCGACTTGATAAACTCACAGAGGAACATGGGATGATACTCGTCGGACTTACCAGATTGATCCCGTTATTTCCTTTCACCTTACTCAATTACGGTTTTGGTCTGACCAAAGTCTCATTTAAAACCTACGTGTTCTGGTCATGGCTCTGCATGCTCCCTGGTACGATTATCGTCGTGGTTGGTACCGACGCTATTACCCAGGGATTAACCCAAGGGCGCGTCCCCTGGCTGCTCGTCGGTGTTTTAGCCGTTACTGCACTCATTATTGTGCTCATTACATGGTACGGACGACGACAATTACAAGAAAAAAGAAAAAACAATGACGACATACGAATAAACAAATGATTGTTGATGTTTTAAAAAAAAGTTGTGTAACTGCCATGATTGATAAAACCGAAAACAGCAACGTATCAAATACACAGGATTTTATGACAACCGTTGTGTCCGACTCTATCAAAAAATGCGTCCAGTGTCATCGGTGTATGGACGTCTGCCCGGTCACGAAAGAATCGTTTTCCATTGCAGAACTTAATAAGGCAACCCAGCAAGATAGCCGAAAAATCCCTGCTCAAATTAAAACGTTTGCATTTAACTGCATGCAATGCGGGAAATGTGTCCCGGTCTGCCCGGTGAATATCCGAAGGGATTACATGGTCCTTTACATTAAATTTAAACTAACAGACCGAAAACCCTGGGGTTACACCCGATATTTGCTCATCAAAGGACCGGATCTTTCTGGTCTAAAAGGTTTCATGCAGACGCTGTACATCATATTGAAAAAAATAACGACCCGGGATCTTGCCTGCTTCATGGAAACAACACCAGTAACGAAAGCTGACGTGCTCTTCTACCCAGGCTGCTATATTTACTCAAAAAAGACGATGCGACAGACGCTTCGATTGCTTGATTATCTCGGTTCTTCTTATACTGTTCTTGGCGGGGTGACTACGTGTTGCGGCGCCCCACATCTATTACAAGGTGAGTTTGACGAAGCCGATCATTGTCTTGAGATATTATCTAAAAAAATCAAGACTATTGAGCCGAAGATCATCATTACCGCTTGTGCTGAATGCTTTGAAGCAGTTGAACAAATAAAAAAATCAACACACGCAACCTTTGAGGTTCTCAGCGTTGTTCAATATCTCGAACGAAACATACATAAGTTTCCAAACAAGAAAATTCGAGGTAAAATACTCATTCATGATTCCTGTCGATTCAGAAAAGAATCACCGCATGGCATCGCAGCACGCACCACAGCGATGAGGTTTGGTGACCTTGTTGAGAAACCAGAAACACAGCAGGCAAGCTGCTGCTATCAATGGAATCATGGGCATGACCCAGGGAATTCTCCACGACGTAATGCGTATCTTGCTGAAGTAAAGAAGCAGGCACCAACCTTAGCGTGTACCTGCCTTACCTGCTATGAAGAACTAAAAAAAATCAACACCGATGTTGAAATCATTGACGTAGCACAACTCTTCGAGGATGCACTCGATGCTGCTGGACCGGAGGAGCAAAAACCGTGAAAAGGAACCATGACACCTGTATCTTGTTGTTCGTAAAATATCCAGAAAAAGGCAAGGTGAAACGCAGACTTTCTACAGACCTCGATGAAGAGATTATACAAGAGCTCTATCGTTGTTTTGTAGATGATACGTTAGCCACAATTAAGAAAATTGATGCTGACCGCTTCATCTGTTTTTTTCCAACGGATATGAAGAAAAAATTCCAAGAATGGCTCGGAACAACCTTTTCTTTTCTTCCGCAGAAAGGAACAGATCTAGGGGAACGAATGAAAAACTGTTTTTCTGATGCGTTTACGAAAGGGTTTCGAAAGGTCGTTCTCATGGGAAGCGACAGCCCGGACCTCCCAGAAGCGTTTCTTCAAAACGCGTTTTCCGAGTTGCAGACCCATGATGTGGTTCTGGGTCCATCATCTGATGGCGGTTACTATCTCATTGGGTTTCGCAATACAACCTTTACCAGACGTGTATTTGAAGAGATCCATTGGAGTACCCCGATGGTTTTCCAGGAGACAGTAGCAAAAATAAAGGAAGCGAACCGATCATTACATATCCTACCAGCTTGGAGCGATGTCGATACCATCACTGATTTAAAAAACCTTGTTTCCAGGTCAGAAAATACCGTATTTAAATCCTCACATACGATAACTTTTTTACAGCAACACAATATCTACTTGGAGCATAGCCATGAAACAAAATCAAAACCCTAACAAGGACACTGCATTTATCCCAGATAAAAAAATAGGGTTACAGTACTCGCTGTATCTTGTCATTGGAAGTGTGTCATTATTTGCTTCACTCGTCGCATTAAACACAGGGTATCAAGGGTTGATCTGGAGTTACTCGACACGGTATGTTGTCAATACATTTACGCTTGCGTTTGCTTTATTTCTTGCTGGTATCATGCTTGTTATCGCCTGTGTACGACTTCTGCAGGCAAGAAAAAACGCTCAGATTTTCGGGTTTGCTGGAGTAGGGTTTCTTGTTGCGTATTCTGTCTTTGTCCTGTTTATCGACCCATACATCGCCTACACCCTTGCTTACATCCTTGCCCTACTTGTTCTTTTTGCTGTACTATTGATAGGAATGATATTCATCATTCAAAAAAAATATCCCTGATCCTTTCATACATCACTGTCTTTATGTAAACCGCTTTCTAAACACTAGATATGCAAGAACAACAAAGATATCAAAAAAAACAACCGTGAATGCGATGGCGTCACGTTCCTCTTCGAAGGAAACGATGTTATTAGAATAACTATTATCTCGCGTTACTGTATGGTACTCAGGTGATGGTTTATGAAGACCGGCCTGGTCCTGAATAAAAGTGTTTCCAATCACCTGATTATCGTATGATTCCCTGATGTTTACCCCAGTATATTGGTTCCCGGATAATGTATTATTCAAAATACTATTACTATTAGAAAATTCATACAATCCGAATCCATTCGCTGGATGATTACGAACGATATTTTCTACAAGTGTGTTGTGTGACGAATGGTTAAAATAAATCCCACACCGTTCATTATCGAAAATCACGTTATTCGAAATCATATTATACCCTGTTCCATACCCCATCTGCATCCCATAAAAATTATCTGTAAGCATATTGTTGGAAATCGTGTTATCATCAGAGCTAACATAGATACCGGAGAAAGGAAATTTCAACTCACTATGAGTGATCATAAAACCTGAGAGTGTGATGTGATTTGCAGCAAGTGTTACAACGAACTTATTCCGGCCACCATCGATGACCGTGCTGTTCTTACTTTCACCAAGAAGAATGAGGGATTTTTCGATAACGAGGTTTTCATAGTACGTGCCATTGTATACAAAAATAGTGACATTTGCGGTTGCATTGTTCACTGCAGATTGAATGCTAGAATAATTACCTGGCCCGTTGCCTCCAACATAGAGGATTGTTGTGGTGATTTCTCCCCCTTTTACGAAGGGGAATAACATAGAAAACATACAAAACAATATAAGGATACCAACCAAAAGAATTCTTGTTTTTTTCATAATTCGTTGTGTACAATATCGGAGGTAAGAACTAAAAGCTTGTGGAACTGAAAAGTTTTAAGACCTCGATTTATTTCCTTAGATCCTATAGGTGGAATTATGAAAACAACTATACTCTTACATAGCGAATCACTTGGAAGAGGAAGCGATGAATTAGGACAAAGATTGATAGGCTCGTTTCTCCGAAAGCTTTGGGCATCTGAAAAAAAACCAGATACACTAATTTTTTATAACTCTGCGGTTCAACTGCTTACAGATACATCATTAGTTATTGACGCGTTATCCGGGCTTTCTAAGGCAGGGGTGGACCTTGTCGCATGCAAAACCTGTATCGGATATTATGATATAGAAAAGAACCTGGTTGTTGGTCGCCTCAGCGATATGCAAGAAATCGTTTCGATTATGATAAATTCAGATAAGATTATTACTCCCTAAGGAACCCCTTTTTTTTCAAGCAAAAGAAATAAGAAGGGATGTGTTATCTGAAATTTCTTATAAGAAGACGCGCGGGTATGATCTAGTGGTTATGAGACGTTCTTTTTCTCTGCGTTTTTCGACGAGAAAATCGACGAGAATCTCTGCGATATTTTCCCACGGACTCCTTCTCTCTTTTCTTTTTCGATGACTTGGTTTTCTAATGTTATTATTGAGATTAATTTTCTTCTTCTTTTGTTAATGATTGAAATAGTAATGAATTATATTAGTTAGAAGAACTTCCAGATATTGCTTAAAGTCGCATATTTTTCATGACCTAAACTATCGATAGCACATACATCAATATGATGTGGTGGAACCTGTGTTATTCCTTCTCGCCTCCAAGTCCAGGTATAGGGTTCAGATGTCACCGTGGCCAGTCTATTATCATCAACATAAAATATCACATGAGTAATCTCAAATCCATCCTCTTGCGAAGCCTCAACCTCAATAGTGATTCTCCCAATGATATACGGTATTTTCGTTGGAAGAATCTTGAAATCCATGAAATACAGGGCATTGGTCGGCTTCAGAATCGTAACCGTTGGTAATGCATAATCAACCACAACCGATGCAGTATCACTGCTACTGTTCCCTTCTGCGTCTGTTACCGTGAAAGTTGCCGTGTAGTTCCCACGGTGGTCATAAGCATGTTTCGGGTTCCCTTCAGTTGATGTCGTCCCATCACCGAAATCCCAGAGATAACTATACGGAAGGACACCACCATAGATAGTACCAGAGAACGATATGGATGAATGAGCATATCCCTTATACGGACCGTTGGCCTCGACCCAGAGTGGTCCTTTCCCAAATGCATACAACCATTCCTCACGCGAACCGATGTACACGGTTCCATCAGCACTTATCGCTGGTGGGGAATCAGTATAACCAATGGATTTCCGCCATTGCTCTGTTCCATCGGGATTAACTGCGATAATATACCCACCTTCAAATGTCCCCAAATAAATGGTGCCATCAATGGAACTGCAGGGTGTCCCACCCCCAACAGTCCCAGGGACATCATACACCCATTTCACAGAACCATTCCAAGGATTAATCGCATAAAGCTCACGATATCCACAGTAGATAGTACCATCCAATCCGATGGTTGGTGATGTACCTGCTTGACCTAAATACGTTTTCCACTTCATTGTCCCATTGGGATTCACCGCATGAAGATTACAATCAAATGAAACCACATAAATCGTCCCGTCATCACCGATACAGGGGCTGACCCGTATCCAATCGCCTGTCTTATATTTCCATTTCAAGGTTCCATTGTTTGGATACAATGCATAGAGATAGGTATCATGAGAACCACAATAAATGGTTCCATCTGGTCCTATCGCTGGAGAAGACAGCACCACATGATCTGTGTTAAACACCCATTTCCTGGTGCCATTCGGATAAATCGCATGAATGGTTTTACTCCCACTCCCAACGTAAATAGTTCCATCGTTTCCAATCACTGGTGAAGAATCTAAATTCCCCCCTGTTGGGTACGTCCATTTGACAGTTCCATTCGGATTCATTGCATAGAGTTTCCCATTACCATAAATTGCACCAAAGTAAATCGTACCGTTTTCATCAATAGCAGGAGTACATACAATAGAATGTCCGACATTATATTTCCATTTCACAGTTCCATTTGGATACACTGCGTTCAGTTCATATGAACCAACATAAATGATACCATTGCTATCAATGGCTGAACCACCATATATAGGTCCAATGGTTGCGGTTCTCCACTTTACGACACCCGTTGCATTCACCGTTGAATACGGACTTCGCCCTGTATGACGAGTATCATGGCAGTACATGGGCCACGCGGAATCCATAAGGCCATTGGGACTATTATCAAGTATCTCATACCTCATGGTTACATTAACAGAAGGATCAACAAAAAATTGCTGTTCTTTCTGCTCATAATGTCCCAATGTCGTCAGTTCTGAAGGATCATATGGCCTGCGGATATATTGCTCATATGTTTCATTAGAAGTTTTATTTATCGCATAGGACTGAGGTTCGTTTGATGTGGATCC
>Ga0315536_1001116_pt1 | contig 13599 bp, 11 predicted proteins | sample SalMarSW160230MG_FD_203093 | JGI IMG/M metagenome (GOLD analysis project Ga0315536, IMG submission 203093) | Salt marsh sediment microbial communities from the Plum Island Ecosystem LTER, Massachusetts, United States - Salt Marsh Sediment SW1602-30 ... | reverse complement strand
TATAGAATGATCAGCACGATCAGTGAAAATCCCGTATATTCGCGAAAGCAAAGAGATGACCTGACATGGATGCCATTATTGCCCGGTTGCACACCCTTAAGCAGTTCGACGCGTCGCGGCGGACAGGTAGAAACATACAATCAAAGAAGATGGTGACTGCCGGAGACACCTGCGCACGCATCTGATTTTTCGAAAAGGAGATAATCATGCCCACGCCGAACATACACAAATCAACAGCCCTGGATCGGTTTTGTATCAATACACTCCGTTTCCTGGCGGTCGATATGGTCCAGCAGGCTGAATCGGGCCACCCGGGCCTGCCGATGGGGTCGGCGACCATGGCCTACACCCTGTGGAACCGCTTTCTGAAATGCAACCCCCGGGATCCCGACTGGACGGACCGGGACCGTTTTGTGTTATCGGCCGGGCATGGTTGTGCACTTCTCTATGCCCTGCTGCATTTGACCGGTTTTGACCTGCCCCTGGAGGAACTGAAACGCTTTCGGCGGTGGGGCAGCCGCACCCCGGGCCACCCGGAGTTCGGGATGACGCCCGGGGTCGAGGCGACCACCGGCCCGTTGGGGCAGGGGTTGGCCAACGCAGTCGGAATGGCCATTGCCGAGAGCGCTTTGGCTGCGCGCTTCAACCGTCCCGACCACGCCATCGTTGACCATTATACCTATGTCCTGGCCAGTGACGGCGACCTGATGGAGGGGATTTCTTCGGAGGCGGCTTCTCTTGCCGGTCACCTGAAACTGGGCAAATTGATCGTTCTCTACGCCGACAACCACATCTCGATTGAAGGCGGGACGGATTTGGCCTTTACCGAGGACCGTGCCGGTCGGTTTTCCGCCTTTAACTGGCACGTTCAGCAGGTGGCGGACGGCAATGACCTGGACGCGGTGGCGGCCGCCATTCAGACGGCCCAGACCGAAACAGACCGTCCCTCTTTCATCGACGTACAGACTCACATCGGATACGGCAGCCCGCACAAGCAGGATACGGCCGCGGCCCACGGTGAGCCGTTGGGAGAAGAAGAGGTGCGCCTGGCCAAGGAGAATCTCGGCTGGCTGTCGGAGGAATCGTTTTTCATTCCCACGGCTGCCCTGGATCATTTTCGTCGGGCCGTACAGCTAGGCCAGGAGCGGCAGGCGGAATGGAACAGCCGGTTTCAGGACTATGCTGAAATCCATCCTGATCTTGCCGCCGATTTCAACCGGGTCATTCGGGGTGAACTGCCGGCCGGCTGGGACGCTGATCTGCCCGTATTCACGTCCGACCAGGGGCCTGTGGCCACGCGGGTCGCCTCAGGCAAGGCGATCAATGCCTTGGCCACGCACGTGCCCGAGCTAATGGGCGGGTCTGCCGACCTTGCACCCAGCACGCATACCCTCATCAAAGGGGGCGGCGATTTCGAGCCGGACAATCGGGCCGGGCGCAATATGCACTTCGGCATCCGCGAACATGCCATGGGGGCTATCTTGAATGGCATGGCGTTGCATGGCGGGCTGCGGCCCTATGGCGCCACTTTCATGATCTTCAGCGATTATATGCGCCCGCCCATGCGCCTGGCCGCCATGAACGGTCTGCCGGTGATCTATGTCTTCACCCACGACAGCATCGCCCTCGGCGAGGACGGCCCCACACACCAGCCGGTGGAACAACTGCTGGGGTTGCGCTCCATTCCCGGGCTGACCGTGATCCGCCCGGCCGACGCCAACGAAACCGCAGCCGCCTGGCGGTGGGCTGTTGAACACCGTCAGGGACCGGTGGCCCTGATCCTGACGCGTCAGAAACTGCCGGTTTTGGATCACGCCAAATATCCCGGCCTCTCTCTGGGTGTGTCGTCGGGAGGCTACATCGCGGCCTACGCCCCCAACGAAGCCACACCCGATATGGTTATCGTTGCCAGCGGATCGGAGGTCCACCTGGCCCTGGCAGCAAAGGAACAGTTGGCCGGTCGCGGAATCAATATCCGGGTCGTCAGCATGCCGACGATGGAATGGTTCAAAGAGCAACGGACGCTTTACCGCAACCGGGTGCTGCCGCCCGGCGTGCCGTTTTTGGCTGTGGAGGCCGGGCTTCCTCTGGGGTGGCAGCCCTATCTGGGTCCCGGCATCCGGATGGTCGGGGTCAACCGGTTTGGCGCGTCAGCCCCGGGTGATAAGGCGCTCCAGGAATACGGCCTGACTGTTGACCACGTGTGCCAACAGGTGCTCGGCCTCCTGCAGGCCCCGCCCAACCTGGGAAACCATCTGCTGGTGGCTATGAACAACGATCAGGACAGCTTAAACCTGGTGCGCTACATAGCCGAACGTCTGCCCAACCCGGGCAATACAGAGGTCACTCTGATGCACTACCTGGCCCCCCTGTTGTGGATGAGCCGGACCGGCGAAGGAGAGATGGATTTTTACGATTGGAAGCAAATTCAGCAGATGGAAGAGCTGGAAGCAACCATAACCCAAGAGTCCTTTGCCAAGGCCCTGATCATTCTGCAGGAGGCTGGCGCGGCCGCCGTCCACATGCGTACCAAGAGGCACTGGGAGAGTATTCCGGGCTTGGTGCGGGCGATTCTGGATGAGTTGTCGGATGGGCGATATACGGCCGTGGTGGTAGGTCGCCATCATCATCATGCATTGGGCCGCCTGCTAAAACGGGACCCCGGGATTATCCTACGCAAGCGGGCCAAGGGCGTGGCCGTATGGGTCGTCGAGCAGGATGAAATAGTTGCTGCGGAAGGCATACGCCAGGAGCAAGAGAAGGGATGATCATGCGCGTTGGCATTGCCGCGGACCATGGCGGGTTCGCTCTGAAAGAACATGTGGTAGATTTTTTGTCAGAAATGGGATACAAAGTGGCGGAATTCGGGGTATCCGGACTCGACCCACAGGACGACTACCCTGATTTCGTGATTCCTCTTGCCCGGGCAGTGGCCGCGGGTGAGGTGGAGCGCGGCATTGCCATCTGCGGCAGCGGGGTGGGGGCCTCTATTGCGGCTAATAAGGTGAGTGGGGTCCGGGCAGGATTGGTCCACGATGGCTTTTCGGCTCACCAGGGGGTTGAAGACGACAATATGAATATCCTTTGCCTGGGCGGGCGTGTTATCGGGTATGCCTTGGCCCAGGAGCTGGTGGAAACCTTCCTGTCGGCCCATTTCAGCGGAGGTGAACGTCACCGGCGCCGTCTGGCCAAGGTGGCCGCGTTGGAAGAAAACGGGGGCAAATGACATACCCACTGGGCCGGCGGATGTGGTGCGGCTCAGGGTCGCAATCACAGGTTGAGCCACCATCGTCACAGTGATGCACTGCCGCGCACAAGAAGATGCCTTGACCGCCAGGGAGAGGCGACGTTTAATGAAAGGAGTGGAGAAAAACAATGAACATGCATACCCAAAAACTTCACAACGCCGGTGTCAGCCTCTGGCTGGACAATATCACCCGGGGGCTCTTTAACTCTGGCACGCTTAAGCGATATGTGGATGAATTTTCCGTTACCGGTCTCACCTCCAACCCGACCATTTTCGACCATGCCATTGCAAACGCCGACTTCTACGATGAAGCCATCCGCGAAAAAGTAATGGCCGGAAAATCAGGGGAGGCGCTCTTCTTTGAGCTGGCCATAGAAGATTTGACCCGGGCCGCAGACCTGTTCAGACCGGTCTTTGATCGCACCAACGGGCTGGACGGATGGGTTTCGCTGGAGGTCTCGCCGCTTTTGGCCTATGATGCCGAGAGCACTCTCAAAGAGGCGAAACGGCTCCACGCATTGGCCGGCCGGCCCAATCTGTTTATCAAGATTCCCGGCACCCCGGAGGGATTGCCCGCCATTGAGGAAGCGATTTTCGCAGGAGTTGCCGTCAACGTGACCCTGCTCTTTTCAGCGGAGCAGTATGCAGCAGCCGCTGAGGCCTATCTGCGAGGCATTGAGCGGCGCATTGAGGCCGGGCTGAATCCGGATGTGCGGTCGGTGGCTTCCATATTCATCAGCCGTTGGGACAAGGCTGTTATGGATAGGGCCCCTCTAGGGCTCAGGGATCATCTGGGCATTGCCGTGGCCAGGCGCGCGTACGCGTCCTACCGGGATTTTGTGAACTCCGAACGTATGCTGCGGGCCATGAACTTCGGGGCGCGACCGCAGCGGCTCTTATGGGCCAGCACCGGCACCAAGGATCCTGACGCGTCAGACATCTTGTACATCCGCAGCCTTGCGGCCCCATACACCATCAATACCATGCCCGAGAAAACCCTGCTCGCCTTTGCAGACCACGGGGAGGTGGGAGACCGTCTGCCTTCCGACAGGGGGGACGCTGACCGTATCATTACGGCTTTCGAGGATGAAGGCGTGGCCTACGACCCATTGGCGGAAACCCTGCAAAAGGAGGGGGCGGCCGCGTTCGTGGAATCATGGAACGAGCTGCTGGCCACCATCGAGGCCAAGGGAAATGCCATCAACCCATAGGGGAGGAACAATCTATGCACCCTGAAACACATTCAATTACGACCCTTTTTCTTGACATCGGCGGGGTCCTGCTCACCAACGGCTGGGACCGTCAGGCCCGCCGGCTCGCGGCAGAAACATTTGAGCTGGACCACGGGGAGTTCGACGAACGCCACCATCTGACCTTCGACACCTACGAGGAGGGCAAACTGAGTCTGGATGAATATCTGGATCGGGTGGTTTTTTTTGAAAAGCGACCCTTTTCCAAAGACGCATTCAAATCGTTCATGTTCAGCCGTTCAGAACCGTACGAGGAGATGCTTACCCTGGTGCGCACCCTGAAGAGACGTTACGGCCTCAAGGTCGTGGCAGTGAGCAACGAGGGCCGTGAACTCACCCTCCACCGTATCCAACAATTCAACTTGCGGGAGATCTTTGACGCGTTCATCTCTTCCTGCTTTGTGCATTTTCGCAAACCCGATGCAGATATGTATCGCATGGCCCTGGACATCTCCCAATCGACAGCTGAAGAGACGGTTTACATCGATGACCGGCTGATGTTCGTTCAGGTCGCCGTCTCTCTGGATATCGGCGGCATCCATCATACCGATTACCTCTCCACCCGGTTGGCCCTGGGCAGACTGGGACTTGAGCTGAATCAGAGCAAAAAGGAGGCCTGAAACATGAAGACCGTACACAAACCCACCCCCGTTGCCTTGGTCATCTTTGGTGCCACCGGAGATCTGACGTGGCGCAAACTGATCCCTGCGCTGTACAATCTGTTTCTTGACAGCCTGCTGCCGGAGAAATTTGTTATTTACGGCATATATCGCAAACCTCTCGGGCTGGAGGAATGGCGCGAACACCTGCGTGATGGTATAGACCGGTTTTCGCGACGAGGGAAAACCGATGCGACTACATGGAACGTCTTTTCGGGTCATCTGGCCGTCTGTCAGTGGGATGAGTTCAATGATGATGAGGCCTTTACCTCTCTGGGCAAGGCCCTTGGTGAACAGGAGAAGGCCTGGGGCGGACACAGTGAACGTGTCTACTACCTTGCCACACCGCCCACCCTTGTAGAGACCATCGTGCATCACCTGGATCGTTCCCGTCTTACCAAAGACCATCGCCGCAGCCGGGTCGTGGTGGAAAAGCCGTTCGGGCGCGACCTTGATTCTGCCCAGGCCCTCAATCGGTCTCTGAGAAAATCGTTGGATGAATCCCAAATCTACCGCATCGATCACTACCTGGGCAAGGAAACCGTCCAGAATATACTGGCATTCCGTTTTGCCAATCTGTTTTTCGAGCCTATCTGGAATCGGAACCACATTGACCACGTCCAGATAACCGTTTCCGAGCAGATCGGGGTGGAGCATCGGGGCGGCTACTACGACCATGCCGGCGCGCTCCGCGACATGATCCAGAATCACCTCCTGCAGATCCTGTGTCTGATTGCCATGGAGCCCCCGGTCGCATTCAGTGCTGAAGAAATACGTGATCGTAAGGTGGAGGTGCTGCGGGCCATCCGGCCCATTCCCGAGGACCAGGTGGGCAGATATGCGGTCCGCGGGCAATACGGCCCTGGCTGGATTGAAGGGACGCATGTCCCTGACTACCGCAAGGAACCGGGTGTCGATCCCAACTCGACAACCGAGACCCTAGCCGCTCTCAAGCTTTTTGTGGACAACTGGAGATGGCAGGATGTGCCCTTCTACCTGCGTACCGGTAAACGCCTGACACAGAAGGTCTCGCAGGTGGTCATTCAGTTGCGGCCCATTCCTCACCGGTCCTTTCCTACCTCCGCCAGCCAGGACTGGGAGCCCAACCGGATCATGATCGAGATCCAGCCTCATGAAGCGATTACGCAATGTCTTCAGGTCAAGCATCCTGGGCCCGAGACAAAGCTGAGCGTCCACAACATGGTCTTTCGGTACACCGATGCCTTCAAGACCACCCTGCCCGAGGCCTACGAGACATTGCTGCTGGACGTCATCAAAGGGGACGCCACCCTGTTCATGCGTGCCGATCAGGTGGAATATGCCTGGATGGTGGTGGATCCGGTCCTGAAAGTATGGGAGCAGGTTGCCCAGGCGGGGTTTCCCAATTACGGGGCAGGGAGCTGGGGACCCGAAAACGCCGAGACGCTCATCGCCCGGGATGGTCGCAGTTGGGTGAATCCTGTTTTTGTCGATCAGGAGGCAAAGGAGCCATTAAGATGATCTTTACGTACCAGGATCTGGAGACGCTCAGCCGGGCCGCTGCAAGTATCTTTCTGGAACAGGCGGGTCAGTCTGTCTCTGACCACGGATATTTTGCCGTGGCCCTCGCCGGCGGGCAGACACCTCGCCGGCTGTACAGCCTGCTGGCCGGATCACCGGTTCGGGAACAGATCAGGTGGGAGGCCGTGCATATCTTCTGGGGAGATGAGCGATGCGTGGCAGGGGATGATCCCCGCAGCAATGCCCGAATGGCGCGCCTGAGCCTGCTCGACCATGTGCCCCTTCCGGCAGAAAATATCCACCCCATCTGCTGCGAGCAATCTCCCAAAGAAGCTGCCGTGCAATACCACGCTGAAATAAAGACCTTCTTCGACGCCAAAGCGCCGGCATTCGACCTGGTCCTGCTGGGCATGGGCGACAATGCCCATACGGCCTCGCTGTTCCCCCACACCCCGGTGCTGGATGAGACAGAGCGGTGGGCTGCCGAAGTGTATGTGCCTGAACAGGATATGTACCGGGTCACCCTCACTGCGCCGATCATCAATCAGGCGAAAGAGGTCCTCTTTCTGGTCAGCGGTTCTAAGAAGGCAAAGGCCCTGCAACAGGTACTTCGAGGCCCTTTTCACCCACACGATTTCCCGGCCCAGTTGATTCGTCCCGGGGTGGACCGGATACGATGGCTGGTGGACAGGGATGCTGCCGATAAGCTGAATCTTGACCCGGGAGGGAGGGACTCTCCTTCTCCGTGAGCCGCATGCCCTGCCAGACCCGGGGTTGGTTGAACCTATCCGGGTCGTCCGCCAGAGGTGGAGGGTTACATCAAAAGTGAATAACGGATAACCGCAACCACAAGGGAGGAACAATTGATGAACGACACGACACCCGGCTTTACCCAGACTGCTGCCTGGGAGGCGCTGAAAAAGCACTATGGGGGAACCAAAGATCTGCACCTGCGCGACCTGTTCCGGGATGATCCGAAACGGGGTGAGCAGATGACCGTTGAGGCGGCGGGGCTGTATATGGACTATTCCAAACACCGCGTCACTCATGAGACCTTGGGATTGCTGATCGACCTGGCGCGGGAACGCGGTGTTGAAGCGCGCCGTGACGCCATGTTCAGCGGTGAGAAGATCAACCGCACCGAGAACCGGGCCGTGCTGCACATTGCCCTGCGTTCCCCCAAAGGCACCCGCATCTGTGTGGACGGCCACGATGTGGTCCCTGATGTTCATGCGGTGCTGGATAAGATGAGCGAGTTTGCTGAGCAGGTCCGGAGCGGCGCATGGAAAGGGCACACCGGACAGCCCATCAAAAACGTGATCAATATCGGGATCGGCGGGTCGGACCTGGGGCCGGTCATGGCCTATGAGGCGCTGAAATTTTACTCTCGGCGCAACATGACCTTTCGGTTCATCTCCAACGTGGACGGCACCGACTTTGCCGAGGCCACCCGGGACCTGGACCCGGCCGAGACCCTGTTCATCATTTCCTCCAAGACCTTTACCACCCTTGAGACCATGACCAATGCCCGCTCGGCCCGGGCCTGGACCCTTAGGCAGCTCAACGAGGAACAGGCCATTGCCAGACATTTTGTGGCCGTTTCAACCAACCGAGAGGAGGTGGCCAAATTTGGCATTGATACCGCCAATATGTTCGGGTTCTGGGATTGGGTCGGCGGCAGGTACTCCATGGATTCGGCCATCGGGCTGTCCACCATGGTGGCCATCGGTTCGGAGCGATTCTACCAGATGCTCTCTGGATTTCATGAGATGGACGAGCATTTCCGAACTGCGCCCCTGGATCAAAATATGCCCGTACTGATGGGTCTTCTGGCCGTGTGGTATAATAATTTCTTCGGGGCCCAGACTATTGCTGTCCTGCCCTATGATCAGTATCTGCACCGCTTTCCGGCCTATCTCCAGCAGTTGACCATGGAGAGCAACGGCAAGCACGTCACATTGGAGGGAGACCGGGTCGATTACCAGTCCGGCCCCATCTATTGGGGGGAGCCGGGGACCAATGGACAGCATTCCTTCTACCAGCTGATTCACCAGGGCACAAAACTCATTCCGTGCGATTTTATTGCCTTCCGGGAATCCCTGAACCCGGTGGGCGATCACCACGATCTGCTCATCGCCAACGTCATTGCCCAGGGAGAGGCCCTGGCCTTTGGCAAGACGCCCCAAGAGGTGCGGACCGAGGGCGCTCCGGACCGGCTCGTGCCCCATAAGACCTTTGAGGGCAATCGGCCCTCCACGACCATCTTTGCGGAGAAGCTTTCTCCGGAAACCCTGGGGAAATTGGTGGCCCTTTACGAGCACAGTGTGTTCACCCAGGGCGCCGTGTGGGGCATTGATTCCTTTGATCAGTGGGGCGTGGAATTGGGAAAGGTGCTGGCCAAGCGCATTGTCCCGGAACTGTCCTCTGATAACGCACTCGACCATGACAGCTCCACCAACGCGCTGATTGAAGGCTATCGTTCCGGCGTCTATAAGGCAAGTCCGTCGGACAAGGGTAAATGACATCTTCATGATGATGTATCGGTGTGTCCAGATGATGGTCGCAACAGCATAGACCGGACACGATGTTGGGATTGAAACGCAAGCGACGCGAGCGGATTCGCAATCGGCCCTTTCCAGAGGCCTGGGCAGATATTCTGGAGAAATATGTGGCCTATTATCGTCGGTTGCCGCCGGAAGATCAGGCTGAGTTGCGGGGGCACATACAGGTGTTCCTGGATGAAAAGACATTTGAGGGCTGTGGCGGGCTTGAAATAAACGACGAGATCCGGGTGGTCATCGCTGCACAGGCCTGCATCCTGCTCTTGCATCGCGAGACAGACTACTATCCCACGTTACGGTCCATCCTGGTGTATCCGCATCATTATTTTTCTCCAGGAGCCCGGCAACTGTCTGAAGGTGTGGTGGCTGAAGGGGTGGAAGGGCGTCTGGGGGAATCCTGGTACCGGGGCCCCGTGGTCCTTTCCTGGGATGATGTCCGCCGCACGGCGCACGATCACCTGGACGGTCACAATGTGGTCTTCCATGAATTCGCCCATCAGCTGGACAGTGAATCCGGCGCAAACGAAGGGGCGCCGGCTCTGCCGCGTCGCTCCATGTGTATTGCCTGGGCCCGGGTCCTGGGCAACGAATATGAGCACCTCATCAACGAGTTGGCGCATCATCATAAGACAGACCTGGACGCCTACGGCGCCACCAACCCGGCCGAATTCTTCGCGGTGGTCACCGAGGCCTTTTTTGAACAACCGGTCCAACTGAAACAACGGCATCCGCTTCTTTACGAGCAGCTGGCATTGTTTTTTCAGCAAGATCCGGTGACACGATTTTTGAAAAACGAGGCAGCAGGAGGTGAAGAAACGAATGAATAAACCGGTTGTGACGGATGAACCTCGATGCGTCGAGGAATTTGACGAGTTGATGGAGATTGCAAACAATCTGCGCTGGTCCTGGGACCGGGGCGCCGACGATATCTGGCGTTCCCTGGATCTGGAATTGTGGGACCTCACGCGAAATCCCAGGCTGATTCTCCAGTCCATTGCGCCCGAGAAGGTGGAGAAACTGACCTCTGATGCGGGATTTCGAGGGCGGGTGGAGAAGCTGGCTTCCGAGCTGCGTGAGGGACGTACGGCCCGGTTGTGGTTTCAGGAAAAGCACGGCGACTCACCCCTGGCGAGCATTGCCTATTTCAGCATGGAATTCATGCTTGGCGAGGCCCTCCCTATCTACTCGGGCGGGCTGGGGAACGTGGCCGGGGACCAACTCAAGGCGGCCAGCGATCTGGGGGTGCCGGTTACGGGTATTGGACTGCTGTACCAACAGGGTTACTTCCGCCAGATGATCACCCCTGACGGGTCTCAGGAGGCCTTCTATCCCATAAACGATCCCGGGCAGCTGCCCATTACGCCGGCCCGGGACCGGGAGGGGAAATGGGTGCGGTTTCAGGTGCCGTTCCCCAATTACCCGATCTGGGTGCGGGTCTGGCAGGCGGTGGTGGGCCGGCTGCACCTCTACCTGCTGGACAGCAATGATCCGGCCAACCCCCCATTGGCGAGCGGTATTACGGCCCAGCTGTACGGCGGCGGCCCGGAGACCCGCATCGCCCAGGAATTCATCCTGGGTATCGGCGGCTGGCGCCTGCTGAGGGAACTGGGGCTCATGCCGGAGGTGTGCCACCTGAATGAAGGACACGCGGCCTTCGTAGTCCTGGAAAGGGCCGCCGATTTCATGGAAACCACCGGATGCCTATTTCAGACGGCCCTGCAGACCACCCGCGCCGGCAACCTTTTTACCACCCACACGCCGGTTGCCGCAGGCTTCGATTGTTTTTCTGCCGATCTGATGCAGCGCTATTTTGATGGGTACGCCAGGGATCGCTTCAGCATCTCCCTGGGCGACCTGATGGCCCTGGGTCGGCAGGACCCGACCGATGAGGCCGCTCCTTTTAACATGGCCTATCTGGCGGTTCGCGGCAGCGGGGCGGTCAACGGTGTCAGCCAGCTGCACGGCCAGGTCAGCAGACGCATTTTTCAGTCGATTTTTCCCCGGTGGCCCGGCCATGAGGTGCCTGTGGGCCATGTGACCAATGGGATCCATGCCGCGACCTGGGATTCACGCGCATCCGACGACCTGTGGACAAAATACGGGGGTAAGGCGCGTTGGTTGGGCGAAACAAATCAGCTGGAGGAGGCGATCAGACAGGTGCCTGACGAGGAATTGTGGGCCATGCGGCAGGCGTCCCGCAGCGCTCTGGTGACGTACGCCCGGACCCGTTATGCCCGCCAGATAGCCACGTGGGGGGCCTCCCCGGATGCCGTTGATCGGGCAGGACAAGTCCTGGACCCGGAGACGCTGACGCTGGGGTTTGCCCGGCGATTTGCGACCTACAAGCGGCCGACGCTCCTGCTTAGGGACACGAATCGGTTGACCCGTCTGTTGACAGACCCCGAGCGTCCGATGCAGTTGATCGTGGCGGGAAAAGCCCATCCGGCCGACCGACCCGGCCAGGAGATGATTCGCCAGTGGATCGAGTTTACCGCGAGGCCCGAGGTCCAGGGCCGCGTGATCTTTTTAAGCGACTATGACATGCTGCTGACCGAACAGCTGGTCTGCGGCGTGGACGTCTGGCTCAATACCCCGCGACGGCCCTGGGAGGCCTGCGGTACCAGCGGCATGAAGGTGCTGGTCAACGGCGGTCTTAACCTGTCGGAGCTTGACGGGTGGTGGACGGAGGCCTATGGGCCTGAGGTGGGCTGGGCCCTTGGCGATGGAAGGGAGCACGACGATGATCCTGCCTGGGATGTGGCCGAGGCCCACGCATTGTATGCCCTGCTCGAACAGGAGGTGGCGCCCCAGTTCTATGGCCGCGACAGACATGGGATTCCGGTGCAATGGCTGGACAAGGTGAGGGAGAGCATGGTCACCCTCACGGCCCGTTTTTCGAGCAACCGTGCAGTGCGAGAGTACACCGAGAACTTCTATCTGCCGGCAGCAGCGGCATACGAACGACGCCGTGCCAACAATGCCGGGCTGGGAAGTCAACTCGCTGACTGGCAAACCCGAATCCATAGGCACTGGTCCGGGCTGCGATTCGGCGATACCAAGATCACCAGCAGTGATGCAGGCCACGAATTCCAGGTGCACGTGGTGCTGGGCAAGCTGAAACCTGAAGACATAGCGGTTGAACTCTACGCCGACCCTGTTGCCCGAGGAGAACGGTCGACCTGGCCGATGGCGCGCGGGAAAGACCCGACCGATACAAGCACCGGGATCGTTTACCGGGCGCGGCTCCCCTCCGGACGGCCGACCTCCGACTATACGGCCCGGATCGTTCCCGCCCACGCGGAGGCATCCATTCCCCTGGAGGCGCCACTGATCTTATGGCAGCGCTGATCGAGGGTCAATAGGGTGGTGCAGCGCAGCCGATGTTCTGAGAACCGCACGTGCAGGGAGAGGGAATACAATGGTCGTAAGAGGAATTGCAGCGCGGTTCAACACAAGACAGTGACGGAGTCATGCGGATGAGTCAGCGCTGGATGGACAAAGACCGACGCCTGGAGCAGCTGGACGAATGGGTGAAGCAAACCAAGCAGGCCCATTTTGGTTCTGAAGAAATGGGCGAGGCGGACAAGGCCCTGCGGGTCCGTCGTCATTTTGATGCGGTCGCCCGCAGATACGATTTCATGAATACCGTGCTCAGTTTCGGCGCCCATTACATGTGGAAACGTCGGGCTGTCCGCCTGCTGGGCCTGAAGGCCGGGGACCGGGTGCTGGACGTGGGTTGCGGCGCCGGCATCCTAAGCGAGGCCCTGGTCGTGGCCAGGCGGTCGGCCAGTATCCCAAAGCCGTTTCGGACCAGCACCCGGGTGATGCTGGCGAAACGCCTAAGGGTTCGCGCAAAAATAACTTCACATTCTCTCATCTCGTCTTTAGTCTGTCTTCGGCCACTCTTCACTCACGAAGTCCTCGAAATAGTTCACTATTTCTGTGGCTTCGCTCACTCAGATCGACCAAATCCAACCTAAATCTGAGCGAGAACTCTGCGAAGTTATTTTTGCGCGAACCCTTAGGCCACTGATGCCGATAACATCCTGCTCACGTTTCATGCGACTTGGTTATTCCAGCGTCAACCCACCTTGGGCCATCTGATGGAGATCTCTTTGAGTTTGGAGGGATCTGAGATATATCTTTCAACATAGCCGCACTGGGTGCACACATAGTTGTCCGGGGCCGCAATCGATGTCAAGCTGACTGGAATGGAATTACTCCCAAAGGGCCCGCTTTTGGGCTTTATGCTGGAACCGCAATACACCTCGATAGAACTGCACTTAGGGCTCACTCAAAAATAACTTCGCAGAACTGACGCTCAGATTTGGGTCAGATTTGGTTGTTGCAATTGAGTGAAGCCACAGAAATAGTGAACTATT
>Ga0315536_1001115_pt1 | contig 13600 bp, 14 predicted proteins | sample SalMarSW160230MG_FD_203093 | JGI IMG/M metagenome (GOLD analysis project Ga0315536, IMG submission 203093) | Salt marsh sediment microbial communities from the Plum Island Ecosystem LTER, Massachusetts, United States - Salt Marsh Sediment SW1602-30 ... | reverse complement strand
TAGGGTGGTCCAGGCCACCGGCCAGGGATGGAAGGCTCTGATCTTGCGTTCGATGAGAGAGGGCTCTTCGCGCCAGTTGATCTTGGCATCTTCCTTGAAGACATAAGTTGTTTCCGGGCGGGTCTTGGAGTAGCAATAAGTGGCTTCCTGGTGGTTTTGCGGCTGTGGTTTGATCTTGCCTGCCGTGTAATCCCGGATGACCTGAGGTAAGTTTTCAGCTGCCACACTAAATAATCGATCATATAAAATTCCTGAGGTCTCCGTGTGGTCAAGAGGGCAGCGGATCTGATGCAAAATGTCTCCGGTGTCCATCCTTTCGTCCAGCAGATAATAAGTAATACCCGTTTCGTCTAAGCCTTGCAAAATGGCATGCTGCACTGGACTGGCGCCCCTCAATTTAGGCAGCAAGGAAAAGTGAATATTTATAATGCCGTACTTTGGTGCTTCGATGATGGCTTTGGGTATGATGAAACTAAAATCGGCTACCACTCCCAGCTCAACGCCGTGCTTTTGTAAACTTTTAATTATGCTGCCTTTTTCTTCTTTGATGGAACCGATGGTCACAAAGTCTAGGCCGTGGTCCTTGGCCCAACGTTTGACCGCCGTCTCTCTATCTGTCTGCTCTCTGCCCACCTTAGTGTCGGTTTTGGTCACGCAGAGCACAAGATCAAAGCTCTCATGCAAACTTTCTAAAATAGGCTCTGATCTGTCTGATGTGCCGAAAAACGCAATTTTCATAAAAACACCATATTAACGTTAAAGATTAGTCTTTTGCTCCAGCATTTTATTGAACTCTTCTTCCGTAAGGACAGGCCCCACAGCTCTATCCTCATCCAGGATGATCTTGCCTTCCAGGTGATCCATTTCATGCTGGATGACGCGAGCAAAAAACCCGGCGGCATTGAGAAAGAACTTTTTACCTTCAACATCGTAAGCCTCAATTTTGATCTTTTCCGCTCTTTCCACCTGCACATAGGTGTCGGGAATGCTCAGACAGCCCTCCCAGCCCAAGACTTTTTCTTGAGAAGACTTTAACAATACCGGATTTATTAACACTCTATCTTCAAGACTGATATCGTCTGTATCATTGTCGCTGTCGACAAATCGTCTGGCAATACACACTCTATTTAGCACACCTAGTTGGGGGGCTGCTAATCCGGCACCCACTGGATCCTTGGCGGCCCTGACCGTATCGAGTAAGTTTTGTACTAATGTTTTTAGTTCTTTGTCAAAGCTCACTACAGGCTCACATTTTACGTGTAACTTCTCATGAGGTTCGATCAAAATAGTTTCTACAGACATGGCGTTATTATATCTCATTTCACTCGATGCTCCGAGTACGGAGTATCTCATTTCACTCGATGCTCCGAGTACGGAGTATCTCATTTCACTCGAAGCTCCGAGTACGGAGTATCTCATTTCACTCGATGCTCCGAGTACGGAGTATCTCATTTCACTCGATGCTCCGGGTTCAGAGGAAAGTTCTATAGATTGTTTTTATTAAAATTTGATAAACTCACAGTGGTATGTTGAATAAGTTATTCGGGTATTTTTCCCACGACATAGGAATAGACCTGGGTACGGCCAATACGCTGGTTTTTGTTAAGGGTAAAGGCATTACCATCAGGGAGCCCAGTGTAGTGGCCATCCACAAAAAGACCAAAGAAGTACTGGCGGTAGGTGAAGAGGCTAAAAAAATGCTGGGCAAGACACCCGACATCATTCAAGCTATAAGACCTTTGCGTGATGGAGTGATCTCGGATTTTTACGTCACGGAAAAAATGATCTCCTATTTTATCAAACAAGTGCACGAAACACCCTCACGGGTGCCCAAGATCCCCAGACCGCGGGCTGTTATGGGAGTGCCCTCGGGAGTGACTTCCGTAGAGAGAAAGGCGGTCATTGATGCGGCCAAAAATGCCGGTGCCCGAGAAGTATACTTGATCGATGAGCCTATGGCGGCCGCCATAGGCGCAGGCCTGGACGTGAACGAACCTAAAGGCACCATGATCGTGGATATGGGAGGTGGGACCAGCGAGATAGCTGTCATATCTTTAGGGGGTTTGGTGGTGAACAAATCCTTAAGGATCGCCGGTGACGAGATGGACGAAGCCATAGTCAATTATGCCCGCGATACCCACAACCTACTTCTGGGGGAGAGAAGCGCTGAAGAAGTAAAGTGCCAGATCGGCAACGCCGTAGAATTCGATAAAGAAAATAATTTTAGCGCCGTACTCAGAGGCAGGGATCTCAAAACAGGTTTGCCCCGTTCCATAGAGGTCAGCCCAGCCGAAATCAGGGAAGCTCTGCAGGAACCCATCTACGAAATAGTCAACGGCGTTAAAGATGCCATTGAAGACACCCCGGCTGAGCTCATGTCGGATATTGTGAAGGATGGTATCATGCTGGCCGGCGGCACGGCTTTGCTCAGAGGATTAGATAAGCTTATGGAGTTTGAACTGAAGGTACCGGTCAAGGTGGCCAAGGACCCTATGACCTGTGTGGTAAGAGGCTGCGGTAAGCTGCTGGATGATCTGGCGCTCTTGGAACGAGTCCGTATAAAATAAGCCCTTTTTTGTTAGAATAACTGTGTGAAAATCTTTTTAGTGGCTGTGTTCATTCTTATATTTGGCCTTCTTGACCTGTTCGATCCGCTAAGAGCCGCTTTTCAGTTCTTTTCCACGCCGGTGCAGTATGGCTTGAGGAGTTCGGCCGTGGGTATTAAAAATTCGTACCAGCTATTTCATGATCTCAACAACATTAGAAAAGAGAATTTGGCACTTCTGAGAGAGAATCGTGAACTGCAGGGTATTATTGTGGACCTGAAAAAAGCGGAGGAGGAGAACAAACTGCTGCGAGATCAGTTGGAACTAAAGAACAAGGATTTTTTCGATAAAGATCTTCTGTTGGCGCTAGTGTTGGGAAATCCGGCCGATCTTACCGGTACCAGCCTGGTGCTCGATAAGGGTAGCCGTCAGGGTGTGCAGGTGGGCAATAATGTTGTCTCAGGAAATATTTTGGTGGGCATTGTTACCCAAGTATCCGATGAAAGAAGCATCATGGAGTTGACCATCTCTCCCCAGGTCTCCATCACTGTTATTAATGTGGAACCTGTTTCCAAGGCGGAGGGGTTGGCACAAGGGGATCTGGGCACAAGCATAAAAGTCACCAGACTTCTTCCCGGTGAAAAGGTGGACAAAGACGATATTTTTGTTTCCTCTGGCAAGGATGGTAAATTTCTACCCGGGCTGACCGTGGGCCGGGTGAGCGAGGTAACCTTTGAATCTGCCGAACCTTTGAAGAGCGCCATCTTATCTCCCATAGTGGATTTTTCCAGGTTAGACAAAGTTTTTATAATTTTGAATTCATGAGAAAATATTTTTTGATCACAATTTTTAGTTTGATATTAGTTCTGCTGGAGGAGTCGTTCGCTGGGGAATTTTTGGGCGCCGCCTTAAATCCCAATCTTATTTTGGCTCTAAGTTTTGCCTTTCTATTTGCCGATGACCGCCGGGCAAGTTTGTACAGTGCTTTAATTGGCGGCTTATGGCTGGATCTTATGGGAGTAGGCATTGTGGGCCTGTCATCCTTTATGCTCGTGCTTTTGCTCATCTTAGCCTCATGGATCAGGAACGCGCTTTTTAAAGGTGTCTGGGTCCAGGTTGTAGTGATCGTTTGTTCGACCATGCTTTTCAAGTTGATCATGAACTACCCGCAAATGAACTATTCCTGGAAATTAGTTGTGGCCGGGATCTTGACCTCACTGATCTCGCTGATCTTTTACTGGGGCCTTAGCCGCACCAGACAAAGATTCTTAAGTTTCGAATTCAGGATCAGGGCATGAAAACAGCTTTGTTCGAAGAAATAAATAACTTTACTCCTCGCAAGAGAAAGAATCATGCCTACAAATATGATAAGCCAAAAGAACGCTCCAGGTTCGATGCCAGCAGTAGTTTGTACCAATGGCACAACGTTATTTTCCTGGGCGCCTTGATCCTGGTCTACTTGGTTTTTATAAGCAAAGCGGTAAATGTGCAGCTTAGTCATAAAGAAAAGTACTTGGGTCTAGCGGAAAGCAACCGCATGAGGGAATTTTCCATTCTGCCCAGCCGCGGTGTCATCTACGACAGGAACGGGGAAGTAGTTGTGAGGAACAAGCCCAGCTTCAGCTTAGAGATAAATACTTTGTTTTGCCGGGAAGGGACTAACATGGAGCCCTGCCTTGCTGTTGTGAGGAAAGTAGAGGAGTATGTGGTTTTGGAAGAACTACCGCGCATTGAAGAGGAGATCGAAACTTATAAAACAAATGTACTTTTGGCCACCGGCCTGACCAAGGATGAGATACTACCTTTAGAAGCCAATATCAGCCAGTTGACGGGAGTGTCCATTGAGACGGCTCCCTCTCGGGATTACCTTTTTAGTGATGCTTTTGCTCATGTCATCGGTTATGTGGGTTTGGGAGAGTCTCAGACCCCGTCTATTGTGGGCAAGTCCGGCGTGGAGGAAAAGTATGATTCGTATTTATCAGGAGTAGCAGGAAATAAAGTGGTTCAGGTGGACTCTCCCGGAACTTCGTACAAGCTCATCTCCTCGAAAAGCCCTTTGCCGGGAAAAGACATTACCTTATTTGTGGATGCCGGGTTGCAAGAAAAAGCTTTTGAAGTACTCAAAGCCAAGGTGGAAGATCCGGAGAGCGAAGCTACGGGAGGTGCTATCGTGGTGCAAGATCCGCTGGATGGTTCAGTACTGGCGCTGGTGAGTTATCCTTCTTTCGACCCAAATTTATTATCAAGCGGCATTTCTCAAGACCAGCTGGACGAGCTTAACGGCAACCCTAACCATCCCTTTTTCAATAGGGTCATTGCCGGAAAATATCCTCCCGGCTCGACCTTTAAGCTGGTCACGGCCTCAGCGGCTTTGATGGATAAAGTAATAGGTATTTACGACACTATTATAGATAAGGGTTTTATACAGATCGGCGGTTCGATTTTCAGGAACTGGAGGTCAGGAGAAGGCGCAGTGAATCTCATCAGGGCTTTGCAGGTAAGTAATGATACCTACTTTTATACCATGGGTGGGGGTTACGGGGGTGTAGGTGGTTTGGGTATCAAAAGACTTCACGATTGGGCCTTGAAGTTAGGTTTTGGACAGCTGACGGGTATTGATATAAACGGGGAAATTCCGGGCTTCATTCCTGACGGCACACACAGGGACTGGTACCAAGGTGACGATTTTAATAGTGCTATCGGTCAAGGTGAGATAGAAGTCACCACCATGCAGATAAATAATATGATGTCTTATTTTGCTAACGGCGGCTACATCTATAAGCCTAGAATTGTGAAAAGTATAGATGGGGTGGGGGAGACTCAGGGAGAGGTGCAGACTGCTGGGATCATCGATGAAGAATATTACGATGCCATCAGAAAAGGCATTAATCTAGCCGTTAAACCGGGAGGTACCGCCTATCCTTTATTTGGTTTTCCGGCTAAGTTCGGCCTTGAAGCAGCCGGCAAAACAGGAACTTCCGAGTACATAAATGCTCAGGGAGAAGACAAGACCCATGCCATCTTCACAGCCTTTGCCCCTTATTATGACGATGAAAATAGACAGAGAAACATGAACTTTGCTATGGATAAGCCTATTGTCTTGACGGTTTTTATCGAAGGTGGGGGTGGCGGCTCCGATGATGCAGCCCCTTTAGCTAATGAACTGCTTGAATATTGGTTTGCCAGATAGAAAGATCTCCCTCTCAAGCACCGCTGACTGTTAGCAGTCATGAGTACGAAAGGGGGAGATCTCCACAGATACTTGCCACACGCTATTTTTGGGACAGGAGCCTACCTCCGTCGAGGAAACGTAAACATCACGTTTACCGGATATCCATATGCGCATGGGATAGATAAGCGGCATCTTGCCAAAGTAGAACAAGCAATCATCGGTTACCATATCTTTTGGCAACGATAATCTGAGCCGCCCTCTTTCCGGGCCTCCGGGATACAAAGGAGGCAAGCTAAAACGGAAGACATAGTTGAGGTTGGTCTCTTCCACGGTTGACGAGACTTTTTTCAGCATGAGTTGCGCCTCCTTTTATTTATCTATGGACATTAGAATAATGGTTATTTCCTAATTTGGGAGAATAAGCGATTATTACAACGTGTTCAATGATATCAAAAGACTGCAAAAAGCTCCAGAACATATGAATATTCTTGGTCGAATAAGCGAGGCTGACAAAAAGAACATGGTGGTCATCGGGTCCAGGAATATGAGCGAGTATGGAAAGAATGTCATCAGGAATTTTGTGCCCAAGCTGGTGAGAGATGGTTTTACTATTGTATCGGGACTGGCACCTGGGTGTGATTCATTTGCGCAGGAAATGGCTTTGCAAAGCGGTGGACGCACCATTGGCGTGTTAGGTTACGGTGTTGACCGTATTCGAACAGATTGGAACAAGGATTTTATTGAAAAAGTGCTAGCCTCTGAGAATGGTGTTGTGATCTCTCCTTTTAAAAGGGACCAGCCGCCAACCCGGGAGTCCTTTATTTTTCGAAACAGTGTCATGGCGGCCCTTGGTCAAAGTGTTTTGGTCATAGAGGCTAAAAGAAGAAGCGGAGTTTTTCACACCGTCAATTTTGCCTTGGATTTAGGTAGGACCATCATGGCCGTCCCCGGAAATATATTCTGGTTCAACAGCGCCGGTGTTCACGCCTTAATTAAAGAGGGAGCGAATTTGGTGTGCTGCTATGAGGATATTTTGAGTGTTTTGGGAGAGTAAATGCTGTGGTTAAAGTAAATAGTGTATTTCACAGCTCTTGACGGAATATAGAACCTATAGTATAATTGTTGCAATTCAAATCTTTAATCTTTATCCTAAGGAGGCGGAAATGCGTAATGAAGGATACAATCGTGTAGGCCTAATTCTCACACGCATCTTGTTTTTTCTGATTTTATTTGGTGTTCCGGTAGTATTGATTACCAACTTTTGTATAAGCGATCAAGCTCTTGCGGAACTCAATAAAGTGAACAACGAGGCGAGAATATTTCTCATTACGATGAACGAGTTTTTACATACCCTTCCAGGAGTAATTTTTGGGGTACTAAGTTGGCTATTTGTTATTCTTTCCATCTTTCAAGATGGGATGCAAAAAAACAAAAAGTGACATTAGGGAGACATCGTGCTTTTTTGGCATTAGGCCAAGCATTCTGTCTCCCTTAATTTTTCCAATTTTTTGACAAAGAATAACTCTTGTGTATATCCTTTCCTTTGTGAAACTAGTCATTGTCGAATCACCCACCAAGGCAAAGACGCTATCTGCCTTGCTGGAAAAAAGTTATGATATCAAAGCCTCCATGGGCCACATTCGAGACCTGCCCAAAAGCGGACTGGGTGTAGACGTGGAACATGACTTTACCCCCGAATACGTTGTCAGCCCTAAAAATAAGAAAGTCTTAACGGATCTGAAAAAAAGCGCCAAAGAGGCTGAGGCTGTTGTTCTAGCCACAGACCCTGATAGAGAAGGGGAGGCTATTGCCTGGCACTTGCAGGAACTATTAAGTTCTAAAAAAGGCTCTACCCCGGTGAACTTTGAAAGGGTCGTCTTCCATGAACTGACAAAAAGTGCCGTCACTGAGGCTTTTTCTCATCCCGGTGAGTTGGATATGCATCTGGTGGATGCCCAGCAAGCCAGAAGGATCTTGGACAGACTGGTGGGTTACAAACTTTCGCCGCTGCTGTGGAAAAAGGTCAGATACGGACTTTCAGCCGGCCGAGTACAAAGCGTGGCCGTGAGATTAGTGGTGGAAAGGGAAAGGGAAAGGGACGCTTTTGTACCGGAAGAATACTGGAATATTGACGGTCTATTCAAAACAGCTAAGGGAGAAAAACTTTTAGCCGCGCTGGATAAAAAAGACGGTAGGAAACTGGAAGTGAAAAATGAAGAACAGGCTAAGGGGATAGAGGCAGACCTGAACGATGACCAATTCGAGGTAGCTGAGGTCAAAAAAAGTGAGAGAAAAAGGAACCCCTACGCTCCTTATAAAACATCAACTTTGCAGCAAGGGGCTGTCAATGTCTACGGCATGTCCGCCAGGAAGACCATGTCCGCCGCCCAGAAATTATTCGAAAAAGGATTCATAACTTATCACCGTACAGACTCCATAAGCCTGGCCGCTGGATTTGTAGAATACCTAAGAACACACATAAAAAGAGAATATGGAGCAAAATATTTACCCGAAAAGCCTGTCATGTATAAAACCAAATCCAAGTCGGCTCAAGAAGCTCATGAGGCCATTAGACCCACTGATCTGAGAAGAATGCCCCAAGAAATAAAAAGTGCTGATGAGAAAAAAGTTTATTCGCTTATTTATAGGCGTACCATAGAAAGTCAAATGACAGCTGCTATATATGATCAGACACAGATCAAAGTAATGTCAGGTAAAAAGTATGAATTCAAGGCCAGTGGTTCCGTTATCAAATTTGACGGTTGGCTCAAAGTGGCAGATAAACTAGGCTTTAACGACAATGAAAACGGCATAGAAGTGCTGCCTGAGGTAAAAGAGAAGGAGCCTTTGGACCTGGAACACTTAGACCTGGCCCAGAAGTTCACGCAACCACCCGGTAGATATACCGATGCTACTTTGATTAAAAAACTAGAAGAACTGGGTATTGGCCGGCCGTCGACTTACGCGCCCACCATCTCCACCATTATTGCCCGAAAGTATGTTACCCGGGAAGCGAGAAGCTTCAAACCGGAGGATGTAGCCTATGTAGTAACAGACCTGTTAGTAGAACATTTTCCTAATATTGTTGATTATCAGTTCACGGCAGAAATGGAGGAGGACCTGGATAAAATTGCTGATGAGAAAAGGGATTGGGTGCCGGTCATTAGAGAATTTTATGAGCCGTTCGAAAAGATACTGGCCGAGAAGGATCAGGAGCTGAGCAAAAAAGATGTCACCAATTTAGGCGAAAGTGACGAGAACTGCCCTGATTGTGGACATAAATTGGTCTATAAACTGGGAAAGTATGGCAAATTTTTGAGCTGTTCGAACTATCCGGAATGTACCTATGCCAAGCCGTTGGAAGAGAACAAGGTCATGGATGAACATGGAGAAGAGATCACTGAATTTGGCAAGTGTCCCAATTGTGAGAACGGAACTTTTGTGCTCAAACAGGGCAGGTTCGGAAAATTCTTAGCTTGCAATAATTACCCCAAGTGTAAGACCACCAAGCCCTTTTTAGACAAGATAGGCGTGAAATGCCTCAAGTGCGGTGAGGGGGATGTGATAGTGAAAAAGGCCAAAGGCAAGACTTTTTATGGCTGCAGCCGTTACCCTGATTGTGATTGGTCTTCCTGGACCAAGCCCTCGTCAAGTACTGAAGATGATATTAGCGATCCTGAGACTGAGTAGTTGTACGACCGTTTTTTTCTTGCTTTTTAATCCTCGCCGTGATAATTTAGCTTGTGCCTGTTACTCTCTTCTGCGTAAGCGGCAACAGGTGAGCCAAGGATCGTAAGTAAATTTAGAATCTTTGCGCGAAAGTAAAAAGAGAGAATTATAAAACCGACTAAAACTTTTAGACCGCTTTCATAATTTCTCTCCTCAAAAAAAATGGCCAAAAAATATAAAACACCAGATATAAAAGCCTTGATCGAAGCCGGTGTGCACTTTGGGCACCAGGTCAAAAGATGGCACCCCAACATGGAGCCCTACATTTACACTGTGAAAAAAAGCATTCACATCATAGATCTGGAGCAGACGGAGAAGATGCTCCAGGAAGCAGCCGATTTTTTCTACAACACAGCGGCCAAAGGCGGTAAGATAATTTTTGTTGGCACCAAAAAGCAGGCTAGGGATATCATCGAAATAGAGGCCAAAAGGGCCGGAGCCATGTTCGTGACGGAGAGATGGCTGGGCGGTACCATGACCAATTTTGAGGTCATCAAAAAGAACAACATAGACAAGCTCAATAATATGAAGAAAGCCAGAGAGCAGGGGGAGTATGAAAAGTACACCAAAAAAGAAAGGCTCATGCTGGATAGAGAAATAGAAAAACTGGAACGATTTGTAGGTGGGCTAGCCAATCTAAATAAGATCCCGGAGGCTTTGTTCGTGGTGGATGCCAGACGTGAAAAAACGGCTGTGAGGGAAGCAGCAGTAAAAAAGATACCCGTGGTGGCTCTTATCGATACCAACACGGATCCCAAGGGCATAACATACCCCATACCGGGTAATGACGATGCTATAAAATCTATTGCTTGTATTGTCAAATCGCTAGCGGATGCGGTAGAGCAGGGTTACGCTGATTTTGCTGCCGGTGTGAAAGAGGCTAAAGAAGCTGAGGAAAAAGAGGAAGTTAAACGAGAAGCGGAGAAAAAGACTGAGGCGGCAAAAGAAATAAAAAAGGAAGAAGTCAAAAAGGAAGAAAAACCAAAAGAAAAGAAAAGTACCGCCAAGCCAAAGAAAGTCGAAAAAGAAAAAGAAAAAGAAAAGAAAGCACCTAAAAGTGCACCTGCCAAAAAGAGAGGCAGACCTAAAAAAGTTACCAAGGAGAAAAAATAATGCAAGATATTGCCAAAATAAAACAACTTAGAGAAGACACCGGAGCCGGTGTCATGGAAGTTAAAGAAGCTCTGGAAAAACATGACGGAGATGTGAAAAAAGCCAAAGAAGAGCTCATGAAGAAAGTTTCGGCTAAGGCAGCTAAAAAGGCTGACCGCGAAGCCGGAGAAGGATTAGTGTATTCTTACATTCATCTTAATGGTAAGGTGGGAAGCTTGATCTTAATGGCCTGTGAGACCGATTTTGTGGCCAAGACGGACGATTTTCAGACTTTGTGCAAGGAAGTGGCCATGCAGGTCTGTACGGACGACTACAGCACCGTAAAAGACCTTCTTAAAGCCGAATACATGAGGGATGGCTCAAAAACGGTCAGTAAGCTCATAGAAGAGGCTACCGCCAAGCTGGGAGAGAAGATCGAGCTGAAAAAGTTCGTAAAATACTCCATAAACGATTAGCCCGGTGTGTTAAAATCTTAACAAGATGACTACTTCAGAACTAAAAAGCAAATTAGACAGATCACTGGAATTTCTACAATCGGAACTTTCACAGATCAGAACAGGCAGAGCTAACCCTTCGTTATTGGAGGATGTTGAAATTGAAGCCTATGAATCAAAAATGACTCTTAAAGAGTTAGGTTCGATAACTTTGGCCGACGCGCAAACCATAACCATTACTTTGTGGGACAGGAGTTTGCTGCCTGTTGTTTCCAAGGCCATTAGGGAAGGGGACCTTAAATTGAACCCCGTTGAGGCCGGAGGAAATCTCAAAGTGCCGGTACCGCCCTTGACCGAAGACCGCCGAAAAGAGCTGGTGAAGCTGGTTAATCAGAAGGTGGAAGAAACCAAGCAGTCCGTTCGCAACATCAGACAAGATGCCATGAAGGACATAGATAAGGATTTTGAGGATAAGAGCATCAGCGAAGATGAGAAATTCGCCCAAAAAGACGAAGTTGAGGACATAGTGAAGGAGTATGTTGACAAAGCTGAAGAGGATGGAAAAGCCAAAAATAGCGAACTAATGACCGTATGATAACCATTATTGCCTTCATAGTAATACTTTCTTTGCTCATACTAATCCACGAACTAGGTCACTTTTTAGTGGCTAAAAAAAGCGGTGTGCTGGTGGAGGAGTTTGGCATGGGTATCCCGCCTAGAATTTTGGGTAAGAAGTTTGGTGAGACGCTTTATTCGCTGAACGTGCTACCTTTTGGCGGTTTTGTGAAGTTGTTCGGCGAGGATGTGGAAGAACCTGACCTGAATATGAGGACCCACCCCAGGAGTTTTCTGGCCAAATCTCCGATTAAAAGAGCAGGTATTCTGGCTGCCGGTGTGGGCATGAATGTGGTGCTGGCCATGGTGCTTTACTATGTCTTGTTCACCGTCACCGGTTTCAAAACTCTAAATCTGCCGGTTTTCTTCGATTATAAGTTCAGATTTGGGGAGGTTATTTCCACGGATACGGTCATTACTTCATTTTCGGATGATTCTCCGGCGCAGGCAGCTGGTCTGGAAGTGGGGGATGCTGTAGTTTCCATAGACGGTGTGCCTGTTCATAATGTTGAGGATATCCGCGGCGTGGTCAGGGATAAGCCAAATCAGGAGGTAACTGTTCTGGTGAGGGATCTTAAAAGAAATCTGCAGGATGAGGAAAAGACGGTAAAATTCTTGACCACAGCCACCGAAGACGGACGTGGCATTTTAGGTGTCTATATCACAAAATCGGCCACCATTCATTATGCGAACAAGATCCTGGCGCCTTTTGAGCATTCTTTAAATATGCTGGGCTACACGGCGCACACCTTCAAAGAATTTATCAAGATCTCTTTGGAAACCAAAAGCGTTGAGCCGGTTTCCAGCGGTGTGTCGGGACCTGTGGGCATCTATTCGGTGGTGGAGAGCATAATTTCCTACGGAGGAGCAGATGCCTGGCTGGGGCTTATTGACCTGGTAGCATTGTTGTCGTTGAGTCTGGCCTTTATAAACATCCTGCCTTTGCCGGCCTTGGATGGTGGTAGGTTAGCTTTTGTGCTCTACGAAGCCGTATTCAAAAAACCGGTCAGTTATAAAGTGGAAGCTACTATTCACAAGTGGGGTATGATATTTTTCTTTGGTCTGCTCTTTCTTGTCACCGTCAAAGATATCAGGCAGTTCATGCCTTTTTAAGGGCGGTCCCTGATTACACTTTAGTGTAGCTAATTGTAGGAACCTTTTTTTAGCCTGTTAAATAAATTTCTTACTCAAGAGCCTGATTTGCCAAAATAAATTTGGGAATATATACTCTACTCGTTTACGATTGGAAAAAAAATTTGAATTTTTAAGATTTGGAGGTGTTTTTTGACCTGCCGTAAGGCAAACACAAATTAAGTACTCTTTTGTGTCAGTTTAATAAAATAATGACCAAGGTCAAGGTAAGAAAAGGCGAATCCCTTGAGCAGGCTTTAAGGCGTTTCAACAGAGAAGTTCACAAAGCGAGAATTTTACAAGAAGTTAAGGACAGAGAACGATATGTAAAACCTAGCGAACTAAGAAGACAAAGTAAAAAGAAATTAGCCAGAAAGATCTATTACGAAAAAGGGGGAATCATTAAGAAACAATGATCATAGAATCTTTAAAGTCCAAGCTCACAGAAAGTATGAAAGCCCGTGATTTTGAGAGGGTGGCTCTTTTGCGCCTGCTGATCGCCGCCATAAACAACAAGGAGATCCAGCTTAGGGCACAGGGCATGGCCATGGAGGATAAGCACGTCCTTAAGGCTATACAAAAGGAGATCAAGCAAAGGCAGGATTCTATAGATTCGTATAAGCAAGGCGGCCGAGAGGATCTGGTAGAGAAGGAAAACGCGGAAAAGGAGATGTTGGAAGAAATTTTAGCCGAGTTTTCCCCAGATGAAGGTCAATAACATTTTATCCCACGATAAAGAAATTTTTATCACCATAAAACTAGCTCACGACCCGGAGATCCGGGAATTGAATTATGAGTATTTGCACAAGGACCATGCCACTGACGTGCTTTCTTTCAACATGGATGAAGAGCAAGCGGAT
>Ga0315536_1001114_pt1 | contig 13601 bp, 12 predicted proteins | sample SalMarSW160230MG_FD_203093 | JGI IMG/M metagenome (GOLD analysis project Ga0315536, IMG submission 203093) | Salt marsh sediment microbial communities from the Plum Island Ecosystem LTER, Massachusetts, United States - Salt Marsh Sediment SW1602-30 ... | reverse complement strand
CGCAGCGGATCTCCGCCGAGTTCGCAGTGCGGCCCTTCATCCTGCGCGACCCGGCGCGGATGATGGCCCAGATGCGCGCCTGGGCCGAGCACGACAGCCCGGAGGTGCGCCGACTCGCCAGCGAGGGCTGCCGCCCCCGGCTGCCCTGGGGGGTCTCGCTGCCGATGCTCAAGGACGACCCCAGGCCGATCCTGCCGATCCTCGACCAATTGAAGGACGACGAGTCGGAATCGGTGCGGCGCAGCGTGGCGAACAACCTGAACGACATCGCCAAAGACAACCCGCAGGTGGTGATCGAAGCCCTGCGCGGCTGGCAGGGGGACGACTCGGAGGAGATGGAGTGGATCACCCGCCACGCGCTGCGCACATTGGTGAAGGCCGGGCACCCGGACGCGCTCGACCTGCTGGGGTTCCCGGCCAACCCGGCGATTGAAGTGCGGAACGCCACCGTCGAGCCGGAGGTGGTTGACATCGGCGGGGCGCTGACCTTCTCGTTCGAGATCGAATCGCTGGCGGAGGAGCCGCTCAACCTGGTGATCGACTACGTGGTGCACTACGTGAAGGCGAACGGCTCACACGCGCCGAAGGTGTGGAAGCTGGCGACCAGGACAATCGAGCCGGGGGAGGTGATGGCGATCCGCAAGAAGCACAGCTTTGCACGGGTGACGACGCGCACCTACTATCCCGGTCCGCACCTGATCGAGCCGAAGATCAACGGGCAGGTATATGAGCGGGTAGAATTTACCGTGCGGGAGGGATAAGCGAATCAGGCGTTCGGGGCCGGTCTGGCCTTGCTTTGCACCCGCTCCAGGAAGCGCGCCACGTCGATCACGTAGCGGGTGTGGGTGCCCTCACCGATCAGCTCGTCCTCGTCCCAGGCGCGCACGGTAAAGCTCACCTTTCGCCCGTCGACGGCGGTCACCTCGGCCTCGGCGCGCACCGCGTGGCCGAGCGGCGTGGCAGCCAGGTGCCTGATGTCGAGGGCGGTGCCCACGCTGGCCTGTCCCTCCGGCAGCAGGTGGTCGATGGCGGCGACGGCGGCTCGCTCCATCAGGGAGACCATTGAGGGCGTGGAGAAGACCTCGACGCCCCCGCTGCCCAGGTGGGTGGCGGTCAGCGCCGGGGTGACGGTGGCAGTGGATTCGCCGGTGATCCCAGGACGAATATTCTCCATAGTCAGCACTCCAGAAATAGTGTGATCAACCAAACAGCGGCGGGAGGAACAGTCCGGCCAGCCTGACGTTGTTGAGGATGAACAGGCCCCGATTCACCAGGAACACATTCTGCACGCCGTTGAAATATTCCCAGTCGCGGAAAACGTGGGTCACCACGGCAATCACCATCACGGCATAGAAGATCGGTGAGCCAAGATAATCCTTCACCAGCAGCGCGATCAGGATCAGGGCCACACCGGTGATGATATCCACCTGCAGCAGCAGGCCGTTCTTCAAGGAGAGCCAGCTACCGGTCTCTCCCACACCTTGCAGCGTGCCAACTAACAGGGTGACGGCCTCGCCCACCATGATCAGCCCGGTCAGGGCAGTGATGATTTTCCAGTGAAGGGGGGTAGGGGTATCCAGGGTATCCAAGAAATCTCCTCGATGGCAGTGAAAGTCAAGTATAATGTGGATGATCGAATTTCTGCGAATGACACACTGCCATCCATACCTCTATAGACACTGACGACGGAGAAGGTGATCATGAAACTCGTATCCTATCTTGACCTGCCGGTCGATACCGAATCGCCGAAGGTGAAGCTGGGGGCGCTGCTGGGCGAGGACTGCGTGGTCGACCTGGCGGTGGCGCAGACCTGGGCGCAGGGGGCGCGCGGCTTCCGCGCCCGCCAACTGCCCGACCGCGTGGTCGACCTGATCCACTACTGGGAGGAGATGGTCCCTCACCTGAACGCGCTGCTGGACGTGCTGCCCGGCAACGAATGCATGCAGCTCAAAGGGACGGGACGCCAGCCAGTGGCCCGCTCGCGCCAGGACGTGCTGCTGATCGCCCCGCTTCCCAGCGCGCTCAGCCTGCGCGACTTCAGCGGGTCGTTCAACCACGCCAGCGCCGTGGCCCAGCACCACCACCGTTCGCTGCCCGAAGAATGGCGCGACGCGCCGACCTTCGCCTATGGGAATCCGTACACGATCTTCGGGCCTGACCAGGTGGTGGCGCTGCCCTGGCGGGACGCCGCACTGGACTACGAGTTCGGGGTGGCCTGCGTGATCGGTAAGCCGGGCCGCAACATCCCGGCGGCGCACGCCCTGGAGCACATCGCGGGGCTGACGATCGTCAACAACTGGGTGGCGCGCGACGCCGAGGCGCTTGAGGCGCGGCTGGGGGTGGGGCCTTCCCGCAGCAAGGACTTCGCGGTCACGCTTGGCCCGGCGCTGGTCACGCTGGACGAGCTGGCCGACCGGCTGACCGGCCACGAAGGGGAACGGCAGTACGACCTGGGCATGATCGCGCGGGTCAACGGGCAGGTGCGCTCGCAGAGCAACCTGAAGAACCTGACCTTCACCTTCGGGCAGATGATCGCCCGCGCCTCGGAGGGGATCACGCTGTATCCGGGCGAGGTGCTTGGCTCCGGGGCGGTGGGAGGCGGCAGCCTGCTGGCCCAGGGCGCGAGCGAGCCGGACGACTGGCTCAAGCCGGGCGACCGGGTGGAGCTGGAGGTCGAGTACATGGGGGTGCTGCGCGCCCAGGTGGTCGAGGCTGATTGACATCGCGCCCCGGATTGACACCGTGGGGCAATCGTTTACAATCAGGCGGGCAGGTTTGCCATTAACCATTCGCCCCACCGGAGCGCCCTGATATGCCCCTGCTGCGATCCATCGTCGACCGGCTCGACGCACTGATCTTCCCCTCTGAGGAGCGCGGCCCCGGCTACCGCGCCTTCATCGCGCTGGCGCTGGCCGGGCTGTACACGGTGGGCGTGCTGATGTGGCTGGCGCTATATAACCACGGAGAGATCGCGCTGAGCGCCTTCGACTGGCGGCAGCAGCGCGTCTATTACGGCGTCACCCAGGACGCACTGCGCACCGGGCAGGTGCCGTTCTTCATGACGGGCGAGCAGCAGACCACCAGCCGCTTCCTGGGCATCCCGGAGACATCGCTCTTCCCCCACGTGCTGCTCCTGCCCGCGATGACGCTGCCGGGCTTCGCCCTGTTCGAGACGCTGTTCTTCTACACGCTCGGCTTCCTGGGCTGCCTGCTGCTGATGCGTCGCTTCCAGCTCTCGCTGGTGCCCTTCGCCGCGCTGTTCCTGTTGTTCAACTTCAACGGCTACATCACCGCCCACCTCGCCATCGGGCACGTGATGTGGAACGCCTACTTCCTGCTGCCTTTTTTCATGCTGCTGGTCTTCGAGCTGGTGGGCGGGGAGGCGACGATCCGCACGGCGCTCATGATGGCGCTGGTGCTGTTCGGGATCGTCTTGCAGGGCGGCTTTCACATCTACACCTGGTGCCTGCTGTTTTTGCTGTTCCTGGCCGCGTTCAACCTGCCCCAGCGGCGAATCGTCGTACTGACGCTGGCGGCGATCGGGGCCAGCCTGCTCGCCTCGGCGTTCCGGTTCGTCCCGGCGGCGGTGACCTTCGGGGGGCAGGACCGGCTTTACCTGACCGGCTACGCCACGCTGGGCGACCTGCTGGGCGCGCTCACCCAGATCCGCGATTACGACTACGTCACCCAGTTCGCCCCGCGCACCGCCGACCTGCTCTATGGGGCGGGCTGGTGGGAGTTCGACACCTTCGTTGGGCTGGTGGGGCTGGCCTTCGTCGTGGTTTTCGGGATCGTGCCCCGCTTCCGCAAAGACCCGGCGCTGGCCGACCTGGCCTTCCCCCGGCTCGACGCGCCGCTGATCGGGCTGTTCGCCCTCTCGCTGAGCGATTTCTACCGCCCGATCCGGGCGCTGCCCGTGCCGCTCATCCAGAGCGAGCGGATCCCGGCCCGATTCCTGATCCTGCCGCTGATCTTCCTGCTGGCGCTTGCCTGCGCGCGCGCCGAGCGCCTGCTGCCCCGCCTGGGGAGGAGCGTGCGGGGCAAGCTGCTGGCGATCCTGGGCGTGGCGCAGATCGGGCTGGCGCTGCGCCGCCACCTGCTGGTCTGGCAGATCAACGGGATCGAGGCGATCTTCCCCGATCCGGGGCCGGTCACGGCGACCGTGCAGGCGTTCAGCCTGGGCGCGCTGTCCCCCGGCGACCGGCTGTACGTGACGAGTGTGATCGTCTCCGGGGCGATCTCGCTGGCGGCGCTGCTGGTGGGGGTGGGGTGGTACGTGATGGCGGGCAGACGGCCTGTGGAGGGGGCAGATCAGGCAGCCTTTCGCGGCGACAATGGGTCTTGACCCCCCGACAAAATGGCCTTACAATGAAAGTAGAAAATCGCTTACAAACAGCAGCGCACAGGCGAATGGCCGCTTGGCCATGGTGTAAGGGATACCCCTCCGGAGTAAATGGGGCTTAATAGGTGCGCTGCTGTTTTCTTTTTGCCCCCTGGACTTGCCCACCGTCTAACCTATCAAAACAGGAGGGGCAAGAGCCGTTATAGTCAGCAAACGCCTGCTGACGACCACCGAGGCCGGACCCTGGCTGAGATCACCGGCCACGTTCACAACCCCGCCGACCGATCAGATCACCAGGAGGTGACATGAACCGACCGTTACCACCAGGCGCGCGCCTGGCGCTGGGCGCGCTGGCCTGCTCCCCACTGGGGGCGGCTGCCGGGCTGCTCGCCACACCCACGCCGACCCACACGCCCACGCCAACCGCCACACCGACGATCACGTCGACACCCACCCCGGCTATCCCGGCAGACTGGCTGCAATTCACCAGCCAATACATGGGCCTGACGCTGTTCTACCCACCCGGCTGGGATGCGAATTCGACGATCCGTACATCGAGCTGGCGAACCGGGCAGACGACGTGTACCTGGAAGCGGGGATCATCGATGAGACTACCGAGGCCGGAGAGGACATCGGATACCAGCCAGGGATGACCTCCGAGGAGATTCTCAACACGATCCTGAACCTTTTCAGCGAAGAAGTATCCCCTGAAGACCTCCAGGCGATCACTTTCAGCGAGATCGAAACGCGCCCGACACCCCTGGGGGAGACGGCGTTTATGACGATCACCGGCCCGCCGGATTAGATCTCAAACGTCTATCTGGCAGCGGTGAGCATCTCGTCTGACGAGGCGCTGCTCTTTGTCGGGTTAGTTGAAGAGACCGGAACGCTGGAGCAGTACATCCCGACCTTTGACCAGATCGTCGGGCACGCGCAGCGGACGCAGTAGCCCGGCGCAGGGTGGGGATTGACGCTATAATCTTCCCCATGAAACAACCAACAATCCGTCTGACCACCCCACCCAGGCGCTCCTACCCGCCGATCGCGCTGCTGGCCGGGGCGCTGGCGACCGTCGGCTGCCTGCTGAGCGGCATCGGGGGAAGCCTCGAACCGGCGAATCCGACCAGTGAACCGGCGGAGGCAGCACCGAGCGAAGCGCCGACGCTGCCGCCCGCCACGGATAGCGGCGAGACCACACCGGATCAGCCCAACGACATGCTGGCGGCGCTGGCCCAGGCCGAGCCGCTCCCCCGCGACCGCTACGACCTGGCGGCGCGCTTCCTGGGAGTCGACCTCGATTCGGTCGAGCCACCGGAGCCGATCAGCTACGAGGTGGGGGACGTGACATCCTTCTGGGTGGAGGATTCGGACACGGAGGAGGTGTCGCAGGTCGAGGCGGAGCTGGTGTACATCACGCCGCACCTGTACGTGTGGGTCGAGCAGGGGGTGAGAGTCGACCGGGCCGCTTTGCGGGCGGCAGCAGACCAGTTCGACCAGGATATCTATCCCACCGACCGCTCGTTCTTCGGCAGCGAGGCGCTGCCCGGCATCGACGGCGACCCGCGCCTGCACATCCTGAACGTCCGCTCGCTGGGCAGCAGCGTGGCGGGCTATTTCTTCAGCCCCAGCGAATACCCGGCCAGCATCGTCCCGTATTCCAACGAGAAAGAGATGTTCTTCATCAGCCTGGCGGCCACCCAGCCCGGCGACGGCTTCTACGACAACGTGCTCGCCCACGAATTCCAGCACATGATCCACTGGAACGTCGACCGCAACGAGGATTCCTGGCTGAACGAGGGACTGAGCGAGCTGGCCTCGTTCCTGAACGGGTTCGGCCCGTCGTCCTTCACCTTCTACTACCTGGACGACCCCGACTTGCAGCTCAACACCTGGCCGGAAGGGGGATCGGGCGGCGCGCACTACGGCGCAGGGTTCCTCTACACCGCCTATTTCCTGGACCGATTCGGGCAGGACGCGCTGCGGGCGCTGGTCGCCAACCCGCACGATGGGCTAGCCAGCGTCGACTCGACACTCGACGCGCTGGACGCGGGGATCGACGCCGACGGCCTGTTCCTGGACTGGGCAATCGCCAACTTCCTCAACGATCCGGGAGTGGATCAGGGGCAGTACGCGTACGATAACATCCCCAGCCTCTCCACGCCCCGGCCCGCCGAGGAATTCTTCCAGATGCCGGTGGCGGCCCAGCAGGCCCAGGTGTACCAGTATGGGGTCGACTATTACCCGCTGTATGGCCCGGCGGCGGTGACGGTCCGCTTTGAGGGCGCGCCAGAGGTGCGCATCCTGCCGACGGACACACACGACACCGACGGCGACCCGGCGACCGACGACTCGTACGTGTGGTGGTCGAACCGGGGGGACGAGTCCGACATGTACCTCACGCACCGCTTTGATCTGACCGGCCTGGACAAGGCCTCGCTGGTATACGACGTGTGGTACTGGATCGAAGACCTGTGGGACTACGGCTACGTCGAGGTCTCGACCGACGAGGGGCAGACCTGGACGATCCTGGAGACGCCGCACACCACCTCGGAAGACCCGCACGGCAACGCCTACGGGCCGGGTTACACCGGCCTGAGCGCCGACCGCCCAGGGGCAAACGCAGAGGGGTGGCTGCACGAGAAGATCGACCTCTCTCCGTACGCGGGTGGGCCGATCCTGGTGCGCTTCGAGACGATCAGCGACGACGCCGTGAACCAGCCCGGCATGGCAATCGACAACGTATGCGTCCCGGCGCTCGGCTTCTGCGACGACGCCGAAGCGGGCGCGGGCGAGTGGGAGTCCCAGGGATTTGTCCGGCACAACAACGTCCTGCCGCAGAGCTTTGGCGTGCAGGTGATCGTGCCGAATGGGATGGGGAACTTCGAGGTGCTGCCCTTCCCACTGGACGAGCACAACCAGGGCGAATTTTCCTTCACGATCGGCCAGGATGAACCGGCGGTTCTGGTCGTCTCCGGCCTGACGCGCTACACCACCCAGCCCGCCGAGTACAGCTTTGAGGTGATGACGGAGTAGCTCCTATGCCTGACTGGAAGTGTCACGTTTGCGGCACGGAGGTCTCCTGGGGGACGCCGGTCTGCCCGCTGTGTGGCAGCGCACTCGAATGGCAGGAGGTCGACGAGGACGACCCGGACGCCTACCTCTATCCGCCCGGCTGGGACGACGGCAAACACCCTACGGGGTATGGCCGGAGGCGGCGCGGGCGCGCGTATCAAATCGGGGCGATCGTGGTCGGGGTGGTGTTCCTGGCGCTGGGGGTGGCGATGAGGGGGATCGCCTGGCAGTGGGCGGTTCCCGGCCTGATCCTGCTCGCCACCGGGGTTGCCGGGTTAGTGATGGCGGGGCGGCGCTCATTCGATTAATTGACACATGGAAACGATGACTGATCCCTACGCCCGGCTGGCTGCCTATTACGACATCGAGAACGCCGACCTGGTCGACGACCTGCCCACTTACGCGGCGCTGGCCGACCGCTTCGGCGGGCCGGTGCTGGACGTAGGCTGCGGGACGGGACGGGTGGCGTTCCACCTGGCAGCGCGCGGGCTGCGGGTGGTCGGGGTGGACACCTCCCCGGCAATGCTCGAACGCGCCCGCAGGCGGGCCGCGCGCCACAAATTCGACCCGGCGCGGCTGGCCTGGGTGGAGGCCAACATCACCCAACTGGCGCTGGAAGAGGATTTCGGGCTGGCGATTTTCGCCTATAATGGGTTCATGCACCTGCTGACGCAGGTGGATCAGATTGCGGCGCTGGAACGCATCCGCGCGCACCTGAAGCCAGGCGGTGGAGTGGCGCTCGACCTGCCGAACCCGGTCGAGATGTTCCAGGCGGAGGACGTGAGCGGGCTGGTCGTGGAGCGAATCTTCGCCAATCCAACCACCGGCGCGACCGTGATCCAGCAGTCATTGGCCCGCCTCGACCGGGCCGAGCAGATCATGGAGCTGACCTGGGTGTACGACAGCGTCGAGCCGGACGGGACGACCCGGCGCGACCTGGTGCCGCTGCGCCTGCGCTACACGCTCGCCCCGGAGATGCGCCTGCTGCTCGACCGGGTAGGCTTGCAGGTCGAGGGGCTGTACGGCGACACCGATCTCAACCCGTATGAGGAGGAAAGTCCGCGCCTGTTCGTGGCTGCCACGCGGGCACGCTGAGGAATTATGAAACGCTCGCCCATCACTGACTACCGAATCCCGATCGCGCTGCTTGGTGCGCTGGCCCTGGTGGCCTGCGCGGCACCCGCTCCAACCGTTCCACCGCAGGTGACGGATGGGCTGGGGGTGCTGCCTACCGCCACCCAACCCCCCGCCGCCACGGCCCCGCCCACGCCCGTGCCCACCGAGGCGACGCGCACCTTTGCCAGCTACACGCACCCCAGCGGGGTGTTCACGCTTAACCTGCCGGACGACTGGGAAGTGCTGGACGAGTCGAGCGATCAGCGGCTGCTCGTGCGGCTGCTCCCGCCGGTCGGCTACGGCAGCCGGGTGACGGTCGACATCACGAACGAGGGGCCGATGCCCCCGCAGGAGATCAGCGCGCTGGCCGACAGCTACATCCGCCTGCACTACGCCGCGCAGCCCAACTACACCGAGATCAACCGTGCCGAGCTGCCCGACGGGCGGCTGCAATTCGTCTTCCAGTATGCCGATGGGCGGGGCGCGGCGGGCCGGGAGACGCTGTACATCCAGCAGGCCGGGCCGTACTTCACCGCGCTGCGGGTGTTCCTCTCGAACCGGGACGCGCCTTACCTGAGCGGGGCGCTGGAGACGCTGGTCGCCAGCTTTGCGCCGGATGCCTCGATCCTGTGGGGCAGCGCGGTGGCCTCGATCAACCCCGCCGAGCTGCTGATCGCCAACAGCACGCTCTGGCAGGACGACGACATGACTTACTACATGGGCGAAGTGTATAACGCCTCGCCCTCCGAGATCATGGACGTGCAGGTGCGGATCGCGCTGTGCAGCGAGGAAGGGGTCGTGCTGGCCGAGTTGACCCGGCCTGTAGCGCTGCGCACCGCCCCCAGCGGCGGCACGGTGCCCTTCTCGGTCGCCTTCGAGAATATGCCGGACGACCCGCAGGTGTGCATCGAGGAAGTCGCCGCCGTGCCCGCCCGCCCGGACCCGACCTATTCTCAAGACTTACTGCTGGACACCGGCACGACGGTCGGGCGGGGCGGGTCGCTGATCGTGGGGGGCACGGTGACCAACCCGACCCTAACCTCGATGACCAACGTCGAGATCGTGATCGTGATCTACGACGCCGAAGGACGGGTGATCGGGCTTGAGAGCGTGCCGATGGAGGGCGCTCCCCAGCTCGACCCCGGCCAATCGGAGGCTTTCGAATACACCTTCGAGGAGCTGGGCGGCGAGGCTGACCGGTACATGACGTTCGCCCAGGCGACGACGTTCAACCCATCCGATCCGTCGCTGGCCCCGACAGCCACCCCCTGAGCCTGCCGGCGCGAAAAAACGCCTGATCGGTGAGTCCAACCCATACACAACTCACTTTTCCAGGCGTGTCATGACACGATTTCCCGGTGACACTTGTCAAAACCCGCCGGGAGGAATGGCACTAGAGCCTCGACGACACTAGGGATTATACTGACCACACTACGCTCGCCGGTTATGAGTGGACAATCGTTTTATGGTAAACGAGGCTAAGCAAAAGATTCCGGTCAGCGATCTTTTTGGTCAAAATATGAACCCGGTACGGCTGCTAATTGTCGAAGAGAACCCCAGCGTGCGCGAGGCCCTGGTCACGCGGTTAAACACCGTGCCCCAGGTCGAGGTGCTGGGGAGCGCCAGCGATGCTAAAGAAGCGCAGAGCCTGACCATGCGGCTCTCGCCGGACGTGATCCTGGTCGAGCCGAAGCGCCTGGACGGGCAGGGGATCTCCCTGATCCACGCGCTGGCGTCCGCTCCCTGCAACCCGATGGTGATGGTCTTGACCAGCTACTACGACGAGAACGAAGAGCTGATCGCGGGGCTGTTGGGTATCTCGCACTACATGCTGAAGGACATCGACTCCCAGGCCCTGATCGAGGCGATTGTCGAGGCGCGCCACGACGAGTCTCACGAATAGACCGCCCGGCACACCCCCTCCGGATTAACCACGCAGCCCCTGCCAGCAGAACCAGCCAGCCCAACACGAGCCAACGCACCGCCGAGCCTGACGCCGGGCGATCCGGCATTGCTTGAGCAAGGTCAGTCCGCAGCGTCCTCTTCTTCGTCCTCGACAGGCAGCCAGACCTCGAACAGCGTTCCCCGGCCAGGGACGCCCTCGCTGGATACCTGGATCAGGCCGTGGTGCAGGTCGACTATCTCTTTGGCAATCGACAGCCCCAGCCCGGTGCCGGGCGCGCCCGATTCGTACCCGGCCTCGCCCCGGAAAAAGCGCTCAAAAATCCGGGGCTGCTCCTCAAGCGGAATACCCGGCCCGGTATCGCCGACGCAGAAGCCCACCCAGTGCCTCCCCTCTTCCTCCCTGGCACGGGTGCGAACCAGCACCTCGCCGCCGGGCGGCGTGTAGTTCAGCGCATTGGTCAGCAGGACCCCCAGCGTCTGGCCTAACAGGCCCTGGTCAGCCATAATCAGGGACAGATGAGGCAGCATCTCATACCGCAGGGTCACGCCGTGCTCGTCGGCGACCGCCACCCGATCGTCGACGTACTGCTCAACCAGCGCGTTGAGGTTGACCGGGCGTTTATCCAGCTCGACCCTACGCCGATCCAGGCGGGTTAACTGGAGCAGCCCTTCGACGATCAGCTCCAGCCGGTCTGTCTCGCGCCGCATAATGGTCAGGTGTCTGGGAATCTGTTCGGGGTTCATCTCGATCAGCTGCTGCTGAAGCTTGATGCTGGTGATGGGGGTGCGCAGCTCGTGCGAGACGTTCGCCACAAACTCGTCTTTCACCTGGCTGAGGGCTTCCAGCTCCTCATAAGCCCTGCGCAGCGCCAGGGTGCGCTCGGCGACCCGCGCTTCAAGCTCCGTGGCGTGATGCTGTATCTGCTCGTACAACCGGGCGTTTTGAATGGCGACGGCCAACTGGGCCGTGATCGTCTGGAGCATCTGCACGTCGGCGAGGGTAAACTCGCCCACTTCGGTGCTCTCGATGTTAAGCACGCCTATGATCTCGCCCCGCAAGTTGATGGGAACGGCCAGCTCGGAGCGCGTCACGACCTCCACGTGGGTCTTGGCGACGTAGCGCGGCTCGACGCGCACATCGGGCACGAGCAGCGCCTCCCCCGCAGCCGCCACCCACCCGGTGATCCCCTCCTTACCAACCTTAAGACGCAGCCTGCCGCGCTGCCTGTGCACCTCCGGAAGGGAGGCGGCCCGCAGCACCAGATCGTCCCCTTCGATCAGCAGGATGTTGGTGTAGTAATAACCGAACGTGCTGCTGATCAGGTCGGCTGCCTGGACGAGCAGCTCGTCCAGGTCGAGAATCGCCGTCGAGCGCCGCCCAATGCGCTCCACCAGCTCCATCCGGGTGGCCCGATCGCGGGTGTGCTGGAGCAGCCGCGCGTTGTCGATCGCGATGGCGGCCTGGTTGGCGAATGCCGCCGCCAGCTCGACGTCCTCCTGCGTGTACGGCTCGACCTGCGTCCTATCCAGCGTGAGCATGCCGATCAGCTCGTCCTTGACCAGCAGGGGAACCCCCAGCCAGGAACGGATGTGGCCTGACTCATACGTGCTGGCTTCCTCCTGAAAATGGGGGTACGCCTCGACCACGTCCTCGATCGCCAGCGGCTTTTTCTCGGTGACCACATACGTGTTCGGGAACTTCGGCACGATGGGGAAGCGCATGCCCTCCACCTTGTCCTGGTCGGGAAAGCCCTGCCCGGCCATGACGACCAGGTCGCCGCCATCGATCCGTTGAACGGTGGCGCTGTCATAGCGGAGCACCTGGCGAAGCTGCCGTAAAACCAGGCTGAGCAGCTCGTCAAGCTCCAGCGTCGAGTTCAGCGCTCCCAACGCCTGGGTCAGCGCCTCGGAGATGCGGCGGCGGTGCTGCTCGGCGTCGTATAACTGCGCGTTGCGGATCGCGATCGCCGCCTGATCGGCGAACGCCTGCAGGCGCGCGACGTTCTCCGGCGTGAAGAACCCCGGCTTATCGCTGTCGAGATTGAGAAAGCCGATCACGCTGTCTCCCAGCCGGATAGGAACCCCCGCGTATGACCTGATCCAGGCAGACTCGTCCCCTATAACCCAGCCCGGATACGACCAGGTTTTTTCGATGAGCATCCCCTGCCCGGTCTGAGACATCTGGTGCAGATTAGGGGTGTTGGCAACCGTGTAGCGAACCTGCATGAGCGCCTGATACAGCCCGCGCTTGTCGTACCCGCGCTGGCCGACAATGCGCGCCACGCCGGACTCGACCAGCATGATGTTGGCCGAGTCATGGGGGACAACCAATGCCAGATGGTCGAGGATATACTCAAGCACCTTGTCCAGGTCAAGGGTGCTGCTCAGCAGGGCGGTGGTATCACGCAGCACCCCGGCCAGGAGCTGCTGCTCGCGGGTCGCTTCCAGCAGGCGGGAGTGCTGGATGGCAATCGCGATCGCGTCGGCAACCTCCCCCGCGATCTCCAGGTGCTCGCGGGTGTAATGAAAACCCTCCTGCGCGCCCAGGTTGAGCGAGCCAATCACCTCGCCACTCACGATCAACGGCAGGAGGGCAACCGCGCCGACGCCCTCCGCCGCCAGCGCATCGCTGAGCGGCATGATATCGGCATAGTCGTCAAGCCGCTCGATCAGCTCAGGCTGCCCGTCGAAGAGCTTCCTCAGCACGTTGAAGTTGCTCAGCGCGATCTGGCGGCCTTCACCGATAGCTGTCTGCTCGACGGTGTGTACGGCGAGCACACGCGCCTGGCCTGTCTGATAATCAAATTCGGTTACGCTGGCCCTGAGGCAGGGGATAAGCTTCTGAATGTGCTGGAGGGCAGCCAGGGCAACCGCCTGAGACGATTCGGCTGCCAGGGTGGCGCGGCTGATCTCGCGAAGGGTGTTGAGACGCGCGATGTGCTGGTGTTGGGCGTGTGCCGGGCGCTCCTGCCCGGCCTCTAATGCTTCTATATCGACCTGGTGAGACGAGGAATCCGATTCTATTCCATGTGGCTGTTGTGATAGGCCTCGATCAGACATCTCCTACCGATCCTCCGGCACGTGCTATCGTCCCGGCAACACAGCCCCCCCGGTTACGCTGCCGCCAGAAGAGCCGCACCCCCAGGCTGAGCGCCGGGTTTGCGAC
>Ga0315536_1001110_pt1 | contig 13617 bp, 10 predicted proteins | sample SalMarSW160230MG_FD_203093 | JGI IMG/M metagenome (GOLD analysis project Ga0315536, IMG submission 203093) | Salt marsh sediment microbial communities from the Plum Island Ecosystem LTER, Massachusetts, United States - Salt Marsh Sediment SW1602-30 ... | reverse complement strand
CTCAGGACAGCAGGAATCCTTTATATTGTTCGCCGCGACGCGGTAGCCGATGCGCTCGATAAGCATCTTTCCGCATTTATAGCAGTAAGTGTTTTCCTGCTTCGAGCCGGGGACATTGCCGAGGTAAATATAGTGCAGTCCCGCCTGTTTGCCGATTTCGTGTGCCCGCAGCATCGATGCCGGCGGCGTGGGCACAGAATCTGTGTGCTTATACTGCGGGTAGAACCGGCTGATATGCCAGGGAAAATCCGGCCCCGCCTTTGTCACAAGAAAATCCGTCAGTCGTTTCAGCTCCTCCTCGGAATCGTTTTCCTCCGGCAGCAACAGCGTCGTCGTCTCAAGCCATATTTGGGTGTGCTTAGCGATGTATTCGATTGTATCAAGCACCGGCTGAAGTTTCGCTTTGCACAAGCGGCTGTAATAATCCTCGCTGAAGGCTTTCAAATCCACGTTAATACCGTCGAGCCATCCGGCCGTAAAGTCAATTGCCTCTTTCGTCTCGTAGCCGTTGCTTACAAAAACATTTTTCAGGCCGTTTTGTTTTGCCAATTTGCCGCAATCGGCGCAAAGCTCCATAAAAACCGTCGGTTCGGTGTATGTGTAGGCGATGCTCGAACAGCCGCTGCGCACCGCGGCTCTGACGATTTGTTCAGGAGAAATGGTTTCGCCGTCGATTTGCCCGCCCTCTCCTATCGCCTGGCTTATCTGCCAGTTCTGGCAAAAATCACAGCGGAAATTGCAGCCCATCGTAGCAATCGAAAAACTCCTGCTGCCCGGCTGGAAATGAAACAGGGGCTTTTTCTCTATCGGGTCCGGATTGGCAGAGACAACCTTGTCGTAATTAAGCGAATAGAGCGTCCCCCCGATATTCTTGCGGACCGCACACCTGCCGATTTTCCCGTCTGGTATCAGGCAACGATGCGAACACAAGAAACACTGCGCCTTCCCGCCTTCCGCCGGCTCCCAGAGCACGGCCTCTTTGAGAGGTTGTTCTGCTGCCACTCAACTCAAACCCGGATACTCTGCCGGCAACTACGCCCTGCCGATACGCCGCAGATATACTTTGGACTTTTTCAGCCCCATCCTCGACGCTTTCTTCTTCACGGCGTCGGTCTTGCGTCCGACTTTCTTGGCTACTTTGGATGTCGCAGTGACGGGAAACAGCTTCTTGAGCAGATTTAGGTCCTTTTTAGACCACTGTCCCCGCGGCGCCCTTTTGATCTTTCTTTTCTTTGCCATTTGCGTCCCCTTTCACAATAGTTCAGACTTATAAGTCCCCTGGTGGTGACTATCTCGCCTGTTATTGCAATTTACCCCTCTCGGTCGGCAATGTCAAGCCTTTTTGGCTCAGGCCCAAAAAAAATCCCCAGTGCAAATAAGGACAACGTCGGCCTTTACAGAAAAAGCTTTTTAAGATATACTTGGGCTCAATATGTCTAACTCGAAGGAAAATTCGGTCGGCATAGTAAAAACGCAGATGATTCGGGTGGTCGATGGTGATAATCCCCTCGAGCTTGCCTGCGGCAGGTCGTTAGGCCCCATCGACGTGGCATACGAGATGTACGGAAAGCCGGACGCCGACGGCAATAACGCGATTTTAATTTGTCACGCCCTCTCCGGAAACGCACACGTCGCCGGCTTCAATAGCCCCGATGACCGAAAACCCGGCTGGTGGGACAATATGGTCGGCCCCGGCAAGGGTATCGACACAAACAAGTACTTCGTTATTTGCTCCAATTTCCTCGGCGGATGCTCCGGAACAACCGGGCCCTCGTCGGTTAATCCCGAAACCGGCAAACCTTACGCCCTCGATTTCCCCTTTATCACCATCGCAGATATGGTCCGGGTGCAAAAACTCCTACTCGATAAGCTCGGCGTAAAAAAAGTGCTCGCCGTCATCGGCGGCTCCATCGGCGGAATGCAGGTCCTCCAGTGGGCGCTTTTGTATCCCGACTTTGTCGGTGCGGTCATCCCCATAGCCACAACAAGCCATCTCAGCGCCCAGTCAATCGCCTTCGATGCCGTTGGCCGAAACGCCATCCTGGCAGACCCCGGCTTCGCCGACGGCAGGTATCACGGCAAAGGTCAGCCAGCACGCGGACTCGGCATCGCAAGGATGATTGGACATATCACCTACCTCTCTGAAGAAAGTATGCGCCAAAAATTCGGCAGAAAATTACGTACCGCAGAGGACTACAAGTATGACTTCGACCCGGAGTTCGCCGTCGAAACTTATCTTAACTATCAGGGCCAAAGCTTCGTCGAGCGATTCGACGCCGACAGCTACCTTTATATCACCAGGGCTGCCGACTATTTCGACCTCACAAAGGACTTCGGCTCGCTCCAAAAGGCCTTCGCAAACGTCAAAAGCAGGCTCCTCGTCGTCAGCTTGTCCAGCGACTGGCTTTTCACGCCCCAGCAGTCAAAAGCAATGGTTGAGGCGCTTGCCGCCAACCGAAAAGACGTCAGCTATTGCGACCTCGCCTCGCCGTATGGCCACGACGCGTTCCTGCTCGAAGTCGAGTCCCTGGGCCAGTTTATCTGCTGCTTCCTCAAGGCAACCTACGACCCGAAAAACAGAATCCCCTGCTCCTGCTACGCCCAGCGAGGACGCAAATCCCCCATGTCGCAGCCGCATCGCACGAGAATCGATTATGACCTTATAGAATCCCTCATTGAGCCCAACAGCACCGTCCTCGATATCGGCTGCGGACAGGGAGAATTGCTGGCCAATCTCATACGCGATAAAAAAATCAAGGGTGAGGGTATCGAGCTTGACCAGAACTTTGTCCTCGATTGCGTCTGCCGGGGTATTCCCGTTATCCAGCAGGATGTCGAACAGCGTCTGCACTTCTACGGCGACAAAAGTTTCGATTACGTGATTTTGTCACAAACGGTGCAGACCCTGAAAAATCCGCAAAAGGCGTTCGAAGAATTATTGCGAATAGGTCGAAAGGTCATCGTCAGCTTCCCGAATTTCGCCCACTGGCGCTGCCGTCTGCAGATGGGAATCCTCGGCAAAGCGCCCCTCACCGGCCAACTGCCCTTCGAATGGTATGATTCACCTAACCTGCATTTTTTTACTCTCAAGGACTTTGATAAATTCTGCGCCAAACTTGGCGTCAGGGTCGAAAGAAAAATCGCCCTCACCGGAACAAAAATCAGGCAGGCCGGCTTTGCCTCGAACCTCCTCGCGGAACAGGCCGTTTACGTCACAAGCAAAGATTAAATTAAATCGGAGAAATGCAATGTCACACATTGAGCGCGTAGGTGTGTCGCTCGAAAAAGATTTGCTCACGGCCTTTGACAAACTGATTTCAGGACAGGGCTATCAGAGCCGCTCGGAAGCAATACGTGATTTAATCCGCCGGCAGCTAAGCACCTCCCGCGTGCAAAACGAAAATGCCCAGGCCGTCGCCGCCGTCGTCCTCGTCTATGACCACCATTCGACCGCCCTGATGCAGCGACTGACCGAGCTTCAGCATTCGCATCTGCTGCAAACGATTTCTTCCGTTCACATTCACCTGTCCCGCCACGACTGCCTCGAGGTAATTGTCTTGAAGGGCAAAGTCGGCGAAATAAACAAAATGGCCGACAAGCTCATCAGCATAAAAGGCGTCAAACTCGGCCGGATCAACCTTCTCGCAACCGGAGAACTATAAATGCGCACGTATCGATACCTTGCCCGCCACGCCGCCAGCGCAATTCTCTTCGCCGCGCTCTTCTGCACAATGCTCGTCAAATTCTACCACGCCTTGCGCCACAACTACCTCGCTTCTTACTCCGGCTGGGTCCTTTCCGATATCGCCGTGCTGCTGACCCTCGAATTACTCCTCGCCCTCGTCTGCTTCCGCTGGCCGAAAAAATGGGTCGTCCGCACTGCCGTTATCTCCGCCGCCGTCGTCTGCACCTGGTCGGTTATGAACGCCGGATGGCTCATCAGAACAGGCACCCAAATCCTCCCCACCGTCCTTTTGCCCCTCGTGCGAGACCCACTCAACGCACTCGGCATCATAGGTGTCAACCTCGTAAAAATGCCTCTCGCCGCCGCAGCCATCCTCGGCCCCAGTGCAGTCGCACTGATTTTCTTCTTCAGCGTCGTCGCAAAACCGCTCCTGCCCGGCTACACCCCCAAACCTTTGCTAATCAAATTGCTCCTTTCCGCCGTCATCATACTCTCTTCCGTTATTGCACGGCCCGTCTTCGCTGCAAAAGATTCCGCACGAATCGCTTCCGAAGAAATGAAATATAACTGCCAGTTGAGGGCAATAGCCGATATCATCGAGTTTCGACCCGCTACTCAAAATGGAACTGTCCGGCTCTCACGCCGAATCCCTTCCTGCGATGACCTCCCTTTGCCGCCCGCCGATTCGAAGCGACCCTCAAAATGCAACTTGGTCCTCGTCGTTCTCGAAGGAGTCCAGTACCGCTATACATCACTGGCTGATGACCAGAACGACCTCACCCCCCACCTGGCAAAACTCGCCCGCGACGGCGTGCAATTCTCCAACACCCGCTCGACACTTACCCACACCACTAAGGTCATATTTTCGCTACTGACGGGACGCTTGCCCTGCGCCTCACAGGACCTTGCCGAGGCCGTACCCGTCGAAAAACCTTATGCCTCACTCGCAACCATCCTCCGCAGCCAAGCCGGTTTTCGAACCGCTTTCTTCCAGTCCGCAAAAGGAACTTTCGAGACAAGGCCCGCACTTGTCGCAAACCTCGGCTTCGATACCTTCCACGCAAGAGAAGACCTCGAAAATACTGATGCCTTCATCGGCTCGCTCGGCAGCGATGAGTTCGCTATGCTGAAACCCGTGACTGACTGGATAAAAGAAGAAACTACTCCCTTTTTCGTTACAATACTCTGCTCCGTCACACACGACCCCTACGAAGTCCCCCGCTGGTTTGCCGAATCGGCAGATAATCCCCTCGATTGCTACAAACAGTCCATCGCATACACGGACAAATTTCTCGCCGTCTTGGACGCCGAGCTGACAAACCTCGGCCTGTCCGGCAACACTATTCTCTGCGTCATCAGCGACCACGGCGAGGCCTTCGGCGAGCACGGCCTGCTCAGTCACGAACGCATCCCCTTTGATGAGGCGCTTCGTATTCCCTGGGTAATTCGCTCGTCACTACTTAAAACACAGGGCGCAAAAATAACCGCACCCGTCAGCTCCGTTGACCTTACTCCGACCATCCTCGCACTGATGGGTTTTAACATATCTTCCGCCGGTTTCGATGGTCTTAACGCCCTTGCCCCGCTGCCGACCGACCGAAAGGTATTCTTCTCCGGCTGGCTCGCCGAAAGCCCTGCCGGCTTCATCGAAGGAAACAAAAAATACATCTATTTCCCCCAAGCGCAAACTGTCTGGCTCTACGACCTCAAAAACGACCCCCTGGAACAAACCGGCCGCCTTCTAAACGATTCCGTCGCCGCCCCATTCGCAGAAGAAATCCTCAACTGGCGGGCAGACAGCATCTTTTCACTCGACCAGCAGGATTCCGGCGAAAAAACCCTCTTCCGGCTCTGGCTTTGCCGGTGGGAGCAAAGAGTCGCAAAAAAATGCTCCCGACTTTGATACGCCCTTATCGTTCTGCATTCTATGTCTGTCCTTCATAGCAAAATGAAGAAGGGTTCTGCGCTCTTTATCCCATGTTCAATTCCTTTCTCTCCTCTCTGCCTCCTGCCGCTATGGTGTCTATCTTTGGAATCACAACGTTGCTTTTTGTAAACATGCAGCTAAAATTCGACCTGACTTAACAATTTATCGGTCCTAAAGTCAAACCGCGTACTTTTAAGATTAATAGTATGTTGAAAAAAAACAACGCACTGATAAAATGTGTCATCTCGCTGTTCATTGAAGTTATTTGAATCAAATACGTAACTTTCTTCACACTATATCGTTATGTTTGTTTCCCGCCGCCTCACCGGACTTTCATGGAAAATGGCACAGAGTTTGCGTAGTGTATTCCTTCGCCGGTTCGTTTTATGAATCGGGCTTTGAAATATGAATTGGGCGGTACGCTCAGACGCTCGGTGATAAGGAGGAGGAGTAGTATCCGCCCGATTTGACAAATTTTCAAAATCGGCGTCGCCAGTTAAAACCTCGCGACAATCCGGTTTTGTTTGCGATATGGGGTTGCTCCGGAGGAGGAGCAACCCCGAATTTTTTGGGCTCAAAATGCTATTTAATTCTCTCTTCTTTTTCGCCCGGCTCCAAACAACGCTTTAACCGCCCGGCTTGAAGCAGCAATAACCGATTCTCTCACAGTCGACCTTCAGTTGCCGCCATACCTCTGTGTTGTCAATCACCTCCAGCGCCGTCGGGTATAAGATATTATTCTCCTTAAAGATATGCTCACGCAGAACAGGAACAAGAAACCTCACGACCTCGTCGAGCTGCCTCTTAAAATCCCCAAACTCCGCCTGCGGAACACTTTTAGCCAGCTCAAGCAGCTTGTGCTTATAACGCCTCATCTGCGTATGCTCGCCCCTCATCACCATAGGCGGCCCGTAAACACCACGCTTTTCAAGCTCAGGAAATAGTATCTCCTCTTCACGCTGATGATGCGGCTCGGCCCCGATAAGCTGCTCGGCAATATGCCGCAGACGTCTGTATTCTTTACGCTGCGGCTCATAATCGGTCATTTTTTGTATCGACTGGTTGACAAAATCGAGGTCGTCCAGAAAACAAAGTATCGTCTCGTGCTCGCCGATTAATGTCGCTATAACGTGCTCCGGCGGCAGCTTTTCCCTCAGCTTGGCCGACTGGTCTTCTAATAGCTCCAGGTGCAGCGGACAAAGTTTCCGAAGTTCTTCCGGCTCAAGCCCTTTTTCTACAAGCTGCTGTTCTGCAATCGATAAATCGGCAGGGTCTATTGACAAAAGAAGCTCCTTCGCCTCGGCCTTTACCTTCACCGGGTCCTCGCCGCTGTTGAGTCGTTCTAATATCCCCGTCAATTCTGCAATCCTGTCCATATCCGTCTCCTTTACACAATGGCCTTGCTTATTTTCAAGCCAGCATCCCATACTGCCGGCCCTCTTATCTTGTTCTTTCTACGTTCCCGGCGGCATTTCGGCCTGTTTATTTCACACGGGCCTGATAAAATTTTAAGGGCCTTTCTCCCCCCAAATAAAAATTGCCCTCCCGGCCCCTATAAGCCAAAACTTCGATGTTGATTATTCGCCACATTTGGTTTATCATCCTTCGTTTATTGTTTCCGGCTTCGCTGCTCCGTGTTCTTATCCGGCTGCGGCCCCTAAACAGACGAATCAGGGCGTAGCCGAAAGGCGAAGACCGATTGGAATGCTGAACCCTTTAATATGGGAGACAAAAATGGAAAACTTATGGATAATAGCACAGGCGGGCCAAACGCAGGCAGAATCGGGGCAGTCAGAGATTTCAGCCGAGCCGGCAGGTCAGCAGCAGCAAACGATGACGACGGCCGCTGACGGCAACACTCCGGGCTCCGCCACACCCGCAAGACCCCTTACGCAAACCTACAGCTGGATTTTCCTCATCGTGATTTTCGTCGTGATGTTCTTTATGTTCAGGGAGCCAAGACGCCGACAAAAACAACAGCAGAAAATGGTCTCCTCCCTTAAGAAAAACGACAAGGTAAGGACCATAGGCGGTATCATCGGCACCATCGTTGATATCAGGGGCGATGAGATTGTTCTCAAAGTTGACGAGGGCAACAATACCAAAATTCACGTCCTCGCCTCGGCCATCGGAAAAACGCTTGAAACCGAAAAACAATGACGCCGTATAATATATAGCGCTTAGAGCTTACTGAGCTATATCCGATATTAAACCCTGAAAGCTATATTCTAAGAAGGTATAGATATGGATAAGAATCTGTCGTGGAAGTTTTTGTTAATTGTCGGGCTGGTCGGCTTGGCGGCCTGGACGCTGTATCCCCCGACAAAAACCCTCAAGCCCGGTATCGACCTGGGCGGCGGAACAAGCTTGATTTACGAAATCAACGCAAAAGGACTAAATGCCGCCGAAAAAAGAGGACTCTCTGAAAGAGTCATAACCGTTCTGCGCCGGCGAATCGACCCCGCCAATATTCAAAACCTTGTCTGGAGACCGCAGGGAAACACACGCTTCGAAATACAGATGCCCCTGTCCAGCGCAGAGGCCAGGGATAAACGTGAAAAATACGAAAAGGCCTTGAGCACGCTTCTGTCAAAAAACGTCACCCCTGCGGCCATAATGCGCTCGGTGACAAAACCACCCGAACAAAGACAGCAGGATTTTGAAAACTTCGCTCGCGACTCGAACGAAAGAATGCAAATCCTCGATGAATTCGCAAATGTTTACGACCAGCGAAATGAGCTCCAGCAGCAAAGAGACAACCTGGCTAAACAAATGGCCGTGCCGGAAAACCTTATAAAGCAGGCCGGCTTAAACCTCGATGACATCCAGTCGCGGGTCGCGCAATGGGCAAAGCTCGACGAGCAAAAGCTCAAAGACGCCCTTGCTGACTATCCGGGCGCCGAAGGCAACATAGACCTGCTCACCCGATATACCGATATGTATCGAAAGTGGGCCGACGTCGTTGACCGCCTCACCGACCCGGAAAACGGCGTGAACATCCGCTTCAACGAGGCGATCGCCTCGCTCAACAAGCTCAATCTCTCCGAGGACCAGGTCAACTTCGTCCTCGATGTGGCCAAGCCCGGCACCGCAAAAAGAAACCAGGCAATCGAAAACCTTAAAAAGCAGTTTCCCGAAAGGGCCGAACTGATTGATAAGGTTGTCGACGCCTATGACACCTATTATCCCTACAAAGGACGCCTCGACGACCCCGCCGACATCCAGCGGATGCTAAAAGGTGCGGGTATCCTCGAATTCAGAATCCTGCCCACTGAAGGATACCCCGACGTCGATATGGCAAAGATGGCCCGCTATGTTGAAACCCTGAAAACCAAGGGCCCCAAATACGCCTCGGATAATGAATATATCTGGTTCGAGATTGAAAACCCTAAGCAGTTCGGGGCCAGGGATTCGGCCGACAGGGCCGCCATAATAGGACAGTTCGGCGACAAGTATTACGTCCTGGCCAGCAACAAAAAAGATGAGTGCGTCCTGCACTCAGGCCAGTCAAAGGATTGGTCCCTCAAAAGGGCCGCACCAGGACAGGACCGCCAGGGAAGACGCGCTATCGATTTTCAGCTTGATGAGCGGGGAGGGCTTCTTTTCTCAAGAGTGACCGGAAAAAATATCGGCAGGCCCCTTGCCATACTCCTCGATGATATGGTGATATCGGCCCCGACGGTGCAGTCCAGAATTTACACCAACGGCCAGATTACCGGAAATTACTCCGCCACCGCCGTCGCAGACATGGTCAACAAGCTAAACGCCGGCTCCCTGCCCGCCCGCCTAATTGAGCAGCCCATTTCCGTAAAAACCATCGGCCCATCCATCGGGGCCGATAACCGCAATCGCGGCATTGAGGCCGGCCTCATAGGACTGGCCGTCGTGATGGTGTTTATGCTCGCCTATTATACACTCGCCGGCTCAATCGCAGACGTGGCACTGCTTATGAACCTGCTGTTTATACTCGGCATTATGGCAGGGCTCCGCGCAACCTTCACTCTGCCCGGCATCGCAGGCGTTATTTTGACCATCGGTATGAGCGTGGACGCCAACGTCCTTATTTTCGAAAGAATACGCGAAGAGCAGCTCAAGGGCTCGTCGCTGGCCATCGCCATTAAAAATGGCTACGAAAGGGCCTTCAGTGCAATCTTCGACTCGAACCTCACCACTATAATGACCGCCGCTATTCTTTACTGGGTCGCCTCAGAAGAAATCAAGGGCTTCGCCATCACACTGATGCTCGGTCTGGCTTCGAGCTTGTTCACCGCGCTGTTTGTCACACGCACCATTTTTAACTGGCTCCTGAAACGCCGAATCATCAAAGACCACATCGTGATGCTGCGCCTTATACACAAACCAAATATCAACTGGATGAAATACCGTCCGGCTTTCCTGGTTATGTCGGGCATACTGGTCATCGGCGGACTCACCGTATTCTTCACCAGAAACGAAGCCAAAGACAGCAAATACGATATAGAATTCACGGGCGGAACCAGCGTCCAAATAAACCTCAAAGACGGCGTCAACCTTACCAGGCAGCAGGTCGAGGACAAAATTCATCTCCAAGGCGAAAAAATGCACAATCCCGGCCTGGCCGCCGCTACGGTTTACAGCGTCGGAAAATCCGGAAATCAATACGAAATCAACACCACTGAAACAAACATAACCGTCGCGACCATCGAGATGCCCCCGAACGCCCCTGCGTCCGCCGACAGCGTTGCCGCCGCCCTTAGAAAAGCCCAAACCGGAAAACAGGCCCAGCTCAGCAATCTTGTCGTTTCCCCCGATGCCTCGAACAACCGGACCTTTGATATCCAGACAAGTCAGTTGAACAAACAGCTTGTCTCAGACGTCCTGGCAGACGCCTTCCCCGATGCAAATATCACCGGGCCTCAGGTTAACGAGGTTGTCACCAACGCCGTCCTCGACGCCTTCCAGGGACAGCTCGATGTCCAGCAGTCCCTTAAACCCGAAATTACCTCCGTCGATAGGATTACCGATTCGACGATTGAAACACATCCCGAGCTCGTTGATTTTGTCGGCGGCACCGTCATCCGCTGCAAGCTCGAAAGAAGCGCGCTGCCCGCCGAGATAGACCAGCGATTCAGGAACCTCAGGTTCAAACCCGAAATGAGAGAGATGAGTTGGTATCCCTACAGCATACTGGACGGCCAGTTGAAACCGCTCGATGCCAATGAGCCGGTCACTGATTTCGCTTATGTCACCGCTGAGCCTGAAGCCGCCTTCGAAGATATCTCCACGGACACCTGGATGAGATTCGCGGATAACGAGAAAAGCAAGGTCCTCGCCGCTATGGAGCTTGAAACGTCTCTTCCGCGGGTCACGCAGATTGACCCCTCCGTAGGTAACGAGGCCAAAACACGGGCCCTTGTGGCAATTGTCCTGTCTCTGCTTGCGATGCTCGCGTATATCGCCGTGCGATTCGGAAATCTGCGGTTCGGCCTTGGCGCCGTCGTCACTCTCGCACACGATACCGCCGCGACACTCGGCGCCGTCACCGCGTGCACCTATATCGCGGCTACCGCAATCGGACAATATCTGCTCATCGGTGATTTCAAAATCGATTTGGCGATGATTGCCGCCTTCCTCACACTGCTGGGATACTCCATCAACGATACAATCGTCATATACGACCGAATCAGGGAGAACCGTCGAAAAAGCACCGTTCTCACACCGCAAATTATAAACAACAGCATTAACGAATGTATGTCCCGGACGCTGCTGACCTCTCTGACGACGCTGTTTGTTATCGTGGTAATGTATATCTTCGGCGGCAAAGGACTCAGGAGCTTCAATTTTGCTTTGATGTTCGGAATCATTGTGGGAACTTACTCCTCGATTGCGATTTCCGCTCCGATTCTGCTTCTCAGTACGAAACGCCTGACTAAAAAATCCACCTGATTATCGTCGCCAAACGGGTCACAAGTGACCAGACGCGGGCCGCGGTAAGATGCACAAAGATTTTAAGTTCGGCCTTATTGTTGGGATTGCTGCTGCTGCGGCTGTGGCGCTCTGGCTGTGCACCCGCCCCAAACTCAGCACCGAATCGAGGATACTGCGATCGACCGCCCCCGCACCTTCTGCCGTCACTGCCGAACCCAGAATTGAAAGCCCACCGGAAAAAACAAAACCGCTCCCCGACAAACAAAAATCTTCGAACGCCCGCTCCGACTCACCGGGCGCCGGCCAGACCATGCAGGCCGTCCACCCCCAACGCTTTTACATCGTCCAGAAAGGCGACACGCTCTCCGCCATCTCACAAAAATACTATGGCTCCCCGCGATACTGGCAGAAAATCTTCTCCGCCAACAGAAACGTCCTCCAGAACCCTGACCGCCTTACTCCCGGCACACGGCTGGTCATCCCTGAGTAAAAAAACACGTCATCTTCTTTGCTAAGCAATTACGCAGCCAAACTCGGCATTTTCCCTACTTGTCCGATGCAGCCGTGTTCTGCTAAATTTACCTGTGATTATAATCCGGTCCGCAACTGTTGCCGGACTGTTCATAATGTGCGATGAGTTCTGCAAAGAGGTCACAAAATGATTTATAGAACCGGCGAAAAGGTCTCGGCAATTGAAACCGCCGCCGGCAGAAATGGAGGTAAAATCTTATGACTAAAATGCTCATCCTCTACTATTCGATGTATGGCCACATCGAAACAATGGCCTACGCCGTGGAACAAGGTGTTAAACAGATCAAAAACGTCGAAGTCGTCGTCAAGCGCGTGCCCGAGTTGATACCCGAAGAAGTCGCCCGAAAGGCCGGCGTGAAGCTCGACCAGCACGCCCCCGTCGCCTCGCCCTCAGAGCTGTCCGAATATGACGGAATCATCTTCGGCACCCCCACGCGATTCGGAAATATGGCGGCACAAATGAGAAACTTCCTCGACCAGACAAGCAAGCTCTGGCTCAGCGGCGCGCTGGTCGGCAAGGTCGCAAGCGTCTTCACAAGCACCGCCACCGGCGGCGGTAATGAAACGACAATCCTTACCTTCATACCCACGCTGCTGCATCAGGGAATGATTTACGTTGGCCTGCCCTACTCCTGCCCCGTCCTGACCGACATCAGCGAGGTCAGGGGCGGCAGCCCTTACGGCGCTGCCACTATAGCCGCGCCGGACGGCTCAAGAAAACCCAGCGAAAAGGAGCTGGAAATGGCGCGGTTCCAGGGCAAACACGTCGCTTCTATCACTGCAAAACTGAAAGGATGATTTCGACCGCGCCGCCGGACCCGGCTGATTAAAAAATACAAAACAGAAAATACAATATCGGTTTCCAAATTAAGACGGGATAAAAATCGATTAGGAGAACCATTATGGAAAGAAGAAATTTTCTAAGGGCAGTGGCCGTCGGCGCCGGCTCGATTGTTGCGGTCGGCCGGCTTGCATTGGCAGAGGAACACTTCCCCGTTAACGTGGATGAAAAACTCTGGAAGGGAATCAACCGCCTCGAAAACCCGCAGAACGAAACCATCCTCGAAAAGCTCCACGTCCCGGTCATAACAGCGCCCGAAAAGGTCAAGGCCGGAGAAATCTTCGACGTGGGCGTCGCTGTCGGAAAAGCCCTTCATCCTATGGGGCCGTCGCACTGGATTGAATACGTCCAGCTCAGTATCGGAAACGAGCCCGCCGGAACACTCGCCTTTCGTTCCCATGGCTACCTGAAGCCGGAAACCAAATTCGCTGTTGTGCTCGACGATGACCTCAAAGGAAAAACAATCTCGCTGGTCGCTACTCTGAAATGCAATCTACACGGAATCTGGCAGCACTATGTGAATATCGAAGTGACTTAACAGTCGAGAATTCTTTTAAAAATGTCGTTGCGAGGGGTCCCGGTTTTTACCTGCCGCAGGCGGCTTGCCCCGCCGAGCTGCTGCTCGTCGATACGGCCTTACAAAATCAATGACTCTAGAGAAAATCCCTTAACGGGCAAACCAGGACAGGAGAAAATTATGATTACGGAACTGAAAGAAGAAGTGAA
>Ga0315536_1001108_pt1 | contig 13621 bp, 11 predicted proteins | sample SalMarSW160230MG_FD_203093 | JGI IMG/M metagenome (GOLD analysis project Ga0315536, IMG submission 203093) | Salt marsh sediment microbial communities from the Plum Island Ecosystem LTER, Massachusetts, United States - Salt Marsh Sediment SW1602-30 ... | reverse complement strand
CCTGTAATTTCATTTGGAAGAACATAGTAGGGGTTACTCCCCTACACTTTCTTCATTTCATATCTTTTTCATTCCAGAACCATCACAAACATAAGGGTAAGTAGTAGTCATATTATCTCACGAGGAGAATGTAATGGCAGAACCCAAGGAGGACGTCCTTCCAGTTATCCATCTTCGCATTCGTATCTCAAAGCCTCTCGAAGAGGTCTGGAGTGATTTCCTTGACCCGATAATGATGCTTCTATGGCTTGGTAATGAGATTTCAGCAGACGTACGTGTAGGTGGGTCAATCAGATTCCTTGGACCTAATGCGCCTACAACTCCTGAGATAGCTAATTACTGGGAGATTAAAGAAGTCAAGGATAAGAAAGTGCTTCTCCTCAGCTGGCGTATTATGGGCGTTGATACACTTCTTGTTATTCGTTTCAATCCTATTGGACCTGGTACAATGATTCAGGTCAATCATGGAGCCGTACCCGTATCAGCCAGAAAATATCATCTTCCAGAACATTGGAATCTATTGCTTGCTAACTTCAAATCTGCTGTGGAATTAGGAGGTCCTGCTTTACGTTTTGATTACTCTGAATATCATCCACTTCGTGTCACTCGCTATGATCCGAAAGATGTCCGTTTAAGTGTAGTTTGTAAAACTCCACCTCAGCTACCTTTTGATGTTTGGACAAATCCTGAAAAGCTTAAGCACTTCATTCGAGCAGATGATCCTGTTGTTGACAGACAGTATGCCGGTATCTACACCTGGTGGGCTGAAGGGAAAGGACCTGTTGTCTTCAAGAAAATGATTCAGGATAAAGAACTAGAATTCTCTTGGGTCCATGGTGATGAACCCGAGACCTTAGTCGATGTTAGATTTGAAGAAGTGAATGAACACACCTTGGTCACCTTACACCATAGCGGATTTGCAAATCCTGAAGCCGCAGTTGGGTATGATATAGGGTGGTCTGGTATGCTTGCAGAACTAAAATTGGTCTGTGAGTTAGGTGAATCAGGAATCGAGCGCATCAGTGATTGGGGTTAAACTCACTCAAAATACGAATAATGGAATTCCCGGAAATATTAAGAGCCACATAGCTAATGCAGTAACCATTGGAATGAAGAAATTATCAGTCCACCTTACACTCAAGAATTCGGCAATGGTTGCACATAATGCTACAATCAATATTTGTGGTAGGAAGCATAACCTACAGGTGTCAGGTGAATAGATTATCAACGATGTTATGACTGCTAGAGTTGTGAATACGAACACACCAATACTTCCCTCGATTGATTTGTCTCTATACCATTTATTGATTAACTTTCCTCCATAAGGACGACCAAAAACTTCACCTGCGGCATCTCCCCATGCAACTGCAAGTATTGCCGCCACAAAGATTTCAGGTCTAGAAAAGAAAACAAGGAATACAAATCCGAATGATAGCATTGCCATAAAACCAGCCATGAATGTATTCTGACTTGATTCACCATCACGACTACCTGCAACTAGCAATTCTCCGATTAGCTCACTCTTATGTGCCCATGAATAAATAAGAATGAAGAAGAAAATACCCGCAGCAAATGCAGGACCACTTAGATTAGTATATGCAACTAAGGTCAGACCAACGACAGTTCCCATTGAAATGTGGACAAGCTTTCTAGGTTTCCATTTTGGCATACCTGACACTGACAGATAGTATGCAGCTGTTAGAACCACTGATACGATGAAACCTGTTGTTATTGCCATAATAACATCAGTAGGAGCTAGGTCCCCAAATACTAGATCTACCATCTTTGACAACTCTAGATGGGGAACTTTAGCTATTTCATTATTACTGTACTATCCTGATTGTACCACATTACTATCCTATAAGGTATCTTGGGTGGGGTTTCTCTGGACGTTTTCTTTCTTCAATGTACATTCCTGACAACGCAACATCTATCATTGCAACTGAAGGATAAATTATTGGTGCGTGTCTTGCAGGACCAGTTAGTATAAAATCCGCACCGAGAGATACTGACATCAGATTTGTTCCAACTAGTGCTGGTCGCTTTGCTTGTTTCCCAAACTTTGCTTCAAGTCCTTTCCATGTACTATATGCATTGTGCGCTCCATTGCCTACAGGATATCCATACTTGCTCTTGAGAATGTCCTGAGTCTTACATGCAATACCAAGCGAGGGTATGTCCAAGACACCAGTATCAATCATTATCTGTTTAATTCCAATCTTCGTTGCTTTCTTGATCAATTCGCCTGCGGCTTTAGCACGTTTTATTGCAGACACCATTGATGCTGCATTGAATGTAAGAAGTATGACATTGTTGAGGGTTGATTCCTGAATTATTTCATAGAAATCGTCCTTGGTGTCTGGAGTCAATGAGTTTAGAATTACTCTATCCATAAATCCTGCATCTTTTGCATATTTTAATCCTGCAGAATTTACTTCAGGTGAATCTGAACCATCGATAACGAGTGGAAATTTAGTAGCATCAACAAGAAATTCAAGATACCTGATCATTGCATCAGGAGCTGATGCGACAACATCCAACATTGTTGGATTCCCTGTTTTCTCAGACAATTCAGCAAGCATTGTTAGTATACCCTCTGTTGCTGCCTTGTCAAACTCTCCTTTTTTCGCATCTAAAACCAGTTTATCCTTTAAGTGAAAAATGGAATTGATGAGAACTGTAGGATTCAGACCAGGTAATCCACCTATTTTAACACCACCAATCTCGTATGTTTTTTGTGTGGCAATATAATCGAACACTGGAACTTCCTCAGATTCTTGATTTGTACGTCCTGTATTTAAGACCTGCATTATGATAGTTCAAAAATGAGATTATTTTTGGCATCGTGGACAAAAGTAGACATGCCCACCACCGTGTGCAATCTTTTCTATCAAAGATCCACATGCAGGGCAATCTTTGTCTTTCATATTCGGACCCATAACTGGAGTATGTCTGCCTGGTTCACCGTACAGATTTAACCAGTTATCTTTCCCACCAGAACAAATCCGAGCATTCAGTATCTCTTTCATGGCATCATAGACATTCCGTTTTTCATCGGAAGTGAAAGATGAAGTATTCCTTTTTGGATGGATTCCTGCTTTGTAAATGATCTCCTGAAATGCAGCATTACTCAATCCTACGACAATTGCAGTTTTCCCCACGATAGCTGCTTTCACATTTTGCCCCTTTGCATCAAGCAACTCTGAGAAATGGTCAAAAGTGAATTCCTGTTCTCCTACTGGTGAGGGGGTCTCTGAGAAATCCCGTTTGACAACATAAAGGTCTGCAAATTCCGTATCAGTCGCTGAGTAAATAAGACCCATACCTGTCTGTCTTACTGTTAGATAGGTTCCATCTGAGAATTCTACTTTGAAATGATACTTTTTCGGAAGTGATTCGTCACTTTCATGATACAATATGCTTGCTCCATAATCTGGACACATCACAATATTCATTTTCTTACTCATCTGAATGCGAATTGTATTGCCTCTTTGGGAAATTGATTTCACTTTGCATCCTAATAATCGATCATAATCTTTGAGATCTTTATTCATGAAACCAATTTTCTGAAGTCTCTGTGAGTCCTGAATATCATACTGCTTGATGTTCTTCTCCAGGATTGATATGGTCAATTGTTCAGCGAGAACTAGTGCCTCTGGTAGCTCTACACTCATTCCATTCCACTCCTCATGGATTGTATCGAATTACAATTAATTTTGATTATGCGCAATCCTTGATGAGGTTACCGAATTTACTTTTTCTTATGAAACATGAATGGGATGATGCTGCCAGAAATATAACTACCCGCCTCTGAACAGAGGAAAGCAATACACTCAGCGATGTCTTGTGGGCTTACATCTTTCCTATCAAACCATTCCTCTTTGTGGTTACAAAACGCTGTAGCTTGTGAAAAGCTCTCAAAATGTGAAACGGGACCTGGTGCTATTGCATTTATGGTAACACCTTGTTGCCAAGCTTCTTCATAGGCAAGATGCATTGCTTGCAATCTTGCTGCTTTTCCGACATTGTACGAGTATGCGGGGGAGCTCTGGACCGGGTGCAATGTTATGCCAACAAGACGCCCCCACTTTCTCTCATACATCCCCGGAAGTAATAGTCGCATAAGATGGAAAAACGGGGCGATTTCCTGAATAAGGTCTTCCAATGCTAGGACTGGATCAAATACATCTAATGGTTCAGGATGCCATCCTGCGCCTGGATTGATGATGCAAATATCAACTTTCTCAAATTTCTTGAACGCTGCATCAATAAGCTTCTCACATCCATCTTTAACAAAGACATTTGCTTGGACTGATATTGCACTCCCGCCATTCTCTTCGATATGCTGTACAACTTCATTTGCTCTGTCTCTGCTATTCAGATAATTAACGACAATACTTGCACCTTCACGAGCAAGAGTAAGTGCAATGCTTCTACCCATGCCGTGACCTGCTGCTCCGGTCACCACAGCTACTCTGTTATTACAACTCATTTTCAAAACTCCTGTTTCATCAGTCTAAATCGAAACCATGTCTGCGTAGAATCTCGATAAGTGGGTTTCCTATCCTGAAGGCACTTCTGAATTTTCGTGAGATATGCTCGGACCATGAATACTTATCAAAGCCTATCGTATCCTCTTTATCTTCTAATGGTACCTTGGTCTTTGATTTGATATAGTATCCCTGAGAAATATAACCCTCATCCATCTTCTTCATACAAAGATCAATATCATCATCAGAATGGTGCCGATACTCATTTTCGAATGCAGCCATCTCGAGTGGGAATCTGGGACGTATTTCGGTATTCTCCTCAGGGTCTGGATATCCAATGCTCATTCCAACTACTGGGAATACACGTTTTGGGACATTGAAGGTTTTGGCAATCTCATCTGCTTTGAGAGGGGCAAGTCCGTAAAGAACAGAACCGAGACCTAGTGCTTCAGCAGCGATTGTTAGATTCTCTACCATGAGAGAAACATCTTGCACACCTAACCAGATTGCCATCATATCATCATAACCATAGAGATGTCCTCTCTTGGTCATAATCTTCTCAAGTCGTACAAGATCGATAAAGTAGATGAGATGAACTTGAGCTGTAGGATATGTCCATAGACCAGCTTCCAGCATTTTGTCTCGATTTCGTGTATAGATGACCGAACAGAGTTGTGCTGCAAATGGAGCACTGAATCCAGTTTCAAGAATCTGAGTGAGTACCTCATCAGTTACAGGTTTATCTAAAAACTCGCGAATTGATCTTCTATTCTTGATTACATCGAGGAATTGCATACCTGTCTTTTCACTTTGCATAGATATAATAGAATGCAATCCTCCTCATGAGGTTTGTGAATTCAAAGAAAAATATTCCATTCTAAATCCGATTCTGAGGATGTTCAAAAGCCATCGTACTAGGTGTCCAACTCGGATTCTAATGGTAGAATGACCCGGAAATGCGCTCCCAGATTTTTCTCAGGTATGTATTCTATTGAACCACCAATCGCTTCAAGAATAAGTTTTGAGAGATAAAGACCCAAACCCCCTCCAGTTGTTGATGCACCTCGTTCAAATAATTTACCTAAAACAATCGGACTTACTCCAGGTCCATCATCTATAAAGTCAACAATTGCTTTGTCATCATCTTTGTGTATTATTAACTCAATCTTCCCCTCTTTTCCTACATGTTTAATTGTATTCGTAATGAGATTAGTAAAGACCATTGGCAATAAGCGACTACCTCGTATTATGAGTGATTCTGCTTCATTCTTAGGAATAATCGTTATTGTTAACGCCGGTTCGGTTTTTGAAAATTGACCTGCATAGTATTGAAGAAGAAATACAATGCGTTGTTCAATGTCATCTTCAGGTTTCTGCAATGACTTGATTAGTTCATTCATTCTCTCAGCGCTGGAAATTGCTGAGCGCAATGATAAAGACGCATTTTCCGGAAGGTCACTGGTACAGAGCTGAATTAACTCTAGTTCGCTAAGAATCAATTGAAGGTCATTTGCCAGGTCGTGTCGCAGTAGAGAATTGTAGATTTCGATTTCTTTCTGATATTGGTTTCTGATTTCTTGTGCTTTCTCTTCACTAGTTCTATCAATTATTATTACTTCGATGGCATCCTCTCCTTCCCATTTCACGATTGCAGAAGATGCTTCAACGGAGCGTAATGTTCCATTAGGTCGAATAATACGGAATTGCGCACGAGGATTCATAGGTATGTTAGATTCATAGTCTGAATATAGTTGAAATAGTCGGTCACGATCCATTGGATGGATGCAATTCCAAATCTTTTCCTGAGAGAATTTCAGAATCTGGTCAATTAGATAACCAAAAATGTCCGAAGTTGATTTATTTGCATATTTGATTCCATCTTCCATCATAATGATAATGCCCTGGGGCGATTCCTCGGCTAATACTCGAAATCTAATTTCACTCTCTTGCAAAGCACGCTCAGCTTCATTCTTTTGTCTGAGTAAAGCTTGCCTTTCAAGGGTATTTGACACGGTTATCAATAGTTTATCTATATCAAGAGGTTTGGTGATATAAGCTACAACATTTTTGTTAATTGCCTTTATTGCAGATTCTACACTTGCATGACCGGTTACCATAATGACCATGAGTTCTGGTCGAATTGTTACTATATGATCGACAACCTCAGAGCCGCTCATGTCAGGTAACTGAAGATCAAGTATAACCAAATCAAATTGAGTGCTCTCCAAGAGATTAATCGCTTCTTTCCCAGAATTAACTATTTCTACATAAAGCCCTTTCTTGTGAAATATCTTCTTAAGGGTGCTACAAAAGTTAGGATTATCATCTACAACAAGAATATTGGTTTGCGGATTAATACCTGATGCTACGTCTTCAGATAATGCTTTCAATAGATTTCTGCTCCGTCAGGGTAATGATTTTCATTTTGATTTCTTCATTTTACTAGAAAGTATCTCATCAACAACTGCGAATAACTTAACCATGTCTAGAGGTTTGGCTAGAAAGGAATATGCAGAACTTGATATTGCTTCATCTACGAGTCCTCTCATATCCTTTGGGTAACCAGTAATCATGACTGCTATTGTTTTGGGTTGAGCAGTTTTAATTGTCAAATAGGTTTCAAGACCATTAATCGTGGGTAATTTCATGTCAATAAATAGAATGTCAAAAAAATGAGTTTTAGCTAGTTCGATTGCCTTCTCACCATTTTCAGCTGTCATAACTGTCAAACCACGTGTTTCAAGGATACGTTTGAATGAGTCGCTCAAATTTGTATCATCGTCTACAATTAGTACCATTGCTCCTTTCGCATTTTTTCTCGCATCTTCAATGATTCCAATCAGACTGTCAAAACTAGAAAGATCAAGAGGCTTGTAGAGGACACCATACGCTCCATCACTGAGAGCATCTTGGATTAGGTCATCAACAGCATACGCAGTCATCATAATGATAACAGCTCCTGGGATAATTACTTTGAGTTTCTTATGCGTTTCTACTCCATTCATTATTGGCATCTTGATATCCATGAAAACTAGGTCAATGTCTTTGTTCTCTTCCGCTAAAAGTAGAGCCTCTTCTCCATCTGCAGCTGAAATTACTTCATGACCTTTGGTTTTCAAAATTTTTGTCATTGTTATTCTAAGGTTCTCATTGTCATCAACAATCATTATTCGACCTTTTTTTGTCATCTAGATCTTTCCCCGAAAATTTTGTATGTGTTCATAATCTGCTAATTCATCTGTAGAAATCGCAGTGTATTCAATATCTCTTAATCTCCTCTCCAGCTGTTGATTCTTAAAATATGGAATTGTATAACCTACCTGAACGAATAGATTTTCAATCAATATAAGTGAATAACGCATGAAGATTCTAGGTCTCCAATCCCTTCCGAATTTTTTAATTGCCAATCTTATCAGTCTCCATCACATTTATCGATTGGTTTGCTGAAATAGAGGAAACGAGAGTTCAAACGTTACACCAGCACTCTGTACACCAGCAACTCTATCACGTATAGTAATGTTACCAGAGTATTTGTCAACAATGTGCTTTACTTGATGAAGGCCTACACCGCCATATCTCCGAGATTTATCAAACAAGAATTTCTTTCTGTCATCTGGAATCCCGGGCCCATTATCCGACACAGACAATAGAACAGAGCCATTTTTATTTTCAATATTCACCCACACTATCTTATTTGCTTGGTTGTTGTAGCCAATAGCATTTTCAAGCAATGATGTAGTCAGTTCTTTAAGAAAATGGTCACCAAGTATTTCTGCACCATTTGAAGAATTCGTAATTTCAATTGTGATATCTTCCCTATCCCCAAAGAGGTTTTCAATAGTTTCCAGTACTACTTGGCTTACGTTTATTGGTGCTAGTTCTACTTCGGAAAGTTTTTCGGTCCTCTTTATCGAATATATGATGCGACTGCATTGGTCAGCAGCATTCTGCACATCTGTGAACAGATCTCCCCTTTCTGACCTATTTAGTTCTGTTTCAATGATTTCAAGCCCCATTATAATTGCCTGCAATTTATTACGAATATCGTGGCTCATAATATCAAGATAGAGCATTGATGTATCTCTTTCTGATTGCAGGTTCCGCAGACTATCAATGCGATCAGTAATATCTCGATTAACATGAACTATACCTATACGGTTTCCACTGGCATCAAGTATGTAAGACATTGCTGAAAGAACATTTAATTTTAAGCCATCGATTCTCGTTTGAATTATCTGCCCATTCCATGCTCCTTTTTCTTTTAGTTCCTCAACGACTTCAATGAGCGAAATCTCTGAGTACTCATTTGGAAGTATTTGCGTAATATTTTGACCAATGGCTTCTTCTGCTTTCCATCCATACATTTTTTCAGCAGCGCTGTTCCAACTTATTATCTTGAATTTCATATCTGTAGATATTACCGCGTCAGAAATATTTTGTAAAAGATTAGCTTGATATCGGATTTTCTCTTCTTTTAATTTCCTATCAGTGATATCACGTGAGGACAGCATGATTCCTACAATCTCATTATCACTGATTCTGGGTATTGCTTTTGTTTCATAGAAGATGCGTGAGCTACTAGGAGTGTCGTATGATGTTTCATACGATGCTGAATTTCTAGTTTCTAATATTTTGAGAAGTATATCTCTAACGTATTCTACTTGTTCGTCAGGCAAGAAATCGAGTATACACTTTCCAATTAGGTCATCTATTAACAACCCTTCTGATGGTCTATTTACAAATAGAATATTGAAATCACAATCCAGTATTGTGATATGATCGGGAGATTCTTCTGTGTACGAACGCCACTGTTCTTCACTCTCTCTCAATGCAACATCTGCTAATTTCTGCTCTGTTACATCCTGAAATTGGATCATTGTCCCAGTAATTTGCTCATCATCGATTTGAGCAAGAGGCGTTACTACAGTGTCAAGGTATATTATGCCCGATTTCGCTGTTTCATATAGTCTGTTTTCTATCACATGATTAAATGAAAATGTAGATTCAAATCTATAAGGTTGCCTCTTCCGAATACACTCTTTAACAACCGCTGGTGTGTTTGGATCAGTGAATACTTCAAAACCAATAAGCTGCTCAACTTCAGATGCGCCGAAAATCACTAAAGCTGCTGGATTTACACCAACAACACGACCATTCTCATCCAATATCTCGATTCCAATTGGGGATTGCTCAAATACACGCTTGAATCTTTCCTCACTTCTGCGTAAAGCAGCTTCTGCTTGTCTTCGCTCAGTCACATCTATTCCAGAGCTAAATATACCGTGTGATTGATTGCTCTCGGTATTTATCAGGGGAGTATTACTCCAGTGAATTATTCTCTCTTCGCCAGTCGATGTAAGGATTGGATTTTCAAATTCTGTGACAGATGCATCATTACTGGCAATGTTACTATTAAAAATGTCATAGATTTCTTCTCGAAATCTTTTTGGAATAAAGTTCGAAATCCAGTTCTTTCCAAGCGTTTCTGCACTGGTAGTTTGAAGAATTTCGCAACCTCGTCTGTTGATAAGCGTAATATTCGCATTCTCATCAAGAGCAACGAACATTACTCCAGCTGTGTCAAGGTAGAGCTTTGCCTTGTCACGTTCTTCCATCATGTCTTGTTCCGCAAGCTTCTTCTTTGTGACATCTATGATTTGCACCATATACCCATGAATTTCTGAGGTATCATCGAAAACTAGAGGTGAAATCGCAGATTCTACGTATGCTATATCCAATCTTTTACTCTTGTACAGGTTAAGCTCTCTAATTATTTTGAAATCGATACTTGATTCAAAAATCAATACTTCTCCATGTTTTAATTTGCACTTCATTTCTTCCGAGAGATTCGGATCGTCGAATATGTTGAATCCTTCAAGATCTCTCACTTCTGCTACACCTGCAAAATCCAGACACGCTTGGTTTGCATTGATGAAATTCCCCTCTCTATCAAATACATTAATAGCAATTGGTGAATCATTGAATATATTTCGGAACCACATTTCATTCTTACGAAGAGATTCCAGAGCACTTTTCCGTTCAACAATTAGCTTTTGTCTTTCAATTTCATTGGATATAGTTTTAAGGACTTCATCCATATCTAGTGGTTTAGTAATATACGCACTTGCACCTAATTTTAGGGCATCAACTGCACTCTTGACAGATGCATGACCCGTAATCATAATCAATGTAGTGTTTGGCGATATTTCAAGTAGCTTGCTAATTAAGTTAGTTCCAATAACATCTGGAAGACGGATATCAAGGAGAGCTACAGTGAATGATTTGCTCATTAAAGATTCTACTGCTTTTTCTCCTGTATGCACATATTCCGTGTAGTATCCAGACGCTTTGAGTATCATCTGAAGTGTACGACAAATACTCTCATCATCGTCAATCACAAGGATATTCTCTTTGTCAGCAATTTCTGTCATGCACCATTCATCCCCCCTCTCCATTTTGTGGTGCAAAGTGTATCTTTGAATTCATACTTAGGACTATGGCTTGCGAGTGTTTCGCGAAGGAAGCAACTGTTGAGTTTTTCTTTTTCATGCAGCCTAAACCTCTCCAGTTCGTATAGGCAATGTCATAATGAATTGGGTGCCTTCCTGCTCTTTGCTTTTCACTTCAATGGTCCCTTCGTGGCCTTCAATAAGTGATTTGACAACAACAAGCCCAAGACCAATTCCCGTTACTTTTGTTGTGTAAAGCGGTTCGAAGAGATGTATCATTTTATCTTCTGGAATCCCAACTCCAGTGTCTGCAACTGTGATTCGTATTGTGGCATCTTCAGTTGTTAGAGTAGAAATCGTTAGTAGGCCACCTTTAGGCATCGCTTGAATTGCATTTGATATCAGATTAATAAAAACGCGTTTAAGTTGATTTTTATCACCTATGAAGAACTTAAGATTATCATCCAATCTAAGGTCTATTTTGATGGAGGTAGGGATTTCGAGACTTGATACTGCGCTTTCTATAATGTCTGGTATTGTAACCTTCTGGAATGTCGGAGTGTTTGGCCGTGCATAATCAAGAAGACTGGTAATGATTTCCTCGCAGTTTGTTATCTCTTTGGATAGAATGTCAAGAGTGTCCTTAACATCAGGACTTGGCGATTCCAATACCAGATTCAGGAAATATGATGCATTCTTAATCGATGCGAGTGGGTTTCTGAGTTCATGTCCCACACTGCCCGATATTTTTCCGAGTGTAGCAAGACGTTCATTACGTATTAATTGTTCTTGAGCTTCATGAAGGTTTAGTGTTCTCTCTTCGACTCTATCCTCCAGTTCATCATTCAATTGTTGAAGGGCTGCTTCGTTTCTATCACGTTGGAGACGTGCAGCCAAGATCGGTGTGACTTTCTTTGCTATATGTTCAAGGATGGCGACATCTCTGTCGTTGTAATCGTAATCACCATTGGCGATTTGGAAAAGGCCAACTACTCTGTCGTGATGAATGAGTGGCACTGAAATATGCCTTTCAATTGGAACACCACCCATTGGGGTCAATTCTGTGGGTTCATTCAACACAATTGTCTTCTTCTCAAGTATTGCCCGAGTCCAGCTACTGGTGCCCCATGAGTCTCTCTTGAATACGACACGTTTGCCAGTGAAATTGGCGGCTTCCCAGATGGCTTCGCTCATTGATGGGACAACCAACGACCCATCTTCATCAAGGTAGCCAAACACTCCGTACTCACTCTTCGTTTCTTCAAGTATTATTCCTAGAATCTCATTGTACATTTCATCATCCGGAACAGTCAGAAAGATTTTAGAGATACGACCTTTTCGAAACAGTGAACCTTCTGATGCTCTAAGCGCATCCATCATTTGTTTCCTTACAGTAATATCTTCTACCTGTTCAAACAAGTAACCTTTTCCAGAAAGCTCGTTCGGAATGAAGGCTGTACTCACTTTTACGTCGATTATTCTCCCGCTCTTGTGAACATATCTTTTCTCAAAAACTTCTGACGATGTTTCACCATTTATCAATTTAAGAATGGCATCTGCACTGATATTGTAGTCTCCAGGATATGTAATGTCATGGAAAGTATAATCCAACAATTCATCTTCTGTGTACCCTGTCAGCTCGCAGAATGCTTTGTTTACTCTAATGAAATTTCCATTGGTTTCTGACCAGACCATTCCAATTGCTGCTTTTTCATATGATAGGTCTTGACTCTTCGTAATATCTTGGAGTTTCGCTTCCGTTTCTTGGCGTTTTGTGATATCTTCCATTAATGCCACTATGTATTCTGTGTCATCTTTAACATCTGAAATCTTTATGAGGTTTGAACGAAATGAGAACTCTTTTCCCTGTTTAGTTAGAATATTATAGTCATAGGAAACAGGAGATTCGGATAACAACACTTCTTCCAGTCTTTTCTTAGCTATCTCAGTATCATTAGAACTGTTGTAAGAGTGAAGAGGAATTTCAAGAAAATGACTGCCTATGACACTGGCATTAGAAATACCTAATTTCGTTTCTAGGGATTTGTTGGCATAGATGATTATGCCTTCGGTCCCGAACACGATAACAGGATCATTTAACGATTCGAAAAATGAAATTGATGAGATAGATTCTAGCCTATCAAATGCAGACCGCGAAATTACCGATAAATCATCTACCAAAGTACATAACTCCTGAAGCATCCTTAAACACGAATAAGATAGTTTCGGAAAATAAGTGCTAGCCGTCTTTGTAATGAAGATTCAATAACAAATCTAACATATCATAGCATGGCGTCCAATATTATCTTATTACCCATAGTAATTATGCACTCGGATTGTTATAAGGAAACAGTTGGGGTATTATTTTTAGTACACTAGAATGCATTAGATGAAATGAATATTTGCTACTCTTGAATGAAGTATTCAAATTTCCATCTCTAATAATCTATCTCTTACAATCATTGATAGTAGTACGACTGGATCCAAAGAATTAGCTTAGCAATGTACAGTCAAGAATTGATACTTATTTCTATCAAACTCAATTGCCGCTCGAATTCAGTAATCGATGATTTTCATGTATTCATCAGTTCATTTAATATTTCTGGGATGACTTAGGACTTGTATCAATTCGGTCCCCTCATTTTTCAGACTAGTAATAGTGACGTCCGCATCAATATTTTC
>Ga0315536_1001107_pt1 | contig 13622 bp, 9 predicted proteins | sample SalMarSW160230MG_FD_203093 | JGI IMG/M metagenome (GOLD analysis project Ga0315536, IMG submission 203093) | Salt marsh sediment microbial communities from the Plum Island Ecosystem LTER, Massachusetts, United States - Salt Marsh Sediment SW1602-30 ... | reverse complement strand
GCGGTGCTGCCGTGGGTAGTCGTCCAGGGGGGTCAGCTTGCCGTAGCCGCCCTCGCTGACCACCAGCAGGTTGGCGTCCTTGACGACGGTATCGATGCTGACGACCCTGTCGCCCTTGGCCAGGCGCACGCCGCGCACGCCGCCGGAGGTGCGCGAGGCGGCCCGCAGCGTGCCGACGTTAAAGCGTATCGACTGCCCCTGGCCGGTAACGATGATGACGTCCTCGTCGTCGTGGGCCAGGCAGACGGAGACCAGCTCGTCGCCGGGCTCCAGATCAAAGGCGATAAGCCCGCTGGAGCGCACCTGGGCGAACTTGTCCAGCGAGGTCTTTTTAATCTCCCCCAGGTGCGTGGCCATGACCATGTAGGCGTCGGCGGGGAGGCCGGTGGTGGCCGCCATGGAGGTGACGCGCTCGCCGTCGGTGATGGAGAGCAGGTTGATGACCGCCAGCCCCTTGGCGGTGCGCGAGCCGGCGGGTATCTCGTGGGCCTTGAGGTAAAATACCTTGCCCCGGTCGGTGAAGAAGAAGAGGTCGTCGTGGGTATCGGCGACGACGAGCAGCATCACGGCGTCTTCCTCGCGGGTAACCTGCCCGATGATGCCCTTGCCGCCGCGGTGCTGCGGGGTGTAGTTGCGGGAGGGAATCCGCTTGATGAAGCCGCGCGAGCTCAGGGTGACGGCGACGCGCTCGTGGGGGATGAGGTCTTCCTCGGTGAACTCCAGCGCCCCCTGCTCGACGATGGCGGTGCGCCGCTCGTCGCCGTACTGGCTCTTGAGCTGGTCCACCTCTTCCTTGATGAGCATCAGAATGCGCCGCGGGTTGGCCAGCAGGTCTTCCAGGTAGGCGATGGTCCTGACCAGCTCGGCGTACTCGTCGGCTATCTTCTGGCGCTCCAGGTTGGCCAGCCGCCTTAGCTGCATTTCCAGGATGGCCTGCGCCTGAAGCTGGCTAAGGCCGAAGCGGCTCATCAAATTCTTGCGGGCGGTCTCGGCCGTATCGGACTCGCGGATGGTCTTGATGACGGCGTCGATATTATCCAGGGCGATTCTGAGCCCCTCCAAAATATGGGCCCGGGCGCGGGCCTGCTTGAGGTCGTAGCGGGAGCGCCGCGTGATGACCTGGTGGCGGAAGTCGACGAAGGCCTGCAAAGCCTCGCGCAGGCTGATGACGCGGGGCTGGCCGTCCACCAGGGCCAGCATGTTGACGAAGAAGGAGGACTGCATGGCGGTATGCTTGTAGAGGTTGTTGAGCACCTTCTGCGGCTGGGCCTCTTTTTTAACCTCGATGACGATGCGCATGCCCTGGCGGTCGGACTCGTCGCGCAGGTCGGCGATGCCCTCGATTCGCTTGTTGCGGACGAGTTCGGCGATGGTCTCCACCAGGGCGGCCTTGTTGGTCTGGTAAGGCAGCTCGTTGACGATTATCTGGCTGCGTCCGCCGGCGCTGGCGCTGGTGACGTGGGCCTTGGCGCGCACCACCAGCTTGCCGTGGCCGGTGGCGTAGGCGTTGCGGATGCCCTCGCGCCCCTGGATGATGCCGGCGGTGGGGAAGTCCGGCCCCCTGACGAACTGGGTAAGCTCCTCGATGCTGGCTTTGGGGTTATCGATGAGGAAGGCGATGGCGTCGCAGACCTCGCCCAGGTTGTGCGGCGGGATGTTGGTGGCCATGCCCACGGCGATGCCGGCGCTGCCGTTTAGGAGCAAGTTGGGAAGTTTGGTAGGCAGCACCCGCGGCTCCTTGAGCGAGTCGTCGAAGTTGGGCATGAAGTCCACGGTGTCTTTCTCGATATCGACGAGCATCTCCTCGGCAATCTTGGCCAGGCGGGCCTCGGTATACCGCATGGCGGCGGGGGGGTCGTTATCCACCGAGCCGAAGTTGCCCTGCCCGTCTACGAGGGGGTAGCGCATCGAGAAGTCCTGGGCCATGCGCACCATGGCGTCGTAGACCGAGGCGTCGCCGTGGGGGTGGTACTTGCCCAGCACCTCCCCGACGATGCGGGCGCTCTTGCGGTGGGGGCCGCTGGGGCGCAGGTTCATATCGTTCATGGCGTAGAGGATACGCCGGTGCACCGGCTTGAGGCCGTCGCGCACGTCCGGGAGGGCGCGGGAGACGATGACGCTCATGGCGTAGTCCAGGTAAGAACTCCGCATCTCCTCTTCGATGTTGCGCGGTACCGGCTGTCTCAACTCCTGAACCATAGTGCCTGCCTCCTATTCGTCCTCGCTGTCCTCGTCGTCGTCCCCGCCGTCGTCATCGTCGGCAAAGACCTCGACGCCGTCGCCGCCGATGATGGTATAGCCGGACTCGTCTTCGTCCTCGTCGGCCTCCACCTTGAGCAGCTTGTCGCTGACGTAAGGGCGGTACTCCTCCAGCCCTCGCGGCGGGAAAGAGAGCCGGCCGGCTTGCGAGGGGTGCTGGTAGGTCTCGCGGACGATGATGGTCATCATCTCCATGGTGGACTTGATGACCGAGGCGGTGTACTGGTTGCCCCCCAGAATGAGCCGGATGAGCCGCTGGGCGTGCTTGGGGTCGACCTTGCCCATGTAGTCGCCGCGGCTGTTGGCCACCGTCAGGACGGAGCCATCCACCTTTAAAGTCACCTTATCCCCGGCCACCATGCGGGCGCGGGTCTCCTTGGGGGCCAGGTCGTAGAGCGTTATCACCCCGGCCTTGCCGATTTCCTCGATGAACTGCTGCGGCTCGACCCGGTCGGTCTCGACCTCGGCGGCGTCGCCTTCGGTCAGGTCGTTGAGGCGGCGCAGGTTGCGGTTGGCGATGGCGTTATAGGGGTCTAAAGCCACGGCCTGCCGGTAGGCCTCGCGGGCCTGGTTGTACTTCCCCAGCTCCATGCTGGCCCGGCCCAGGCGGTTATAGGCGTCCACGTCCCGGGGGAAGCCGGCGATTATCTCCTGGTTGACCGCCACCGCCTCCTGCCAGCGGGCCTGCATCGCCAGGTCGATGGCCTCCTTGCTGCGCTGCTGCTTGAACCTCAGTAATTTTTCATCTTCGCGCGTCATCAAACTCCCCGGAACTACACGTACCTTCAGGCAACCAACCCGCAGTACATTTTAAGTACTATATTCTACACCTACATTTTACGCCATACAATAGTTTTGGGGCGTGATTTGGGCCCGGTTTGACAAAATGGCCCGGCGGCGGATAGAATTTAACTAGGCCTATTAAATTTTAAAGGAGAGCCGCTTAAAATGCAAGAAAAAGTGGCCGCGGTACTCGACAAAGTACGGCCGGTTCTGGTCAGGGACGGCGGCGACGTGGAACTCATCGGCGTTGACGACGGCACCGTCAGGGTCAAGCTCGTCGGCGCCTGCGCCGGATGCCCCATGTCCGCCCTCACCCTCAAGAACGGCATCGAGCGGATACTCAAGCAGGAAATCCCCGAGGTCAAAGAGGTCGTCAACGTAGAGTAGGCGGCCGCCACCCCTCGTCCCCTCTCCGTATTTTCAGTCTTCTTCCAGCTCGAAGGCGCGGTGCAGCGCGCCCACGGCGGCCTTGACGCTGTCCGCGGCGATGATGCAGGTTATCCTGATTTCCGACGTGGCGATGAGCTGGATGTTGATGCCCGCCTCGCTCAGGGTGCGGAACATGCGCGCCGCATATCCCGGCGTGTTCTGCATGCCGGAGCCGATGATGCTCACCTTGCCCAGGCCCGTATCGCGGCGGCACTCCCGCGCGCCGATTTCCTTACCCAGCGGCCGCACCACCTTCATGGCCGCCTCCAGCTGCCCCTGGGACACGGTGAAGGTGAGGTCGGTGATGTTCTCGCTGGAGGCGTTCTGCACGATGGTATCGACGCTGATACCGGCCTCGGCCAGGGGCACGAAGATGGCGGCGGCGATGCCCGGCTTGTCCGGCACGCCGACCACGGTTATCTTAGCGACGTCGCGGTCGTGGGCGATGCCCCTCACTTTATTGCGTACTTCCATAGTCACCTCTTTGTGAATTAGCGTACCGGGGTTATCGTTGAAGCTGGAGGCCACCACGATGGGCACGCCGAAGAGCTCGCCAAGCTCCACGGCGCGGGGGTGGATGGCCCGAAAGCCGTAGGTGACCATCTCCAGCATCTCCTCGTAGCTGATGTCCCTGAGCTTGCGCGCCCGGGGATAGAGGCGCGGGTCGGCGGTGTAGATGCCGTCGACGTCGGTATAGCGCTCGCAGCGCGCCGCCTTAAGGGCCGCCGCCAGGGCCACGGCGGTGGTGTCCGAGCCGCCCCGCCCCAGGGTGGTGATGTCCATGTCCTCGTTGATGCCCTGGAAGCCGGCCACGATGACGATGTTGCCCCGCTCCAGCTCCCTCACGACGCGCTTGGGCTCGATGTTGGTGATGCGCGCCTGGGAATAAACGGTATCGGTGGTGATGCCGGCCTGGGCGCCGCTCAGGCTGATGGCGGGGTGGCCCATGTCGTGGAGGGCCATCGCCAGCAGCGTCGCCGAGACGACCTCGCCGGTGGAGAGAAGGACGTCCAGCTCGCGCATATCGGGGGCGGGGTTAATCTGGTAGGCGAGCTTGACCAGGTCGTCGGTGGTATCGCCCATGGCCGAGATGACGACGACGACCTCGTTGCCGGCCTGGCGCGTCCGGACGATGCGGCGGGCGACGTTCTTGATTTTGGCGGCGTCGGCCACCGAGGAGCCGCCGTATTTCTGGACAATCAGGGACATTATGTCATTCTCCGTATTTGCGCAATTACTCACTTCACCACTTCCCCAACAACCTCCCCATGATTTTATACCCTTCATCTATTATAACACCAGTAGCGGCCGCCCCGGCCTCGGTGAGGCGTGCGGCGCCGTGGGGCGAGATTCCCCCACCGCAGAGGAGGAAGGGCACCGGGTCGGCGGTATGGGTGCGGAGCTTAACGGGGGTGAGGTGGTCGGGCATTATCAGCAGGCGCAGGTCGCCGGGGTAAGCCCGCAGGCGGCTGACCACCGCGGCGTCGATGCCCTCGATGGCGGCAATCTTGGCGGCGGCGTCCCCGCCGTGGGCGGCCTCGTCGGGCGCCTCGATGTGGATGACCACCAGGTCGTGCTTTTCCAATGCCTTTAGCGCCCCCTCGGCCTGGGCGGCGTTGTCGCTGTCCGGGCCGTCGGTAACCCCGGGGATGTCCAGCACCGTCATGTCGGCCATCAGGGCCAGCCCCTTGAGTAAATCCACGCCGGAGGTGAGGGCGGCCTTGAGCCCGTATGCCTCGGAGAAGGGCGGCATCTCCGGGACGCGCCCGCTGCCCCAGAAGAGCCAGATATGGGTAACGGGCTTGTCGCCGCGGGCCAGCCGCGCCTGATTGATTTGGTGGCCTCTCAGGGCATCCTGGGAGCGGGCCATGAGGTCGCGGAGAAACTTGCTCCCCTCCCCCCGCGGCAGGTATCCGGCGATTTTCTTACCGGGGATATCGTGGGGCGGGGTGCAGGCGGCTTTGAGCGCCCCGGCGTGCCCCCGGAGCTTGAGGATGTGGCGGTAGCTCAGGCCGGGGTAGAACGTCACGTCCTCGCCGCCGAGTTTTTCGTTGAGGGTCTGGATGATTTCCCCGGCTTCCGCGGTGGTGATGTGCCCGCCGGAGTAGTCGTCCATGTTGCCGTCGGCCACAGTAACCAGGTTGCAGCGGAAGACGGCCTCGTCCGGGCCGACGGCGATGCCCCGGCTGCGGGCCTCGATGGTGGCGCGGCCTTTATAATAAACGCGGGGGTCGTAGCCCAGGACGGACATGCAGGCGCAGGCGCTGGAAGGCTCCATGCCCGGCGGCACGGTGCGTGCCAGTCCCAGGCAGCCGGCCCCGGCCAGGGCGTCCAGGTGGGGGGTAACCGCCAGCTCCAGGCTGGTCTTCCCGCCGCGCTCCGGCAGCGGCCACCCGGCCGCCCCGTCGATGATGAGGATGACGTATTTCATGGTACCCGCGCCGCCGCCAGGCTTTCCGCAGTTGCGCAACTACGCCGCCACGCATCGCGGAGGCCGGCGCCCGGCCCTCCTCTGCCATTTTAGGGGGGCGGCCACGGCCTGTCAACGGGCGACGGGGGCTAGTCCTGGAGGGCGACCAGGTCGGGCAGGAGGACGACGCTATAACCGGCGTCGGCCAGGTAGGCCATCTGCTCGCGGAAGTTCTCTACCGGGATGGAGGTGCCTTCCGGGCCGTCGTCGGTAATGAGATGGTAGGTAAAGGACACCACCGTGCTGCCGCTGGCCCACTGGCAGTACTGGCGGAAGGTCTCCAGGCTCTGGTCGGAAATCTGCCAGGAGAAGATGTGGTAGCGGCGCAGGGGGTCGGTATCGGTCAGGTCGTAGTACCGGTCCTCGTTCCAGCCGGCGCGGCCGCAGGTGAAGCCGGCGGCGATGACGCTGTCGATAATCCGCTCGTCCCACTCGTAGTAGGGGTAAATCATCGTCTCCACCTGAAAGCCCATCCCTTCGAGGATGGCCTTGGAGTCGGTTATCTCCGTCCGGAGCTCGGCGTCGGTCAGGCCGACCAGCGAGGGGTGGGTCTCGGTGTGGCAGGCGATATCCATGCCCAGCTCGGCCAGCACCCGGAGCTTGTCCTCGTTCATGTAGCGCCAGAGGCCCTGGCCGGTGCCGATGACGCCGGTGATGACGCCGAAGGTAGCCGCGAAGTCGTGCTCCAGGAGCACCGGCAGGGCGGCCTCGTACTGGTTGGCGAAGCAGTCGTCAAAGAAGAGGCAAATCAGGCGGGCGTCCTCCGGCAGGGGCTGGGGGGTGCGGCGGTGGTAGACGGTCGGCGTCGGGGTGGGCGTCGGGGTCGCGGTTGCTGTCGGGGTGGGTGTCGGGGTCGCCGCCAGGGCCTCGGTCAGGCTTGCGGTCAGGCTCTCGGTCAGGCTCTCGGTCAGGCTTTCCTTAAGGCTGTCGGTGAGACTCTCTTCCCAGCCCTCCGGCAGGCTCGCCTGGCAGCCGAAGACGCCCGCCAGACCCAGCAGGCACAGCCCGGTGGCTATTATCTTTTTCATGGTTCACCCCCGTGGCGGCGCGCCTGGGTCAGTTGAGGACCTTGCGGGAGACCTCGGCGCCGATACGCCTCATGCCCGCCCACTTCACCTTGCGGCGCAGGAGGACGTCAATCATGCTCTTAATCATCACAAAATCGCAAAGCTGCTTGTAGCCCAGTATCAAAAACGGCGAGTAGAGCGCCAGCTTCCAGTCCTCGCCGTCGAGGCGAATGGCCAGGAAACAGAGCAGGAACTGTAAAAAGCAGAAGAAGCCGAAGGGTATCAGCAGCGACAGCCCCGCCCCGCCGACCGCCAGCATGACGATGGCCGCCAGGGTCACCAGCCCCGCCAGCGGCAGAAAGGTCATCGAGATGGCCATGTAGGGGAAGGCCAGCCGCTGCAGAAAGCCGTAGCGGTGGTTGTAGGCGGCGTCGTGGTGCTTCCACATGGCCTGGAAATTACCCCGGTACCAGCGCAGCCGCTGCTTGACGAACTCGCGAATGGTCTCCGGGGCCTCGGTATAGGAAACGGCCGAGGAGCTGGCCTGGACGACCTTGCCCGACTTGAGCGCCTTGATGGTGATGTCAAAGTCCTCCACCAGAGTATCCGTGTCGTAGCGGCCGCTGCTCTCCAGGGCCTCGCGCCGGTAGGCGCCCAGGGCCCCCGGCACCACCGAGACGCTGCCGAAGATATCCAGGGCGCGCCGGGCGATGTTGATGCTGGCGATGTATTCCAGCGCCTGGCACTTGGTGAGCAGGTTGCCGCGGTTAAAGACCTTGATGTTGCCGGCCACCGCGGCCACCTCGGGGTTGCGGAAGGGTTTCACTAATTCAACCAGGGTGTTCTTGCAAACCCGGGAGTCGGCGTCGACGATGACGATGACCTGGCCGCGGGCGAACATCAGGCCGTGGTTGAGGGCGGTGGCCTTGCCCCCGTTGGGACGGTGTATCACCTTAACGCCCCGGTCGGCGAAGCCGTCGGCAATCTGGCGGGTGCGGTCGGTGGAGCCGTCGTTAATGACGATGACCTCTTTATCGGGATAGGTCGCCTCCAGGACGGTCTCTATCGTCCGGGCCAGCACCTTCTCCTCGTTATAGGCCGGGATGAGGACGCTGACCGTGGGGGTGTAGGCCGTATCGAAGGCATAGAGCTCGCGGTGCTTCTGGTAGATGGCCAGCGGCACGGTGAGGAAGTTGAAATAGACCGTCATGGTGAGGCTGACCATCATCACCCAGGCGATGACGGTAAAGGCCTGCCAGAGATAGAGCGCCGCGGCGAAGGCCAGCGGCATGAGCACGAAGAGGAAAGACAGGCTCGCCAGGGCAATCCAGAAACCGGCCCCGTGTATGCTCTGTTTGCGGGTGGCCGCGGCGACGAGGAAATGAACGATGATAAATAAAGCGCTGCCCGCGCCCAGCGCCAGCGAGAGATAGGACTGGCGGGACGGCACCAGGGTGAGAAAGGCGGCCAGCAGGCCGAGGATGATGACGGCGATAATCGTGTTGCGGCGCATTTTACCTCACCGGATTAGTCTGGTCGGCCAGCGCGGCGTTAGCCCCGGCGGCCCGGCCGGGCGCCTCGAAGAGCTCCTCGGCCGGAATGACCTTGATGCGCTGGTAATCGGCGAACTGCCTAGCCTCGCGGCTCAGCTCCGGCACGGTGACGACGACCTTATCGCGGATGCTGGCGTCGTAGGCGGCCGTATCGAACCGCATGACGGCGTTGACGTCGCTTTCCTCATCGCCGGTGATGATGCCGGCGGCCAGCCGGTGGTTGACGATGCCGTCGTCCTTCTGGGCATAAAACTTCAGGGTATGCTCCGTCCCGCTGCGGCCGGTGACGTGGTAGTCGCGGTGGACGGAGTAGCCCCGTTTTTCCAGCAGCCACTGCAGCCGGTCTTCGGGGCTTAGCCCCGCCGGGGCCGCGGTGGGTTTGCCGAAGGCGGCGGGCGGCATCCGCAGCAGGGCCCGCAATTCCTCGAGGCCGTACACCCGGATGCCCTGGCGCTCGGCGAACTTCATGGCGTCGTCGGCCAGGCGCGGCATGGCGATGACCATCTTGTTCTCGATGCCGGTATCGTATATCTTGGAGTCGAAGCTGAACAGGGCTTCGATGTCCACCGCCTCGCCCTCGCGCGGCGCCGAGAGGATGCCGATGACGACGGTATGCCGCGTTATCAGCTCATCCATCCCGGCCACCAGGTCGAGGGTGTGCATCGCCCCGGAGCGCCCCTTGACCGGTACCGCCTCCTTGATATCGTAGCCGAGGCGTTTGAGGTAGTCGATGAGCTGCCGCTTGGGCTCCAGCTCGAACTCCAGGTGGCGGCGGTGCGCCTCGTTGAGGTGGTAGCGGTAGAGCGGCACGCGGCGCAGCTCCTCCATGGCGTAGACATCGCCCGTCTTCAGGTCGCGGCACTTGACCGCCGGGCTGGGAAAGGCGCTGTGGCAGGAGTTGCAGACGTAGCGCATCCCCGGCTTGCGGTAATCGGTGCCGATGAGCTTGAGCTCGCGCTGGCACTTGGGGCAGACCAGGTTAAGGCCCTTATGGAATTCCTCTTCCGGGCCGATAAAGCCGCAGTTAAAATGCTCCAGGAGCTGGCCGCGCGTCAGCTTGTCCGAGTCGCAGTGCGGGCACCGCTCCACGGGCGTCAGCTGCAGGCTGCCGGACGGGCTGGCCAGGACTTCCTCGGCGTTCTCCCGCACCAGGATGCCGGCATCGGCCAGGCGCTCCAGCACCGACGCCGTTGCCCGCCCCGAAGTTCCCATGATGTCGTCGGCCTGGGGGTAGGCGAAGCCGTCCTTGAGGCGCAGGTCTATTTGCGGTTTAATCTCGCCGTTCGGGCCGCTCAATAGCTCGCTGACCAGCCGGGCCGCCTGCGGCTCCTGCCAGATGTTGGCGCTTCCCGTCGCGGCCGGCGCTTCGGGGGCGGGCATGGGGGCAACCGGCGTCTCGCCCGCAGGCAGGGGGGTCGCATCGGACGCGGGGGCCGGGGCCTCCGGCGCGGCTAACTCGGGCGGAGCGGCGGCCGCAAGACGGGCGGAGCTTCCCGGCTCCAGGGTGTCCATCTTCTCGCGGAACTGGCGGTACTCCGTCTCGGCGCGCGCCAGCTTGATGCGGTGGGCCAGGTCGCCGGCCTGCATGGGCTTGCGGCAGTAGTGGTCGATGCCGATTTTCCGCCGGTGGTCCCACATCTCCCAGGAGGAGGTCCTGCCGACGAGGATAATAATGGCCCGCGATATGCCGCGTATCTGGCGGGCCGCCAGGCGCGCGTCGCCGCCGAAGACGTTCTCGTCAACGACGACGATATCGTAATCGCCGGCCTTGATATCCCAGAGGTCTTCCTTGTACTTGGAGGCCTCCCGGACGCGGATGCCGTCCCGGGCCAAGGACTTCAGCTCCCGCTTGTTCAGGAGAGATTTTTTGGCTAAAATCAGGACTCTGCTCATCTTTACCCTGCCGTAACATACCGGCGCGCGGCTCCCGCCGTGACGCCTATGGTTAATTTTTACCACCGCGGGGGTATATCGGGCATAAACACCGCCGAGTCTGGCGTAAAGAATACGTAAACATTTGGGGGAGGTATTAACGGGGGATGACGAAAGTACGCCCTCGTGATGCGGGCGCGCGGTTTTAATGCGCCGTTTATGGGGGCGTATTGGAGGGGGAAACGCGGGGCTAAGCCGAGGATGTTAAGGGGTGGTCTGGGTGGGAATAGATAACACTGTTGGGGTGGGGCGGGGGCAAACTTACGGGATAAGCGGCGGACGTGCCGAGGGCGGTTTGGGTGGGAATAGATAACACCGACGGAGGCGGGGAGGCCGGCTACTTGCCGCCCCGGAGCCATCAGTGTATAATTACAGGCGGCGGGGCGTAGCGCAGTCTGGTAGCGCGCCGCGTTCGGGACGCGGAGGTCCCCGGTTCAAACCCGGGCGCCCCGACCACTCAATCCTCCTCCCCTTTGACCTCCTCCCACAGGGCGTTCTGCGCCTCAAAGGAAAGCGCGTGGAAGTCCTGGCCGCGCTGGCGGCAGAGTGTTTCCATGCCGGCGAACCGCCGCAGGAACTTGCCGTTGGCCCGGCGCAGGGCCGCCTCCGGGTCGATGCCGTCGCGGCGCATGACGTTGGCCAGGGTGAAGAGCAGGTCGCCGTACTCGCCGGCGCGCTCCGACGTGTCTCGGGCGGCGCGGAGTTCCTTGACCTCCTCCACCAGCTTATCGATGACGCCTTCGGTATCGGCCCAGTCGAAGCCGACGCGGGCCACCCGGCGCTGGACTTCGTAGGCGTAGGCCAGGGCGGGCATATCGCGGGGGACGCTGGCCAGCATCGAGGCGTCCCCGCCGCGCTCCTCCCGCTTGAGGGTCTCCCAGTTGTGCATCACCGCGTCGGCATCGGCGGCCCTGGCGCTGCCGAAGATGTGGGGGTGGCGGCGGATGAGCTTTTCGGTAATGCCCCGAATCACGTCGCCGATGGCGAACTCGCCCGTATCGGCGGCTATCTGGGCGTGGAGGACGATTTGCAGCAGCAGGTCGCCCAGCTCCTCGCGCAGCTTGGCGGCGTCGCCGGCGTCAAGGGCCTCCAGCGCCTCGTAGCACTCCGAGAGCAGGTTGGCCCGCAGCGAGACGTGGGTCTGCTGGCGGTCCCAGGGGCAGCCGCCAGGGCCGCGCAGGCGGGCGATGATGGCCGTCAGGGCCTGGAACTGGCTCAAATCTTCCGGCAGGTTCAAATTATACTCCTTCAGTCGGGCAGCACCGCCCCGACGATGTCGCGGTGGCCGTTGACGAACGCGGCGGCGGTCAGGGGCTTGTTGCCCGCCAGCTGGAGCCGCCGCACCTCCAGGAGGCCGGCGCCGGTGCCGATACTTATCCCCCCGCCGGGGAGGCTCAGGACTTTCCCCGCCGCGGCTTCGCCGGGGACGGCGGCGGCCTCGATGATTTCCATTCGTTTGCCTCCCCACTTCGTATAGGCCCCCGGCCAGGGCTGGTAGGCGCGCACCAGGCGCGCGATGCGCTCGGCCGCATCGTTCCAGTCAATTTCCCCGGCCCCCTTGCCGAAGCGGGGGACGTAGGTGGCCGCGCTTTCGTCCTGCGGCTGCGGCGTTATCTCGCCGCGGCCCCAGCCGGATAGCGCCTCCAGCAGCAGCGCCGCTCCCACCTGGGCCAGCTTGGCCGTCAGCGTGCCGGCCGTATCGTAGTACAAAACGGGCACGGCGGCGCGGGCCAGCACCGGCCCGGTATCCAGCTTTTTCCGGACGAGCTGGATGGTGACGCCGGTGAAGGCGTCACCGGCCAGGATGGCCGCCGCCACCGGGGCGGCGCCGCGGTGCCGCGGCAAAAGCGAAAAGTGGACGTTGAGGCACTGGCGCGGCGGGATATCCAGCACCGCCCGGGTCAGTATCTGGCCGTAGGCGCAGACGACGATAGCCTCGGGCTCAAGCGCTGCCAGTCTTTTCAGCTCGCCGGCGTCGCGCAGGCTCGTCGGCTGGCGGACGGGCAGGCCCAGCTTCGCGGCGGCCAGCTTGACCGCCGGCGCCGCCAGGGCGCGCCCCCGCCCCGCCGGGCGGTCGGGCTGAGTGTAGACCGCGGCGACCTCGTAACCGGCCCGGACGAGGCCCTCCAGCGAGGGGCAGGCCGCGGCGGGCGACCCCATAAAAACGATGCGCAACTTAGTCCTCCGGTTGCCAAGATTCTAGCATTAAATTTTTTTTTTAACAACCGAGCGTGGTCAGGCGAGGGAGGGTAGGAAACCGGCAATAAGAGCCGTTTACGGGAGCTTTCAGGGGTGGCCAACGGCGGCCTTCCGCCGCTTGCAGCCCCCTTAATAGTTGCCACACCGGGGCCGCCGGTTGTATGCTTGTTGGCGTTAACAATTTAACGAAAGTTCATTTTTCCTCCAGCGACCCCGCCCCAACCGGCGGTCAATCCCGATTAAATTGCTGACCACGGTCAAGTGTCGGCCGATGCATGACAGGGGGTGAATTTGTGCCCGCAAGGCCCCGGCCCGCGGGCACCGCGAAACAAAGTATGGAAACCGCCCGTACCCGGACACCGCAGGAGATATGGGAGACGGCCCTGGGCGAGTTGCAGCTCCAGGTGAGCCAGCCCAACTACCGCACCTGGTTCAGCCGCACCGCCGGGCTGAGCTACCGGGACGGGCAGTTTGTCGTCGGCGTCCCCAACGCCTTCGCCGCCGAGTACCTGGAGCAGAACCAGCGCTCCCTCATCGAAAAGGCCCTCATCGGGCTGACCTCCCCGGACGTCCGCATCGTCTTCCAGGTCAACGGCAAGCGCCGCGCCGCCCCCACCTCGCTGCCCGACCCCGGGCCGGTCTACACCCGCCTCAACCCGGACTACGTCTTCGACGCCTTCATCGAGGGCGGCAGCAACCGGCTGGCGCGGGCGGCGGCCCTCTCGGTGGCCCAGAACCCGGGGCACACTTACAACCCCCTCTTCGTCTACGGCGGGGCCGGGCTGGGCAAGACCCACCTGCTCCACGCCATCGGCCACCTGGCCGCGGCCGCTCACGTCAACGTCGTCTGCACCAGCGCCGAGCAGTTCACCAACGAGTTCGTCACCGCCCTGCGCGAGCGTACCACCGAGGAGTTCCGCAACAAGTACCGCTCTTTGGGGATGCTCCTCGTCGACGACATCCACTTCATCGGCGGCAAGGAGCAGACCG
>Ga0315536_1001103_pt1 | contig 13688 bp, 8 predicted proteins | sample SalMarSW160230MG_FD_203093 | JGI IMG/M metagenome (GOLD analysis project Ga0315536, IMG submission 203093) | Salt marsh sediment microbial communities from the Plum Island Ecosystem LTER, Massachusetts, United States - Salt Marsh Sediment SW1602-30 ... | reverse complement strand
CTGAACTTCGCCAATCCAGACGTGCTGCTCGAAATCATCGATGTGCTGTTGTTCTACCTGGAACAGGGGGCGAAAATCATCCGGCTGGATGCGATCGCTTACATCTGGAAGGAGGTCGGGACGCCGTCGATTCACCTGCCCCAGGTGCATGCCATCGTTCAATTGATGCGCGCCGTGCTCGACGAGGTCGCACCCGGCGCGCTGCTGATTACCGAGACTAATGTCCCCCACGAAGAGAACATCTCTTATTTTAGCAAGGGGGATACAGGCGAAGCGCACCTAGTCTATCAGTTCCCGCTGCCGCCCCTCACTGCGCATGCCTTCTTGCAAGGTACGGCCCGCTATCTCACCAAGTGGGCGGCGACCTTGAGCACTCCCTCTCCACAAACCGGTTTTTTTAATTTCACTGCCTCGCATGATGGGGTGGGTGTGCGCCCGTTGGATGGCTTGGTTCCCCGTGGCGGGTTGGAAGTGCTGATCGATCGCGCCCGCGCCAGCGGTGGACAAACATCTTACAAGACGAACGCCGACGGCTCGAAAAGCCCGTACGAACTGAACGTCACCTACTACGACCTGCTCAACCCGCCCAACAGCGGTGAGCCGCAGTCTTTACAGGTGGCGCGCTTCCTTGCCTCTCAGGCGATCATGCTGGCCCTGGCAGGCATCCCCGGCATCTACTTCCACAGCCTGCTGGGTTCGCGCAACTTCAGCGCCGGGGTGAAGGCGACCAGGCATCCGCGCACGATCAACCGGGAGAAGCTCTCCGCCATGGCAGTCGAGGCAGAGTTGCACGATCCAGCCACGCGGCGCTACGCGGTGTTCTTTGGCTACCGGGACCTGGTCCAAAAGCGGATCGCCGAGCGCTCCTTCCACCCCAACGCCAGCCAGCGCATCCTCACGCTCAACGACGCGATATTCGGGCTGCTGCGGATCGCACAGGCAGGCGATGCGGGGATTATTGCGCTGCATAACGTCAGCAGCGCGCCGCAGCAGGTCAGCGTCGATCTTACTGCACTGGATATCGGGCGAATCAAACAGGTAGTGGACCTTGTTAGCGGCGGCGTGATCCCAGTCTGGTCAGATGGGATTTTGTCTGCAGTGTTGGCTCCCTATCAGGTGATGTGGCTAAAATTCCCGATTAAGTAGGGTTTCAAAACTAATCCGAACCTGCTATGCATCTCAACTCTGGCAACCTATGATAGTCACCTAGCCGTTTAGTCAGAGTTGGAGTGTCCACGTTCTACCAGAGGTGTTCTTGCTCGCAGTCGAACCCGGATCGCCTCTAAATCGCTATTTCAACTGCCAGAAAAAGGCAAAATCAGCCTCAAATCAGGCTGATGTGTCCGACTGGGGGGAAGCGAGGACACTCGCAAATGACCTTGCATCCATGTCAAGCTGGGTAGCAAAGGACGCAAGGTTGATGGGAGAAACACGACTTCTCGAAACTGTACGGGTACAAGTTCCGACCAATTCTATCTAGAAGCTGATTAAAAACTCAATTCTGATAACAAGGCCTCAGCAAACACAGAGGCCTTTTTGATTCGATTGCCTGGACTTCTAATCTAATATCTGAAACGGCTTCAGCTAAGGTCAGGTGGGTAACACCCCTGATAGCTAAATCGGCCAATTCGGTTGCAGCATGATAAAATAGATCCCTCGGCTCATTCTCTTCAAATCTAATCCGTGCTTTTTTGAGTTCTTCCAATATTGGGGTATTGAAATGTAAACCACTGCTGGGTCTCAAAATGCTTCATCCAGGTTTGATGCGGACAACATCTCTTCAGTTTACACCACCTTTTCTCCCCCGAATTCTGACGACAAACAGCGATGGATACAATTCCTGCCGGAAACAGGATACCCTTTGTGGCTTCGACTTCAGAAAGGGTTAGGCCGCCGACGAGCCAGGCCATTATGCGACCATCGATTCGCGCAAGCTCTCAAAATGCCATATGCATAACCATCAGCCGGTCCTCCGGATTGAACAGAGCGTCTTCATGCATCCAGGATGGTGATGGCATCGGGTTTGTTGGGCACGAGGCACAGGAACTCGAAGGGCTCGTCGCCGGTATTCTGATACCAATGCGGGACCTCGGCGGGGATGAAGACAACATCGCCCGGACGTACTTCAAAGATGTCCGGGCCAATGCCAATGCGAGCGTGACCGTTGAGCACGTATTGTTCATGCTCGACCAGGTTGGTATGGTTCGGCATCCCTCCGCCGGGCTGGATTACAAAGCGCCGCATGGCAAAATGGGGGCCTTCTTCTGGGGAGATCAGGACTTGCATGGTGACGTTCGTCCCGGCGTCGACCGCTTTGGGTTCGATAGCGTGCGCATGTTTGACAGACACGAGATGACCTTTCTGTTTCTGGCCCACATGGAAGATGGGTACTGTTGTTATTGCTATTGTCCGCAGTAACCGTTCAACTTGAACATAGTTCAGGATATCATTACTTGATTGTTTCCAGTATATAACATAACTGTACCTGTTGAGGTGCAGTTGAACGGTCTTCAAAAAACTGTTAGCTACAATCTCAAAACCGGGGAAAATGGGAGTAACTGACCTGCCCCCAAAAACTGATCCAGTTGTTATGTTAGGATAGGTATACAAGGAGGCAGAGAAGATGCCACACAAACGCTATTCCCCGGAAGAAATCATCCACAAACTGCGAGAGGCTGAGGTCTGCTGAGCCAGGCTCACACGGTGCAGCCACCCGACAGCTTGGGATCGTCGAGCAGACATACTACCGTTGGAGGAAAGAGTATGGCGGGATGGACAAGAGCCATGCGCAACGTCTGAAAGATCTGGAACGTGAGAACACGCGGTTGATCCCAAACGTCGTGCTCACTTCCTCGGAGGAGGAGCACGAATTGTAGAAAGCTACCAGTTGGGCATCGACAGCTACATCGTCAAAGAACGAAAGAAATGGAAAGGAGGATACTATGTCCGGCAGCAATCATTCTCAGGATAGAACCCGAAATGGGTGGGCCATCCTCGTCGGGATAGTTGTAACTATTCTGCTTTTGAGTGGGTGCACCGGCGAGACGCCCAGGGTGTATCAAGTGGGCGTTCTTGTTGGTGCAGATACTATGAGTGATGTGGTCGATGTCTTTAAGGCCGGGATGACCGAACTGGGCTATGTCGAGGGAGAGGACATAACTTACGACGTGCAGAGCTCGAACGCTGATCTGGATGAGGCGGAGCGCATCGCCGACAAATTCGCGACCGATCAGGTAGACCTGGTGTTTGTCTTTCCTGGTCAGTCGGCTCGCACCGTGAAGGCTGCCCTTCAAGGAACCAATATCCCCATAGTGTTTGCCAACGCTATCATCGAGGGGACTGACCTGGTAGACAGCGTGCGCAGCCCAGGGGGAAACATTACCGGCGTTCGCATCCCTGGCCCTGAGATGGTGCTCAAGAATCTCGAGTCGTTGCTTGAGTTCACCCCCCGGTTTGAACGAATCATGGTCATCTACGATCCAAATTACCTTACCACTCCACCTGCGCTGGAGGCATTGCGCTCGGTGGCTTTGTCCTCCAACGTGACACTGCAAGAAGTTCACGTCATTCGTCTACAAGATACCCAGGCTGTCTTGCAGGGATTAGAGGAATCTGGTGATGACAACATGGATGCCATCATGCTTTTGCAGGATTCTATTCCTCAGTCGTCGGAAGCTTTTGGTTTGATCCTCGAGTTTGCGGATGCGCATCGAGTGCCTATTGTCGGCGGCCCGGATAATCTGGTACAAGATGGTGGGGTTGTTCTTAGTGCTACTACCGACGTTGTCGAAACAGGTGAGTTAGCCGCATCCCTTGCTGACAGAATCCTCAAAGGTACCCAGGCCGGAACTATTCCGGTTGTGTCGCCCCAGCCACATTTGTATATCAATTACACAAAAGCTCAAGAACTGGGGCTGATGGTACCACAAGGGCTGTTGAAGCAGGCGGTCGAAATCATTCGCTAGCCCAGCCCAGGCTCATGAATAGGATGAAAGTGATTGTGAAGACTCTAATCAAGAAATCCTGGGCCGCGTTGAGCTTGAGGGCTACATTGACCCTTGCTTTCTTGACCTTTGGCGTGCTGGTGCTCTCGATTTCCAGCGGCTTGCAGTCGTTCTCCAGCCTCCAAACTCAACAGGCCATCATCGCCAGCAATCAGCACCTCATTGCTCAAGAGGCAGCCAAAAGCGTTAGCTATTTCATCCTGGAGAAACTTGGCGTTCTGGAAACGACGATCTGGATTGCCGAACCGGCCACCATGTCCCCCGCAGAACAACAGCTGATGCTGGACAGCTTGTTGGGCCTTCAACCGGCCTTTTCGAAATTGGTTCTGTTGAATGCCCAAGACCAGGCTTTGGCCCAGGCCACTCGCCTCCCGCAGGTGACGCCTGGGCAGCTCACTGACCAGCTGGACGAGAATGTGCTGGCCAAGACCCACCAGAAGGAAAGATATATCAGCCCGGTTTATATTGATCCTGTCACCAGTGAGCCTTTGGTGATAATGGCGGTTCCCGTGACCGATGTCTTTGGGGATTTTAAAGGGTCATTGGTGGCCGAAGTGAACCTCAAGTTTATGTGGGATTTGGTTGCTCAGCTCAAGGTGGGCGAGACAGGTTACGCTTACGTGGTGGATAGGCAAGGCAATTTGATCGCTTTCGGCGACACGGCCCGTGTTTTGAGGGGCGAAAACGCGGGTCACTTAGAAGCGGTCCGTGAGTTTATCGATACTCCCGCTTCTTCCCAGGCGACTGGGGTGAGTATATACCGGGGGATTACGGGTGCCATGGTGGCGGGAACCTATGTTCCACTGGGGACGCCGGATTGGGCGGTCGTGACCGAGTTGCCCTGGGAAGAGGCTTACCAGGAGGTCATTCGTCAGGTCGTGATGTCGATCTGGATTACTTTGGTCATGGTGGTTATGGCGGGGCTGCTGGGTGTTTTAGTGGCGCGCCGGTTGGCCGTGCCCCTGGTCAATTTAATGGAGACCTCGACTCGGATTGCGGGCGGTGAGAGGGAATTGCGGGCGGTGGTCAGCGGGCCTGGAGAGTTGGCCAATCTGGCGAGGGCTTTTAACAGCATGACGGCGCAGTTGCAGCAAAGCCTGGAGAGCTTGGAGCAGCAAGTTGTGGAGGTCAAGCGAGCCGAAGAGTCTCTCCGGCAGGCCAACGAAACTCTGCAGGTGAGCGAGCGAAACTATCGTGAGGTTTTCAACGCGACGAGCGACGCATTGCTCATCCACGACGAAACGGCCCAGGTGCTGGATGTCAACGATCGGATGTGCACCATGTTCGGCTACGATCACGAGACGGCACACGGGCTGTCGGTCGGCGACCTCAGCCAGGGCAGTCCACCCTATTCCCAGCCCGAAGCGGAAGACTGGATGCACCGGGCGGCAAAAGAAGGTCCGCAGGTTTTCGAGTGGCTATCTAAGCGCGGCAATGGCGAGCTGTTCTGGTCCGAAATTGCCTTGCGTGCTGGCGAGATTGCGGGCGAGAAGCGGGTGATCGCCTCGGTCCGTGACATCACCGAGCGCAAAAAGGCAGAACAAGCCTTGCGGGAGAGTGAAGAAAGACTTCGGCAAATCGCCTCGTCGCTTCGGGAAGTCATCTGGTTACGCGATGTCCAAACCCGTCAGGTGCTCTACGTGAATCCTGCCTTCGAGGAGTTAACCGGGCAGACCTGCGAGAGCTTTTATGAGAATCCGGACATTGTGATAGAAGTCACTCACCCTGACGATAAGGAGTGGGTGATCGAGGCGCTTGATCAACGATTCGAGAGTGCACCCTTTGACAAAGAACACCGAATCATCCATCTGGACGGCAGCGTGCGTTGGGTATCGAGCCGAAGTTTTCCAGTTAGAAACGAGGCAGGTGAAGTGTACCGGTGGGCATCAACCATGGAAGACATCACCGAGCGCAAGCAGGCTGCCGAGGCGCTATACCGGAGCGAGGAGCGGTTACGACAGGCCGTTAATGTGGGTAACATTGGCATCTTCGACCGCGACCACGTCAATGGCACCCTCTACTGGTCACCAGAGTTGCGGAGCATCTATGGTTGGGGGCTAGATGAGCCTATTGCCCAAAGGAAGCCTGTCGAGCAGGTACATCAGGATGACCGCGAGAAAGTCGAGGAGGCTATACAGTATGCCTATAGCCAGGCAGGCGACGGTACCATTGACGTGGAGTACCGGATTATCGACCGTAGCGGCGCAATCCACTGGTTGAGCACGCATGCACACACATCCTTCGAAGGCGAAGGAAGCGCACGCCATCCGGTTCGCACTATTGGCGCTGTCGCGGACACCACCGAGCGCAAGCAGGCTGAAGAGGCGCTGCGAGACAGCGAAAGTCGTCTATCTGTGGTTTTCAACCAGAGTGCCGATGCTCAAGCCCTCTTAAGTGTTGAGCCTGATGGGACGTTCCGTTTAGTGGCGGCTAACGAGCACTATGTTGACAGGGCAGCAAGGTATTATGATGTTGAATTCTCTGGAGAGTGTTGCATTGGGAAAACAATTGTTGAAATCCTGAGAGATGCCTATGAATTGCCCGAAGCTGATTGTGATTTTACAGTACGAAGCTATCAGCAAGTGGTTAACTCAGGACAACCTGTTCGATATGAAGAGGTGCTGAATACCCCCTCGGGTCGTTTCTACTCAGAAGCGGTGCTCGCACCGATATTTGAGCCCTCGGATACCTGCCGCTATATACTATACTCAGCTCGCGATATTACCGAGCGTAAACAAGCGGAGGAGGAAATACGCCAGCTCAACGAAGAACTTGAAATGCGTGTGTCTGAGCGCACGAAAGAACTTCAAGAGGCAAACGAAGAGATCAGGCATTTCGCGTACATTGTTTCCCACGATCTGCGCGCGCCGCTCGTTAACCTCAAAGGATTTGCCTCCGAACTGCGGTCTGGTCTGGAGGTTGTCAAAGAGGGCTGTGATGAAATGCTGCCGCTGGTCGACCCAGCTCGACGAGAAAAGATGATATACACACTGCAAGAAGATATCCCTGAATCGCTGCGGTTTATAGAGTCCTCTGTGAGCAACATGGATACGTTCACCAAGGCCATCCTGAAGCTGTCTCGCCTGGGGAGGCTGCGCCTAGAGCTGGTTGAGGTAGATGTCAGAGCACTGGTTGAGAAAACGCTGGAAACGCTCAGCTACCAGATTAACCAGCGGGGTGTAAAGATAACGGTGGGCGATCTGCCAGTCGTTACTGCCGATTTCGTTTCGATGGAGCAAATCTTTGGCAACATTTTGAACAATGCCGTTTTATACCTCGACCCGAACCGCCCTGGCGAGATCGAAATCAGCGCTGAGCAGATCGGCAGCGTTACGGCCTTCCGCATTCGGGATAATGGGCGGGGTATTGCGAAGGAAGATATGGACAAAGTGTTCGTGCCTTTCCGGCGTGCGGGCAAGCAAGATGTGCCGGGCGAGGGCATGGGCTTAGCCTACGTTCAAACCCTGGTGCGCCGTCATGGTGGACACATCTGGTGTGACTCTGAAGCAGGGGTTGGCACGACGTTTACCTTCACCCTTCCCAGGAATCTGATAAATGATACTGTGGAGCCGTGAGAGTGTGCACAGGAAAGTGGTTGCAGCAATAACTTATAATCGATTTATGTAGTTGTTGTTGTATGTGTCCCTCATGGATCAACGACCGAGAAGTGTGGAAATGATAGGATGAATATCATGCCCTCGATAAATGAAGTCACTATTGTGCTGGTCGAAGATAACGAGGGGCATGCCCGTCTTATCGAAAAGAATCTGCGCCGCGCGAAGATCTCGAATCCCATCACCAAACTTGAGGATGGTCAGCTTGTGTTGGACTATCTTTTCGGTGAGCAGGGTTATGTGAATACCCTACATCATCCGCCGCTGTTAGTGTTGCTGGACCTGAATCTGCCAGTGATCGATGGGTATCGCGTTCTGGAAAAGATGAAATCCGATGACCGAACGAAAACCATACCGATCATTGTCCTGACTACGACCGATGATGCACACGAAATCAACCGCTGCTATGAGCTTGGCTGCAATGTTTACATCACCAAGCCGGTCGAATATGAAGAGTTCGCAGAGGCCATTGCCAGACTTGGACTGTTTCTTTCTGTCGTCATGCTACCGAACGAAGGTTGAGACATCATGCCAGAAAAAGTGCGTGTTCTTTACATGGAAGACAACGAGGGTACTGCACGCCTGCTAGAAAAGCGATTGTCGCGCGCTGGTTACGAGATAGAGACTGCACCAGATGGCGAAGTTGGCCTTGAGCAATGTGCTGCGCGCGCCTACGATGCCCTCATCGTGGATTATGATTTGCCCGGTATGAACGGTATTCAGATCATACAGCGCCTTACCGAACGGGATACGACTCCACCGACCATCATGTTAACGGGTGCTGGCAATGAGCAGATCGCTGTGGAAGCCTTGAAGCTGGGAGCTTTCGATTACGTTATTAAGGATATTGATGGCATCTACTTTGAGCTTCTGCCAACGGTTATTGAGCAGGCTCTGAAGAATCAACAACTGCTTGAAGATAAACGCCGCACAGAAGAAGCCCTACTGGAGAGTGAGGAGCGTTTTCGGCTACTATTCGAAGAAGCGCCCGATCCTTATTTCGTTGCCGACCTGGCAGGCAATCTGATTGACTGTAATCGGGCAGCCGAGCCACTTGTTGGGCTGGATATCAACGAGCTAATTGGCAAGAATTATGCGGAAATGCAGTTGTTCGTCCCGGACCAGCTTGAGAGAGTCGCCAACGTGCTTACTGACATGTCAGAAGGGGTGTTCACGAGACCCGTTGAGATAACCATCAACAGGCCAGATGGTGGAGTGGTTATTGTTGAGGTCCGTACGATCCCTGTCCAGATAAAAGGACAGACTCAGATTCTAGGTATCGGGCATGACATCACCTGGCGTAAGCAAGCTGAAGCGCAGATGAAAGCCTATATCGAGCAGCTGGAGACCTTGCATCGCATCGATGATGTATTAACCCGTGAACTGGATACTCAATATGTTCAAAGTATGGCATTAGAGAACATGATGCGTTTGAGCGGTGCCAATGCGGGCAGCCTTGCGGTTATACTCGGCGGAGAGGTCCTCAACATTCACTCCGTCGGGTATCCTGAAGAGTTAAACCAGTACTATTCCCTGGCTGGTCGCTCAATTGTGGCGCGCGTAGCGCGAGAGCATAAGGCCGAATGGGTACAGGATGTAGCTGGTGATCCCGATTATTTCAGCGTTTTAGCTGATACTTGTTCCCAGATTACTCTCCCTCTTTTATCACAAGAGCGCCTGGTTGGTTTGGTCAGCTTGGAGACCAATCAGCCTGAATGTTTCAATGCCGAGATGTTTGAGTTTCTCAAACTGATCGCCGCACGCATCGCTATCGCCATTGACAATGCACAGCTTTATGATAGTAGCCAGAAACAACTTGTCCAGCTGCGAGAACTCTACGATCAGATCAGCGAATTGGAACAACTCAAGACCGATATGATTCGCCTTGCTGCCCATGACCTGCGCAACCCGCTTTCTGCCATTCTGATGAAAACCGCCTTGCTGCGAAAAACTCTGGAGGAGCAGCTGTCGCAGAAGCAGCAGGACTATATCAACTCGATTGATGGTACCGTAGAGCGAATGAACACCATGATATCTGGCTTTCTTTCGTTAGAACGAATTGAAGTAACCACTCAAGGCGAGTTAGAAGTACAGGAAGTGAATTTACGCGATCTCGTTCAGGATGTGTTTGCGAATTATCGTGCCCAAGCAGAAGAGAAGGCGCATGTTTACCGCTTTTCCTCACCAGAAACACCGCTCTTGGTCAGGGGGAATGAGGCTGAAATTCAACAGGTGATTGCTAATCTTATTGGAAATGCAATTAAATACACGCCGGAAGGTGGGACCATTGAAGCAGTCTTGCAGCGCCAAGATATGGCGGCGCAGTTTGAGGTGATTGATACCGGATGTGGCATCCCTATTGAACAACAGGAGAAAATATTCCAGCCGTTTTTCCGCGTTCAGCTGGATGAAACCAAGTCGATTGAAGGAACAGGTCTTGGATTGTATTTGGTCAAGAAAATCATTGAACGAAATGGTGGGCAGATTGCATTTCATAGCGAATATGGTAAGGGCAGCACATTCGGGTTCACATTACCTCTCGTTTTAGACGAACTCCAAGGCGCTTCACTATAAAAACGGTGGTTAATTCGACGATCAGTCAAAAGCGACTGAGAGGTTGAATAATCATTATGGTGAGCTAAAATCCGACCTTTGTGACCGACAATCCTCACTCAAAGCCTGGGAAATGCCAATCGTCAACCTCATTGAACATGCTTGTCTGGTCATCCTCACGTGCTTGATAGGTTACCTGCTGTGGCGACTGTATCAGGTGCGGCTGGAGAATGGGGTTATTCGTTGGTACAGAGAATCCCTTCACCCAACTGGAGGTATGACTGCTGCCCGCCAGTTAGTGCCCTCCAACAAGATAACTCAACTTGACTATCTCTTCAGGAGCCTGTGAGATCAATATGATGGATGACACCCTAATCAACAAACTTGCCCAGCGGCAGTTTCAGCTGGTTTTTACTTACGCGCCTGCGGGCCTTGGACACCTGCGTGTGACCGATGCCCTCTATCATGGGCTCCCGGAGACAGCCAACCCGGTGCTTCTGGGTAGTAAAGACAAATCCATTCGGATGATTCACCGGATAACCAGTATCAACCCTTTTTTCAGGAGCAGTTTTGAGTGGTTCCAGTCCGGGCCATTGGCGTCTTTGTCCAACAGGCTCTACCGGGCATCGCTGCGGTCAAACACACGACTTGTCTATGAACAGTTGGCCGATTTGATTGAGGAGAAACTGGAGCCCCCCAAAGAGGTTCTGGTGATTGCGACACATTTTGGCCTGGCTCATAAACTGGCGGCGGCCAAGGAGAAGCTGCAAAAGGAAGAGCGAGTCAGGATCTTCCTCAGTGTCATTGTGACCGACGCCACCTTCCAGCATATCTGGTATGTGGATGGGGCAGACCTGATCGTTGTGCCCAGCCATCTTGTCAAAGAGCAGTATGACGCCTATGGTAGGAGTCTTGGCTCGTCCGTGAGGATTGAGGTACTGCCCTATCCTTTGAGGCCAGACCTGGGCCAACAACTGGATTCGGACGAGGTCGCCAGCCGGGCGAATCAGCTCGATGCAGCAAGCGGCGAACCCATACGGATCGCGATTCCCATCTCTGGCGCAGCGGTCGGCACGGATTACTTCCTGAGCCTTATTCGGCACCTGCACGGGAAGTCGGACCGGTTCCGCTTTCACATTGTCTCCAAAGACGCTCCCTATACCAGGGATTTCCTTGCCCAGCTAGGGCAGGAGAGTTGGGTGGACATCCACGTTGCCGGAATCGACAGAGAGGTGGTGGACGCATACGATGATCTTTACAACGCTCACGTTATCTCGCTCGAAGTGACAAAACCCAGCGAGCAGGCATTCAAAGCCCTGCTGGGCACGAATTTGCGCGGCGGCTCGATTCTGCTTTTCTCAGAGCCGGTGGGCAAACAGGAGTTCGACAACCTGGATTTTCTGCAGCAGCATTTTCTCGTTCCTTCCATGCAGGCCAACGTGGAGCTCTGGGAGCTGGCAGAGAACCACACGGCGGTAGATGATGATGCCAGATCGCGACTGCTGGATGAGGCCTGTAGCTGGCGGGGCGTAAGAATCCCCAAAGACCCCCAAAAGGCAGCCAATTTCATTTGGTGGATGCTTACGACGGGTGTCTTCTCTCAGATGACGGCGTGTGATAAGGTCCCAAATCTATCCGACCCTTATCCCGACGAACTGGGGCCGGACGGAGTCACCAGATTCTGGGAGCTGGTGGCGTCTCTCTGACTTGCGTGACGAACACCGGCCAGCGACGATCAGACGCGCTGCAGCGGCTTTGTCAGCGGGCGGGTGCGCCGCACCTCCGAACCGACAGGGATCACACTGATCGTGCCATCGGTTTCCAGGGCCGCCATTTCAACATCGCTCACCTCGGTGATGCCGTGCTCGCGCAGGGCCGCCAGCAGCGTGTCTTCATCCAGCCCTTCATGCCTCATGTGGGAGGGGATGATCTTGCCATGCATCACCAGCAGCGTCGGCGAGCCTTCCACAAGGTGCCGCAAGCGAGGCCAGTGCAGGTCTAGCTGGGCCACACCCCAGTTCAACGCCAACAGAATCAGCGCCGCCAGCACACCCCCTATCAGCGACGTGTCTGGCCCAACCATAGCGTTCTGAACGGCATTGGCTATCAGGAGCAATACGACCAGGTCAAAGACCGTCATCTGACCGATCTCACGTTTCCCTGCCAGCCGCAGACCAACCAGAATCACAAGATACACCATAGCCGTTCGGAGCACGATGCCCCACGGCGGTATTGCCAGGCTGAACATTCTCCCCCCTGCTGAGTTGATAGCTCCTACGTCATACCCACCGCTGCATCCACCCGATCATGGCAGTTGACTCCGGAACGATGAAGGCCAAAGCGGCACAACTACCGGTTTACCAATTCCATGATAAGTGGGACAAATCATTGAGTGTCAGGCGCTTGTAACGCTTCCACGCGTTTCGCCACATCGTAAAACTGTGGGTCGTAGGCATACAACTTCTCGAACTGCTTGAGCGCTTCTGCCGTTTTCCCCCAGCGCTCGTACATATCGGCGCGACCATACTCCACGATCCTGACCAGCTCCGGGTTGCGATCTTTGCTTTTGGCTAAAGCACGATGATAGACATCGTCCGCCGCGTCGTACATCTCTTTCATGGTGAGTGCAATTGCCCAGTAATACATCAGCTCCAGCGTAATATCGTCTTCGTTCTCCAGGTTACGCTCATGTTCTGAGAGAAGTTGGAATAATTGATCGTAGCGCTCGTTCAGGCTGTACATGTCTGCCAGAGCCAGGTGCCCATATCTGAAATCAGGCACTTCGGATACAACTTCTTCCAACATGGAAATGGCCTCGTCGTATCGGTCTTCTGCCCGCAGCAGCTCCGCCAGCAGAAACATTGCCAGCGCAGCGCTCGGCTGGAATTCGACGAAGGCGAACTGGGTGATGGGAACATCTACGGTTATGCCGGGCAGGTAGCGCGCGGTCAGCGTGTCCTCGTCACCCGGGAAGGCACCTTCTGTAGCGAGAAGCTGGCTGAGCAGATCGGTTGCGCGTTGGTTATCGTTCTCGTAGCTGGCGCAGAGTGCTGTCATAAAGCTGGCGTCACCTACCTTGTCATCGGCCTCTCCAACCAGCGCCCCAAAAGCCTGATAGGCATCGCTGTACTCGCCTGCCTGATAGGCCACGCAGGCCCGGCGGAACTGTTTCTCAAAGTGAGAGGCCAGCACTTTGGCTTCCGGGACTTCAGGTGGCGCTTCCTGTGTAACAGCTTTGTGGCGTGCGGGGCGTTGGTGCTGGGCCGCTTCCTGACCGCCCTGTTCTTGTTTGTGCTTGCCAAGCTTCCGGCGGTAATAGATACCAGTCCCTGGAACGCCAACCGATACATGCTTTCCGGTAGGGCCGGTGGAATAATGCAGACCCCTTGCGCCAACACTGAAACCGATGCCATGCTTGCTGAGATTGACATAGATACCTTTCGCAAGACGAATACGCCGGCGAAACTCAAGTCCGCTCATCAGTACTCTCCTATCAAGTAGTTCGCCATAAGTTTCT
>Ga0315536_1001102_pt1 | contig 13690 bp, 13 predicted proteins | sample SalMarSW160230MG_FD_203093 | JGI IMG/M metagenome (GOLD analysis project Ga0315536, IMG submission 203093) | Salt marsh sediment microbial communities from the Plum Island Ecosystem LTER, Massachusetts, United States - Salt Marsh Sediment SW1602-30 ... | reverse complement strand
AAACCTTAAGTTTGAATGACATGATTGAACGATACATTATTATCGAGTTTGTCCTCTAAAAATACAGCTTGACATCTAAAAAAATAAATTTTATAATGCTGTATAATAAAAAAATTAATTTTACTCTAAAAGTTACGGAGAACAGAAAATGGATACGCTCAGGTTTTGTCTTGTCGGTGCCGGTCGTGCAGGAATGGTTCATGCGGTTAACGTTTCGCGAAATATCAAAAACGCCCAGCTGACCGCAATAGTTGACAGTAATAGGGAGGTTCTTGAAGATAGGAGGAGAGAGCTTGGAGTTGAACATATTTTTACAGACCTGAAAGAGGCTCTTTCCAGGGATCTGTTTGATGCGGTGATAATTGTTACTCCTACCTTTGCCCACAAAGATATTGCCGTGCAGTGCGCCCGCGCGAAGAAACATGTTTTTTGTGAAAAGCCGATGGCGGTTCATGTGGATGATGCGCGTGAAATGATCGATACAGCAGAGGCAAGAGGTGTAAAGCTTCAGATCGGCTTCATGCGGCGGTTCGATCAATCCTTTATCCATGCGAAACGGATAATTGAAAACGGAGAAATGGGAGAGGTCATGATCATCAAATCAGTTGGGAGAGGCCCCGGGCTGCCGCCGCCCTGGACGTACAGTGTAGCGGATAGCAACGGTATGCTCGGCGAGGTGAACAGCCATGATTTCGATTCTACCCGATGGTTTGCCGGCAGTGAGTATAAAAGGATATATGTTGAGGCAATAAATAGAAAGGTGCAGAAACTAAAAAAGGACTATCCCGACTTCTATGATAATGCGGTATGCACCCTTCGGTTTGAAAACGGGGTGATCGGAACGATAGACGGCACGTGCCCTGCCGATTACGGGTATGACGGGAGGACTGAAATACTCATGACAAAGGGACTCATATCGATCGGTGAAACACGGGGAGAGGCCTTTTTTACCTGTAATACGGACGGTGTCATAAAGGAGAGCGCCTTCAAGAGCTGGCGTAACCGGTTCAGGGATGCGTACCTCGAGGAGATGAAGAGCTTTATAACGAGCGTGCTTGAAGACAAAACGACACTGGTAACGGGAGAAGACGGACTCGCAGCGGTGGAGGCGGTTGTCGCCGCGAATGAATCCATCAGGAAGGGCGTTCCTGTGGAGATCAGTCGCGCGTAATAATCATTGGTAATCAATTACTGTGCAACAGGTGTCGCTATATGTACCCACTGAATAACACGCCTGTCGATTGAATAAATACTTGGTATAGAAGAAATAAGGGGAACTGACATGAATAAAGTACTGATCACACCACGGTCACTGACACGTGGCGGGCATCCGTCGCTTGATTTGCTCGGGGAGGCAGGGTATGAGATCGTGTATGCAACGCCGGGTAAACAGCCTTCCGAGGATGAGCTGATCCAAAAGCTGCCCGGGTGTATCGGGTACCTCGCCGGTGTTGAAAAAATATCGGAAAGGGCCCTCGAAGCGGCAAAAGGCCTGAAGGTGATATCGAGAAACGGAAGCGGAATCGACAATATCGACCTCGATGCAGCAAAGAGGCTTGGGATCACCATCTGCAGAACAGAAGGCGCCAATGCCAGGGGAGTTGCGGAGCTTGCGATCGGACTCATGTTTGCGCTCGTGCGCTTTATCCCCTTTCATGACGGGAGGATGAAGAGCGAGACATGGGAGCGGAGAAAAGGGATCGAGCTCGAGGGAAGGACACTCGGCCTTGTCGGCTGCGGTCAAATAGGAAAAGAAACCGCTCTGCGTGCCCTGGGGCTCGGCATGAATGTTATCGCCTACCGGCGTCATCCCGATCATTCATTTGCGCCGTCTGACAGGTTTAAATGGGTCTCTTTCGACGAGCTCATTCAAAATTCCGACATTATCAGCCTTCATCGGCCTGCAAACCCGTCCGGGGAGCCGGTGATCGATCAGGCAGTTATCGAGAAGATGAATAAAGGTGTTTTTCTCCTCAATACCGCGCGGGCGAGCCTGGTTGACGAGAAAGCGATACTCGAGGGCCTTGACAGCGGGCAGATCGCCGGTTTTGCAACCGATGTATATGAAACGGAACCGCCTGATGATTTCAGCCTCGTGAAACACGACAGGGTCATTGCGACGCCGCATTTAGGTGGATTTACCGAAGAGAGTGTCGACCGGGCAACCAAGGAGGCGGTTGAAAATATTATCACGACGCTCGGCAGTTGAGGCCGTTCTCGAATTGCAGTCGGGAAATGCCCGGGATGTACCGTGGGCACGGATTGAGGTCTTATATATAAGCTGTTGATTTAATTAATAGAATAAAAAATTTATTCTGTACATACAACCGGAGGATTTTCATGAATAGAAATGAGTTGAAAGAAAAGATGTGGAAAATGGGGGTTGTTCCCGTAATCGCAATTGAGTCGCCCAGGGAAGCTGTTCCCATGGCGGATGCACTCATACAGGGGGGACTTCCAATAGCTGAGATAACATTCAGAACGGATGCCGCGGCAGACGTAATACGCACTCTGAAGAAGGAGAGACCCGAGCTGTTGCTCGGCGCCGGTACGATACTTTCAGTGGAAAACCTTGTCAGGGCAGTGGACTGTGGGGCTCTTTTCGGTGTTTCACCCGGACTGAACCCTGCGGTCGCAAAGAAAGCGCAGGAGCTCGGTTTCCCTTTCTTCCCCGGGGTAATGACACCCTCTGAGGTTGAAGGAGGGCTTTCATACGGAACAAAGGTTCTGAAATATTTTCCCTCTGAGGCAAGCGGCGGAATTAAAATGCTCAAGGCGGTTTCAGCACCATACGCGCATCTCGGGGTAAAATTCATTCCTACCGGAGGAATCAATATGGAGAACCTGGAGAAATACATTGCACTGGATCAGGTGCTCGTTGTCGGCGGCACATGGATTGCGAAGAAAGATGCGATTTCCGCGCAGAGGTGGGATGAAATAACAAAGAATGCCGCTGATGCTGTTGCAGTTGTGAAGAAACTAAGGGGATAAAGGAGGACTGTATGAGACCGCAGGTGAAAGACGATGTGATTGTTAAACCTTTTGCTGTTGGCTGGGATCCGAAGGATGCGATTATGGATGATCCGGACAACCATATAGAGCGGTACCTCAGCAGGCTCACCGGTATGTTTTATAATAAAGAAGCTGCCGAAAGATATCTCAAAGAGCATGGGGATACGCTTATATACGAGGTATATGAAAAAGAAATTCCGCAGCGTGACGGAGAGATACAGTTTTGCTCGAGTATTACCCATCCGGGTGAGATCGGTGGGGAATACTTCATGACAAAGGGACATTTCCATGCGCGCCGTGATACGGCGGAGATTTATTACTGTATCAGAGGCAGGGGTTTCATGCTGATGGAAAAAGAGGACGGTGAGTATGAGCTCGGCGAGATGTATCCTGGCAGGACCGTGTATGTTCCCGGGTATTTTGCGCACCGGTCGATCAACACCGGGAATGAGCCCCTTATATCATTGGCCGTGTATCCCGGAGATGCAGGACATAATTACGGGAGTATCGAAACGAGCGGGTTTAAGCACGTTGTTGTTGAAAGAGACGGGAAGCCTGTTGTAATCGAGAATCCTCGATATGGAAATATGCAGACCTAGTGCCGTCGATAGCAGGCATGTCTCTCGAGAAAAATAAACGGCGGCAGTGTCCGGATACAAAGCGTTCGGATAATTTTGCGAAGGAGGAATCGATGAAAGCGTTTAAAGGCGCCTATATGGGAAAAGTTTTGCGGGTGGACCTCTCGTCCAAAAAACACAGTGTTGAAAATTTAAATGAAGAAGAAGTCAAGCTTCTTCTGGGCGGACGTGGTCTTGCAGCAAAAAAATACTACGATGAAATCAGCCCGGGTGTCGATCCGCTCGGCCCTGGAAACAAGGTTTTCTTCATGACCGGCCCGCTGACCGGCGTCAGGCTGCCGTCCACAACGAAGTTTCAGCTGAGCACGAAATCTCCTGAAACAGGTATGTACCTGTGCTCGAACTGCGGCGGCGAGTTCGGGCCTCAGTTGAAGAGAAGTGGTTTCGACGGTTTGATCATCGAGGGAGCAGCGTCCGATTGGACATACCTTACGATCAAGGACGGTGAGGTTGTTTTCGGTGATGCATCATCGTGGAAAGGCCTCGATTCGAACGCCGCCCTGCAGAAGCTCCGCGTTGCAATCGGTGAGAAGCGGGCGGGGGTGATGTCGATAGGGCCGGCTGCAGAACGTCTGGTGAGAATCTCCTATATCAATGTCGATACCCGTGCGTTCGGCAGGGGCGGGCCGGGAGCTGTACTCGGGTCGAAAAAGCTCAAGGGCATTGCAGTGAAAGGCACGAATGTCATACCTGTGGCAGATGAGGACAGAGTGCTCGGAATCTGGAAAGAAGCGGTAAAGGACCTTCGCACGTCGCGGGCGAATCATACAAAATACGGTACCGCCCAGTATATTGAAGCGATCAACGAATTCGGGTGCCTGCCCACGAATAACTTTCAGACAACCTATTTCGAAAATGCGCATCTGGTTGATGCGCATACTATGAAGGAAAAGTACTATATAAAGAACTATCACTGTTTCAACTGTCCGGTCGGTTGTGGAATGGTCTGTGAAGTAAAGGACGGTCCCTTCAAGGGAGCACGAGCCAGGACAGAGTACGAGACCATCGGAATGCTCGGACCCGACTGCGGCGTGGACGATTTCGGTGCCGTCGTTGCCGGAAACGAACTCTGTGACAGCCTGGGAATCGATACTATATCAGGCGGTAATGCCGTCGCCCTTATAATGGAGCTCTACGAACGGGGACTCATAACTAAAGAGGATACTGATGGAATAGAAGCGAAATTCGGAAGTGGTACTGCCATGGTCGAGCTCCTCGGTCTCATCGGTGAGCGCAGGGGCATCGGAGACCTCATTGCGGAAGGTATGAAAGGTGTGCTTGAAAAAAAACCCGAATGGAGCCCATTCATTCTTGCGGTGAAGGGCATGCCCTTTGCTGCGTACGATCCGAGGGGCTTTTATGGTAATGCGCTCACCTACGGGACGTCAAGCAGGGGAGCGTGTCACAATGTAGGCGGCTGGACGATACGCGCCGAACTTCAGAGCGGCGAGTACGACCGGTTTGCGCTCAAAGGCAAGGGCCTGCTTGTAAAAACGATTCAGGACAACAGAGCGTATGTGGACAGCCTCGGCATCTGCACGGTTGTTCGCGGCTCCATGAGTTTTTCAGACAATCCGCAGGGTGATGTACTCGAAGCGGTGACAGGATACGATTTTACACCGAAGCTTCTTGAAATCGGTTCCCGGGTTTATACACTGGAACGTCTGATACTGAACCGGGAAGGGATTCTGCGGGAAAACGATATACTGCCTGAACGTATACTGAAAGAGGCGGTGCCGTCAGGCCCGATCAAGGGCCAGGTGCTCACCGAGGATATGTATAACGAGATGCTCGACGAGTATTACGGTGAACGGGGCTGGGACAGTAACGGCGTTGTGCTCGATGAGACAGTTAACCAGGTCAGGCTGAATGAGATACTCACATAGGCCAGCATGGGCATCGGAATGATTGAGAATATTTTTTCGGTACTCTGGTCGAGCATATACCGGGGGTGTATCCGAGCAGGATGAAAACAGCGCAAAAGAACACATCAGCTATTACTGTAACTGTCAAATATCTATCTGTTTTGCGGGACAAAACAGGCATCCGGCAGGAAGAGGTTTCTTTTCCTGAAAAAAGTGTACTTGGAGAAGTGGCGGAACTTGTTCACGGGAGATACGGCATAAAAGTGCCGGACCCGCTTGTCATGTTTGTGCTGAACGGTAGAGGCTGGAATCAGTATCCCGAAAGACTTGCTACCCCCCTGAAAAATGGGGACATCATACTTATTTTTCCCCCGGTTTCTGGAGGGTGAGTTCGGCTGCATTTTATGCGTCGATTACGTTCAGGAGTTTATCGCCCCTCAATCTACAATAATAACGTTTGCTTTTATCTCGTGGAGTTTCAGAATATCGGAATAGATATCCATGTGCCTTTTTTCAATGGGCTTGATGCGGCAGGTTCGATTTATGTAGTTTTATGTTGCAGGCAAACCGCTTGAAAATGGTATGAGCAGGCAGTCGGTTTCGTTGCTTTGGTTTCGAGATTTTTGATGAATACTGGTAAAACATTGTTGAACCGGAGGGAATCACATGAAAATCGGAATGTTCACGGCAAACTTTCTGGACAGAGACCTCGAATCGGTATTCAGGATGATGGCTGAAAAGGGGTATGAGGCGGCAGAGCTTCCCGCATTCTACGGAAACAACCATCTCGATATTGAGGAGGTTCTCAAGGGAAAGAACGCGAAGAAGATCAGGAACCGGGCAAAGGAGTACGGTATCACTATTTCGGCTTTGAGCAATCACCCCGAAGGCCAGCTCGTGCTCGGCCCCCATACAAAGGATACGGATTCCCTGTTTAAAGGGACCCCTGAGGAGAAAATCAAATTCGGCATGGACAGGATGAAGCTCACGGCACGCGCGGCTGCTGCGCTCGAAGTGCCCGTCGTGTGCGGGTTTATTGGGTGCGAAAAGTTTTCCCGCTGGTTCCCGTGGCCCTATCCCCAGGGATGGGATGAGATGGAAGAGGATTTTGTTACCCGCTGGGGAGAGATACTCGATGTGTTTGAGGAGGAAGGAGTGTGTTTCGCCCATGAGCCGCATCCCAACGAGTTCGTGTACAATATCGAAACCGCCGTGCAGAGTGTTGCACTTATGGGTGAAAGAAAGGAGTGGGGATTCAATTTCGATCCCGCGAACATCATCCTCCAGGGAATAGACCCCGTGATATTCATACAGGAACTTGGCGACAGGATATACCACTGTCACGCCAAGGACGGGGAAATTGTGGAGCACAATGTACGACGCTCCGGCCTTCAGTCGACAGGCAAATGGGACAGGATTGACAGAGGTTTTCGGTTCAGGATACCGGGCTGGGGGTCGGTACCCTGGAAGAGGGTGCTCACCGAGTTCATGCTCGTCGGATATGATTATGTACTGAGTTACGAGCACGAGGATGTCGTGATGAGTCGTGAAGACGGCCTTGAAAAGACTATCGCGTTTTTGAAGCCTCTCATCATCAGGGGAAAGTACACCGGGCGAGGCGATAAACTCTTTGAATAGGGGAAAGGGGTTCTGGCATATCTCGTAAACACGTCAACCGGCACACGACGACGGAGAACCATTTAGCAGTAAATTTCGGCAGGCGGTACAGAATGTATACCAGGGAGAAGCGATATGAACGATGGAAGACCTCTTTTTACAAATATCAAGATCGGCAGCCGGACTGCTTACAACCGTATCGCGCTCAACGCGATGGAGTGCTGTGATGCGGACCTGGAGGGCAATCCGAGCGAGCGGACCTACAGGCGTTACAGGAAGTGCATGGAGGGGAACGCCGGTGTGATTTTCGTCGAGGCTATAAGCGTAATCGACGAGAGCAGGGGCAGGTTGAACCAGCTGATAGGCACACAGAAGAACCTCGATGCCCTGAAAAAATTCATTACAGAGATGAAGAAAATCAACGACAGTCCCCTGATTTTTATTCAGCTCACCCACTCCGGGGAGCTGAGTGAGCCGCAGTTCTCCCGCAGGGTGTGTGTGAAGCCACTTCCCGGGTACGGCGGCGACCTGCTGAGCGAGGAGGAGGTTGAGGATATCATCGAAAAGTTCGTCACCTCGGCAAAGGTTGCACACGACGCCGGTGCTGACGGCATCGATTTCAAACTCTGCCACGGGTACATTGGTTCCCAGTTTTTACGGCCGTATAATGACAGAAACTGGAAGTACGGCGGGCCGTGGGAGAACAGAACGAGATTTGCCTACGAGGTGTATGAGAGGATAAAGAAGGAGATATCAGACCCTGACTTCATTGTCGGCTCGAAGATTTCGGTGTGGGAGGGCTTTCCCGGCGGATGCGGAACTGCAGGGGCCGATACACCGGTTATTGATCTTAGCGAGCCGCTCGACCTGGTGAAGGGAATTGAGGAACGGGGCGCGAAGTTCATTCTGCAGTCTGCGGGCAGCCCGTCGATCACCCTGGCACTGACACAGCCTGACAGGGATATCCCCGATTATGCGTACCTTCACATGACCTTCCAGCGGGAGATAAAAAAGGTAACGAGGCCCGAAACCGTGGTCATCGGGTCTGCATACTCTGTATTCCGAAACGGCAAGAACAAGTTCCTTGGTGTAAAACGAGATCAGAGCTCGCTCGAGTACTGGGGAAACAAGAATATTCACGACAGGTACGTCGACATGATTGCAATCGGGCGCCAGTCGTTGGCCGACCCGCTTCTCCCGAAAAAACTCGAAGAGGGCAGATCGGGCGATGTGGACTGGTGTACTGCCTGCGACAACTGCCTTGAGTTTCTCATACGGCAGAAAAATGTGGGGTGCGCGACATACAACAGGGCGTATGCAAAGGAGCTTCAGAAGATACGGAAAAAGATGGGCAAGCTCGGAGAAAAACACACATAAAATCGCCGGTGCAAGCATGGAGAAGAAAATGCGTCTGAGTTTAGATGAATTCAGAAAAAAGATCGAGTACAGCCTCTGTCAGCAGTTTACTGGTGACGATGATGTGCGGGAGTTCTGCGACAAAGCCCGTGTAGCGGGTGTCGGGGTTGCCTGCGTGAATCCGGTAAATATCAAACTGGCCTCGAGGCTGCTTATGGGACAGGGTATCGAAATAAGCGGAAACGTTGGCTTTCCCTTTGGCTCACACCCTGCCGGGGTGAAGGCTCTCGAGACATCCATGTGTGTGATGGACGGGGCCACGCAGATAGACATGGTGATCTAGGTCGGCGCGCTTCGCTCGAAGCGGGACGAGGTTGTTTTCAATGATATACGGGCAGTAGTGCAGGCAGCCGAAGGCAGGCTCGTCAAGGCGATAATCGAAACCTGGGTCTTGAATACCGGGGAGATCGAGCGCGCATGCCGCATCGCAGAAAAGGCAGGGGCCGGCCTGGTAAAAACCACGACGGGTGTTCGTACTCAGTACCTGGAGATTATCGGGAGGAATGTGCGGGGTGCAGAGCTTGACGACATCATTCTCATGCGTCAGGTACTGAAACCGGAGACACGGATCAAGGCATCTGGCGGTATATATGACCTGGATTACGCGCTCTCGCTTATCAAAGCCGGGGCCGACCAGCTCGGTGTCAGCAAGGGGGAGCAGCTTATCCGGGAGTTCAGTAAACGATACGGGGATACGTTCGATCTGTAATACTGCATAGAGCTTTTTGCAAGGGCGGTGTTTAAATATGGAGCGTGCGGATGCCACCCGGATAAATAGATTGTGTAATTTGAATATGTATACGAGGGGTGTGGAGAGTGCTGTCGAAACAGAGAAACATAATAGCCTATGACCTGGGAACAGGCGGAAATAAAGCATCGCTGTATGCAGAGGACGGGTCCTGCCTTGCGCGAACTTTCGTGCCATACAAAACCTTTTATCCATCAGCAGGCCGGCATGAACAGCGGCCGTCCGACTGGTGGGATGCTGTTGTAAAAAGCACCGCACAGCTTCTGCAGGATGCAGAGGATGCCGGCGACGTCGAATGCATATCCTTTTCAGGCCACAGCCTGGGCGCGGTCCCAATAGATAATAACGGGAATGTCTTGCGTGAGCTCACTCCCATATGGTCTGATACGCGGGCAGAAAAACAGGCAGTGGATTTTTTCAAAAAAATTGATGAGCGTGACTGGTACATGACCACCGGAAACGGGTTTCCGCCACCCTGCTATACCGTCTTCAAAGTGATGTGGTATCGGGACAACGAACCCGATATGTTTTCTAAGATATTTAAAGTGCTGGGAACAAAGGATTACATCAACTACAGGCTGACCGGCACCATTCAAACCGATTACTCATACGCATCCGGAAGCGGGGTCTACGATCTCCGGAAATGGGACTATTCGTCAAAGCTCATCGATGCATCGGGCCTGCCCGCCGATTTGTTTTCGGATATCGTAGGGTCAACTCAGGTTATTGGCACCCTGACAATGGATGCGGTGCGTGAGCTCGGTCTGCCGGAGGGGGTGAAGGTCGTATGCGGCGGAGTTGACAACTCCTGTATGGCACTCGGCGCCCGCAACATCGGAGAGGGGAGGGTATACACCTCGCTCGGGTCTTCTGCATGGATAGCGGTATCCTCCAAAAAGCCGGTGCTGGACCCTGAAACGAGGCCGTTCGTATTTACTCACGTAATCCCCGGGATGTTCACCTCAGCGGTGAGTATCTTTTCTGCAGGTAGTTCGCTGAAATGGGTGATCGATAATCTGTTTACATATCTGGAACAGGAGGCGGATGAAACCGGGAAAGATGTGTATGAACTGTTCAGCGAGCTTGCCGGATCGTCTCCAGTAGGCGCCAATAAACTGCTCTTCAATCCGAGCCTTGCAGGCGGCACTTCGCAGGACCCGGGCCTGAATATACGGGGAGCCTATTCCGGCATTGATCTTGGCCATACTCCTGCCGATGTGGCACGCTCCTGTATGGAAGGTATTGCGATTAATCTCGGGCTTGTGCTTGACATACTGCGGAGTTATACAGAACTGCGTGATGAAATGATGCTCGTCGGCGGAGGCAGCAAGAGCAGTCTTTGGCGGCAGATATTTGCGGATGTGTTTGATATGAAGATTGTTCGCACCAATATCGGCCAGGAGGCGGGCTCGCTCGGCGCTGCCGCTGTCGGCGCTGTGGGGTGCGGTTTGTGGGATAATTTCAGCAGGATCGATGAGGTGCATACGATACAGGAGATTGTCGAGCCGATTCCAGAAAATGTAAACGGGTACAAGAAGCTGAAGTCCGCTTTTAAGTATGAACGAAAATGCCAGGCTGAAATCGGGAAAATGCTTCACAGCCTTGTGCTGTGAAGCGATAGCTGCAATTACGAGGACATCATAAATATACCATAATAGTACCAGAATGGAGGATGAATCATGGCACAAACGATGAAAGCTGCGGTGATCGAGAAACCGGAACGGCTCGTTATCAAGCAGGTGCCGGTGCCCGAGATAAATGACGATGAGGTTTTGATAAAGATGAAGTATACGGGGATATGCGGGACCGACTGGAGCATATTCACAGGAAAATACTCTGCAGACCGCCTGCCCCTTATTCCCGGCCACGAATTCTCCGGTAATGTGGCAAAAGTCGGAAAGAACGCCGAAGGCATCAGCGAGGGAGACCCGGTTACTGCCGACATCAACATGAGCTGCGGCCACTGCTTCTACTGCAGGCGGGGACAGAAGCTGATGTGCAGGGAGTTCACCCAGCTTGGTATTCACAAAGACGGGTCATATGCAGAGTACGTGAAGGCGCCGTGGGAGCAGGTGCACGTATTGCCCGAGAGTCTCGATATGATGACCGGCGCGTTTATCGAACCGGTATCGTGTGTCATTCACTCGGCCAAGGCAATGAAGGTTGAGATTGGGAGTAGCATCGCAATAATCGGGAGCGGATTGGGCGTGCTCCATGCAGCAGTTGCACGGCACCGCGGCGCAGCACCGGTGATTGTGATCGGCAGAAACGACATAAAATTGAAAATCGCAAAAGAGATGGGCGCAGATTTTACAATCAATATAAAGAAGGAAGACCCTGTGGAGACGGTGCGAGAGCTCACGGAGGGAAGGGGAGCCGATTACGTTGTCGAAGCGGTCGGCACCCCGCAGACCTACGAGCAGGCCTTCGAGATGGTGCGCCCCGGCGGAACGGTTGCTGCCTTCGGCATTACCGGTGTCGACGACATTGTCAGGGTGAAATCCTTCGACCTCGTGCTGGGCGAAAAAAACGTTGCCGGTTCCTGTGCAGGAGTTGGAAAAGACTGGAACGACGCAATAGCTCTGCTCCGGTACGGGCGCATCAGGCCGGAGTCGCTTTTTTCCATGGTCGTTCCGCTTGAAGATCTTCAGCAGGCCCTCGAACAGCTCAGAACGGACAAGAGCCTCTTCAAGGTGTTTGTTTCATCTGAGATAGCAGAGCGAAAGATTCTGTAATATTTTAAAAAAAGCTTTGCCCGCTGTGTTTTCTCATAAACCCGGTTGATTGTTGTACTGCGATAAACAGTAACGGGTTTTTTATACCTCTCCACCGTTATACGCTGACGGGCGTTATACGCGGACAGGCGTTCTACGATAACTTGATAATACCCCGGTTCGGCTTACTAGTAGCGCCGTCCTCCGCCTCGTCTTCCTCCGCCTCCACGGTTATCGGGACGAGGGCGAGCCTCATTGACTTTAAGCGTTTGGCCCTTCAATTCCTTGCCGTTCAGATCGTTGATCGCAGCTTGGGCTTCAGCTTTAGTCTGCATCTCTACAAAACCGAATCCCCTTGAAATGCCACTGAACTTATCCGTAATGATTTTGGCGGAAGTGACCGTTCCAAAGGCCTCAAAAGCCTTCTGCAGATCTTCTTCCGTGACTTCGCTTGACAAATTGCCTACATAAATATTCACTCAGGCCTCCTTATTATCATAAACACTGATACCGGAATATAGCCTAATTTTTTCTTTTTGTACAGTATATGTTTTATATTTATTCGATGGTGATACTACTTTATCCATTGATCTTAGCCAGTTGCAATACACTCTACGTGTTCGGGAGCCGCTTCTAGTACCTTCAAATCAGTTATCTTTGATACTCTGTCCCGGGGGGATGTATCCCGGGGGGATGTATCCCGGGAGGATGTATCCCGGGGGGATGTATCCCGCCAGGGATCGGCCGCGAAGCGACATATGCCGTTTTCAATTCAATAATATTCCTAATTTCTGAAAATACTCTTGACATGATTTGATTATCTGATAGTATTTACCACCAGGGTGGTTACTATTATGAACAGCAGGATGCTTGAAAATCTGAAGCAGCTTGGGTTCAACGTGTACGAAGCTAGGGTATACGTTGAGATGCTGAAACAGGTCCATCCGCTCACCGCATATGAGATCGGCAAACTATCGGGTGTCCCGAGATCGAAGGTCTACGAGGTTGTTGATAACCTCCGGAGAAAACAGACCATCGTTCAAATCGAGGACCATCCAAAAAAATATCTCCCCGTTGACCCGGAAGAGGTTTTTTCAAATATCAAGAAATCTTTTATCACCTCTGTAAACTTCGTCAGGGATGAGCTGGATCACCTCGAAAAGGGCGAGGCAATCGACTACGTTTTCAATATTTTCGGTAAAGAGACTATTATCGACCGTGCCAGGGAGATGGTTCGATCGGCGAAATCCAGTATTCTCATTGCAGTAGACCACGACATGCTCAAGGCTCTCGAGGCGGATTTGAAAAAAGCTGAGCAGAGAGGTCTTGAGCTGTACATGGTTTTTTACGGGGATAAAAACGGCGTTGATTTTAAAAACGTGTACAGCCATCGGCTCAGGGAGCCGGATATCAAAAACTTTTCCTTTGTACTGCTTGATATCGACTTCAAAGAAGTGCTTGCCGGAACGATGTCGAAGTCAAAAAACGAGGGGCATGGTTTCTGGACGAAGAGCGTGTACCTGAGCAATATCATGCAGGATAACATCATTCACGAGATGTCAATCGGTATGCTCGAGGAGAAGCTCGGCTTTGAGCACATCGAATCGCTCACCGATCATATTCCGGGGAAGATCTGGGATAAGGCGATGGAAAAGTTCAATAAAAAGTTTCACATACACT
>Ga0315536_1001098_pt1 | contig 13699 bp, 5 predicted proteins | sample SalMarSW160230MG_FD_203093 | JGI IMG/M metagenome (GOLD analysis project Ga0315536, IMG submission 203093) | Salt marsh sediment microbial communities from the Plum Island Ecosystem LTER, Massachusetts, United States - Salt Marsh Sediment SW1602-30 ... | reverse complement strand
CTGAGCCCAGCTGAGGTTATGGAGATGGGAAAGCTGGTTGCGGCGCTGGATGCATTCCACATCGGGACCGACATCCGCGACCGGGATAAAACCGGCAAGACCAATACCCTGAGCGGGAAGGTGGCCATGTTCCAGGCGCATGCGGCAAGCGCCGTGTTCATGGCGACCAATGCGGATGCCCTCTTTGCGGCGCTGGAAGCGATATATGAAGCCTACCTCGCCACCGGCGACTGGCAGGCGCTGAAGGCCGTCCTGAATAAGAAGTAAATCCCGGAATCTAAAACGCAAAAACGCAAAGAAAAAATTCTTATAACCACAAAGACACGAAGATACAAAGGGATTGGTGCAATTTCTCTGCGCCTTCGTGTCTTTGTGGTTAACCGGGTTCCCATCACCGCATCGCACGGATGAATGCTTTCGCGATGGAGTGCGACTGGCCCGAGCTGAAGGCACTCCTACCTCAACGTAATAATAAAAAAAAACCAGCGCAATGGCGCAGACGCGCAGAGGCGCAGAGACGCAGAGACGCAAAGAACAATTCCGATAGCGATAAAGACACGAAAACACAAAGGCATTGGCGGGATTTCTTTGCGCCTGCGTGTCTTTGTGGTCAACCGCATTCCCATTACCGCATCGCGCGGATGAATTCCTTCGCGGTGGCAAACCGCACTTCGCGCGGTTTCGCGATGGCGCGCAGGACCGCCAGGGCGACCTTCTCCGGAAGTTCCGGTGCGAACTCGCGCGGGTCGGGCGGGGGCGTGTCGAGGTGGGCGACGACCATCGCGCTTGGGCTCTCCACCTGAAACGGCAGCCTTCCCGTGAGCATTTCGAACAGCATGATTCCCATCGCGTAAATATCCGCCCGGCCGTCGATCTCGGCCTCGGCCCGGATCTGCTCCGGCGACATGTATTCCACCGTGCCGAACATCCCCCCGCGCGTCGACCGATCTCCGCCTTCCAGGATCTTGGCGATGCCGAAATCGGTCAGGATCGCGCGCTGCAATTTCGAGGCGTGCTTCGCCCCCGGTTTTTCCATCTTGGCGATCGGCTCGAGCAGGACATTCGAAGGCTTCACATCGCGATGAACGATGCCGCGCCCGTGGGCGTAATCCAGTGCCGCGGCCAGGTCGCTCGCCACCCACCAAACCTGTGCCAGCGGGAGTTTCTTCAGCTGGTTCATCCGGTAGGCCAGATCCCTCCCCGGGATGTATTCCATCGCCATGTAATACAGACCGTCGCAATCGCCGAAATCGTAGACCTGGACGATGTTGGGATGCTTCAGCAGCGCCACCGCGCGCGCTTCGCGCTCGAATCGTTCGCGGAAATCGCCTTCCTCGGCCAGCCGGGCGGCCAGAATTTTCACCGCCACCGGACGGTCCAGCCGGATGTGGCGCGCCTTGTAGATCTCCGCCATCCCGCCCTTGCCGATCGGCTCGAGGATTTCGTATTGCCCGAGTGTGCATCCGATGATGCTTTTCGTTGGAGAAGCCGCCTCGGCGGGGGAGGATTGCAGCGCCAGGAAATCCGCCCATGCCTTTGATGTGTACTCGTACCGGCTGTGGGTCTGACGGATCAGGCATTTGAATTCCAATTCGCGGAATACCGCATTGCCGGAGGCCGTGGCGGGCGGGCGTTCAGCGATTCTGGGAAGGTCTCGCAGCACGCGCTTCTGTTCCTCGGTCAGGTTGCGCCAGGAATATTCGAAATGCGCCTGCATCTCCTGCGCCGTGCGGCGTTGGATTTCATCCTGGAAGACCGAAAGCGAAAACGCATGAAAACACGCGACTTGCAGGATCAGGGGATTCCCGCCGGAATATTCCAGTAAAAAGTTTTGGATTGTGAGCGGGAAGGGTTTGCCCGCCCGCTCGGAGGGCTTGAAGATAAGGTCGCGGGCGTCCGTCTCCGGAAGCAGGCCGAGAAAGATCGGCGCAAAGATGTTGAAGAACGGGCTTGAAAGGATGTCCTGTGACCGGCTGGAATAGGTCAGCTCGATGAGCGGACTGGCGGAAGCGGTCAGAAAGACCAGTTGAAAGCGGCCGGCGATGGACCGCAGTGCGTTGAAAAAATTCACGTCCAACTGCGGATTGGCGCTCAGGCGCTCGAACTCGTCGAGGATCATCACCACCTGCATGCCCCGCCGGTTGAGGGCGCGGATCGCGCTTTCGAAAGCCAGCCGGGAAGGTGAGCGGCAGGCGGATTCGAGCGCCGGTTCCTCCGCCAACCCGCGGGATTCGACTTCGCCGCGGAGTTCGGCGGCGAACTGCTGGAACACCTCCGCCGAGGATTCGCCGCCGAGCACTTCGCAATCCAGGTAGCAGATCAGCGTGCCGGCGGCGATTCCCAGTTCCTCGGCAACCCGCGGCCGCATCAGATGAAACAACAGCGAGGTCTTCCCGATTTTGCGCGGTCCGACGATCGAAACGGATTGATTGCCTTTAAGAAAGTTGGCAATCTCCCGGAGTTCGTGATCCCGGCCGAAGAACATCTCCTGTGACCGGACCGGTCCCCGGGAGAGGTATGGATTGAGTTGATCCGACATGGCAAGCACCCGTAGACAAGACTGCCGCAATTATAAGTGGTTGCGAACGGTTGGGTTGTAAAAACCAGATGCCTTTATCCTGGAAAGCGGGGAAAAGGAAAAACCGGCCCTTGGATTGGGCGCCAAGGGCCGGTTGGCATTAACCCGGCGTCAGGCTTTCGTCGTGCGGGTTCTCCGCCAGTCGAGGAAGACCAGCCAGATCGCCCCCAGACCGAAGAGCGCCACGAAGAAGCCGACCAGCGTACCCAGGATCGGCAGCGCATCCACCATCACCATCATCAGGATGCCCAGCAGCAGCGGCCAGAAGGAGCTTGCGGAATAATCCTTGCGGAACAGCCGCAGGAACCAGTCACCGACCAGGAGCGCGACGACCAGCTTGCTGCCGTACTGCGCCAGGGCCAGGAAGACCGCCGCGAACAGGCCGGTCGCCGAAAACCCGATCGAGAAGATTACACCCATCAGCCCGAACAGGGTGACGACACCAATGGCCAGACCGAGCATGAGGATCAGGAAGGAGGCCATGACCAATCCGATCAGCCCCAGGACCAGCACGAGGAAGCCCCACCCAAGCGCAGGTAGCGGTTTGGCGCGCAGGGTTCCGGCGGCCCGGGTCAGAAGCGACGGGATCAGCCAGACCGCCAGCGCCCCCAGCAGAAGGAGCGTCAGGAACTCGCGGATCACGCCGAACACGTAGCCCATGAACATCCCGCCGACGTCGAATACGCGGACGGAGAAGTCCGGCTTAACATTTTTAACATTCTCCAGGTTCTTCCCATCGTTCGGAGCTTTGTAGTGGTAGACCACGCCGCCTTCGGGAATGGCTTGGATGCCCTCGTTTTGCTCGACAGGGCTGCTGTACTCCAGTTCCCCGCCGATGGTCGCCTGGGAAGAGATATGCAGCCCGACCGGGATGAAGCGGGGGGCGTGCGAGTATGGCATGAACGTCGTGAAAGGTATCTCGTCCTGATTTTCGTCCGGTTCCCCCACTTCCAGGATGATATTCCGGCTGACAGCACCGGTCAGCTCGAAGGCGCCGACATTCGCGCGCACGTCACGCCCGATTTCCCCGGCCAGGATCACCTGGTAACCGGCAACGGCGATATCGCGCGTGACGACGGAGCCGGATTGCAGGCTGATGCTGAATCCCGCGGCGTACATATTGCTCCCCACGAGCGCGCTCTCTCCGACGGTCAGCGAATTGCCGCCGAAGAACAGGCTGCCTTCGACCGTACCGTCAAGCACCACTTCCCCGCCCATCGCGAACACGTTGCCGTTCACCGTTCCGGTGATGGTAACGACCGATCCGCCGGTGATCAGGTCGCCGTTGACGGTTCCACTGACGAGGACCGTCGAACCGAAGGCGAGCAGGTTGCCGTTTACCGTACCGGCCATCTCGACCAAATCCCCGGTGAGGATTAGATCGTCGTTGATCACCTCATCCGCCCCGACCTGGCCGTCGTTGTCGATCTCCATGGCGCGGACCGTCTGCGCGCCGGAAAGCGCGAGCGTCGACGTCAGCGCAAAGGCGATCATAATTCGTACCCATATACTGCGTGAAATATTTTTCATGGTGTTCTCCTGTCAAGAGGTCCCTGTAAGATTTCCGGATAGACTTGCATCCGGTGGATTCCGTTCTTCGAGAATCTGACGCAACGACTTGCTTTTTTCGACCCACATCCCCAAGAGTCCCAGCTTCCATCCGTACGCTTCCCCGTACGGCAGATCCGGGCGCTGAACCACGGAGAAAATATCGCGCGCGGCCAGTCGCTGGAATGCGCCGATTAATTCCGGCCGCTCGACGGGTGTGCCGCGCCGGGCCAGATCTTCCGCCGCCTGAACGGGCGTAAGGAAGCCCATGCTTCCCAGATGACTCATGGCAAACAAGGCCAGCTTTTGCGCAGGAGTGGATTCCATCCACAGGTAGACGAAGTGCGCTTCCCCGGTGGAAAGGATTTCGTCCAATGCGGTGTTGACGTCACCCACCGTCACATAGCTGCGCTCCAACCGGTTATGCACGTTCACCAGATTGTGGCAGACCAGCTGCAAAAAATACGGGTGGCCGGCCGTTACACGCCAGATCTTCTCCAGCGCCAGATCGTCGAACCGCATCCCGCCCGCAGCAACGGGTTCCTGGATCAGCCGAGTCGCCTCTTCGCGGCTTAAAAATCCGATGTGCCGGTACAGGCTGATGTTGAACAGCACGTTCCAGTAATTGGAGGCCAGTTCCTCCAGCCGGTGGGTGCCGCAGAAAACGACGCTTAGATTTTCCGAATGCTGGATCAGGTGCCGCAGAAATGGGAATACCGCCGCGTCGAGTGTCCCGCGCCGCACCGCGGATTCAAGCTCCTCGAATTCATCCAGCAGGAGGAGCAGGGGGCGGCTGCCGAGTTGACGGCGCACCGCGGGCAGAAAAACCCGCTCGAAGTGGGAGGCCGGATTATCTGCGAAATCCGCGAGGGCCGGAACGTCCACCGGAAGTTCCCGATCTTCCATGGCGAACGCGATTTCCGAAGCGATCGCATGCAGGAAGGCGGGCATGCCCGGATCCAGCCCGAGTGCCTGCCCGTCCAGATACACCGGAAAGAAATCCGATCCCAGCCGCAGCGGCAATTGTTTAAGCAGGGAGGATTTCCCCGTCCGCCGCTGGCCGATCAACACCAGGTTGTTTCGGTGCGCCGCCGTGAGGTGGTCGAGCAAAAAGGCCATGACGTCTTCGCGTCCGAAGAAGAGCGGCGATCCCGCCCGCAGCGGGGTTCCGACGACGTACGGGTTGGGAATATTTTGGAACGGGACGGAAGTTTCCAGGAGTTGAACCGCGTCCGCAAAGCTCTCGCACTGATCCGGACCGCGCGGATCCGTATAGCGGATCTCGAACAGAGCGCGGAAGCGGCGCGCGCCCGACGGGCAAACCCGCAGTCCGATCTGCGCTTCCTCCCCGGAGCCGAGATGCTCAAGCACCGCCGTCTCGTCGATGAGTTTGTATTCGGAGGACGGCAGCAGCCGCACCTCCAGATGGACCGCCGCGCCGCGGCCGGTATTGCGCAGCGCCAGCGCAATCGTGACGACATCCTCCTGCCAGGTATGGCGGGTCAGGAGCTCGCAGATGATCTGCGCCCGGGATTGCAATTCGCCCATCGCGCCGGTCACCACCGCCATCCAGTGCTCGGCAATGCGGCGGACGATCGGACGGTCGGCGGCGCCGAGCGCGGTATGGGCGGAATGGTGCAGCCTTCCCAGGCGCTCGATCGCCCCCGCGAGATAGGCGAGTTTGTCCTGGACGGTGTCGACCTGCTCGAACGCTTGCAGCGCCGCCGCCGTGCCATGGAGTTCCGCCAGCATCGCGTTTAACCCGGATAGAAAATCCACGCCGCCTTCCGGCATGTCGGCGGCCATATGCCAGCCGGCGATCTCGGAAACCGACCGCGCAACGATCGCATCGGTGCACGCGGAATAGGCGGCCAGCGCTTGAGCGGTCCCGTGCGGAGCCCGCCCGGAATCGGTAAGCTCCTGAAGCTGGGTGGTGATCGTTCGTAAAGCGACGGGAAGCATTTCCGGCGAGGTATGACTCTCCAGCAGGTATCCGTAACCTTCTGCGAGACGGGCCAGGCCGCCGGCTTTGGCGCTTTCCAATGCGTTGGGAAGGTTGGCCACCAGCGTGGCGGAATCCGGATTCTCCCGGGCTTCCTGAGTCAGACGGTGGAATTCAAGAAGCGCCTGTTCCGGATGCAGCAGGATCCGGTCGGCGGTGGCCTCCGCCCGCCCGAGCGGCGAGTTCCAGTGGTCCGCCAGCTGCCGCTCCACTTCCGCCCGCTGCCGGGTTTCGGTTTGTTTCTCTTCGATCAGCTGAGCCACGCGGATGGAGGTGCCCGCCTGGTCCGCCAGCCCGAGCAAAAGGGCTTGATCCTCACGGGAATAATCCTCGCCCGAGAGCCGCGGGCCAAGCGCCAGAATGCCGATCAGGTCATTAGAACCCGTCCGCGGGGCGATCAACGGCACCAGCATGGGAAACGGGACGGCGCTGCGTTTGGAGGCGATCGCGCCGCTCTCCAGGCGCCGGAACACATCTGTCCGCGAGGGAAGCTCGGCGGTAAGTTCTTCCGGAAAGCGGAGACCATAGGAAAGGGAGAACCGCCCGCCCGGCTCGCGAAGGAAGACCGCGCCGTAGCGGATGTGCAGCAGGTCCAGCACCCGCAGGACAAGAGTCCGCTGCAGTTCGGAAAGGTCGAGCAGGGTGCGCAACTCGCGCCCGAAATCGGTGAACGCCCGGCGGAAATCCACCTTCTCGCGGTAAAAGCGGCGGTCGATGAAATCCTGAAGCCGGTCGCGCAGCGGCCGGAAGAGCGCGGCGATGGCGAGCGTGGAGCCGACAATGACGAGATCCGAACCCTGGCCAGTGACGGCGCGGACGATCGCCTGGCCGAGGAATATACCGGTAAGGTAAAGCGCGCCGAGTAGGCCGGTCAGGAGCGTATAGACGAACGTGTGGTTGATCAACTCGTCCACATCCCACAATCGGTAGCGCAGAACGGCGATCATCAGGAAAACCGGGATGAGGATCAGGGCGACGGAATACAGGGTTTGTCCGGCGGCTTGGAATATCAGCCGCGCGGCGCCGGATTCGCGCAGCGACGGGAAAAATGTCGGCAGGAGGTAATAGAACAGCGATGAGATAACCGCGATCGTCAGGCTCAGGACCACCAGTTTGGTCTGCTGCTTTTCCTGCCGTTCGGAGGCGTGCAGATAGCGATATACCTGTGAAGCCGCGCCGGCGCCGAATCCGCCGAGCAGCATCGACAACAGACCGAGCGTGCGCAATGCATTGACCAACTGCGTGGTGAAATCATTGGATATGTCGGTCCCGAACAGCCACGCGATAAATCGGAAGCCGGTCTGGAGGGGCGCCAACCCTTCCACTGTGCCGAGGGCGCTCGAGATTTCCGGGAACACCAGCAGTGCGGTCAGCCAGATGCCGAGGCCGAATGCCAGCTGGCGGGTCCAGGATGGTACGAAGCGCCCGTTCGGAAAAAGGAAAATTGTCAGCGCGGCGGTGGCAATGCCGAAAATCTGAATCGGCCGCACGACCCACTGTAATTCCGGACTGCTGATGAACGGGAAGACTGTTGCGCCGAAGGTGATCAGCGAGAAAGAAACCAATAACGCGATCCCGTCATCCCGCTTCGACCGAAAAATTACCACCGAGGCGGCGCCGAAGGCGAGTGCGACAACCAGCTCCATGGCGGCGAGATATACGCCGAAAGCAACCGGGGAGATCCCCGCTTGGCTTAGAACGGCCCGTTCCACCTCCGGCAGATCCGGGTCGATCCATTGGGAATGGGTAGCCAGCGAGTAAATCACCATACCCGCCAGGGTTAAGGCGAGGGCGACCCAGGCAAAGCGCGCCCATGCCAGGCGGCGGGCTGACCCCCGCGAGGCCGGATTAAGGAAGTCAAACCGCTGGCGAATCGAAGGCAGGTTCATACGGTCTCCAGCATATCCGGTGACCTTGGCTTGCGGTAGGTTGGCGGAGGGGGTGTTGTGTGCCGATTGCGGGTCGATTGCAGGCCGCGGCTCCGTATTCGCCGGGATGCTGCATACTCGCCATGCCGGCGTGCTCCCGTGGCCGGCATCCAGCCCCGGCAGGGGATTCCGAGGCAAAGTCCATACTAAGGGGTCCCGGTTGGGATAACCCTCGGATTATTTCCATTCCGACTCCAAGAACAAATGCGAGCCGGAATGCATCGCGAGGGCAGGTGCCGGGATAACCAACGATCGTCACACCGGCGTGCCTTTACCCGGTATCCAGCCCGATCATGGTCACTCCGGGATAACGGGCAGGCTAATCCAGAGCAAGCAGGTATCCCTGGCCGCGTCGGTTAACCAGCAGTTCGCCCGCTTCGCCCAGCGCATTGCGCAACTTCTTGACTACGCCGCGCGCGCGCTCGGGATCCAGGATATTCTCATCCGGCCATAGCTCGGCTTCAATTTCCTGAGGAGAAAGCATCCGGCCGGGTTTCTCCAGGAATACTTTCAATAGGGAAAACTCGGTGGGAGTAAGGTGCACCGGTAGACCGTCAACCGTCGACTGGCTCCGGCGCAGGTCGATCAGGAAAGGACCGCCCTGCAACAGCCCGGGAACGTCCTGGCGGCGGACGAACTGTTCCAGGATCGATCCGATATATTTTCCCTTCCGGACCAATCCGGCCTCAACCAGGCTTAAGCTCTCCGTGCCTGTCATCGGCAGCGTGGCCAGGCTGTAGCGTTCTTCCTCATCAAGTTCATTCCAATAATATTGCATGTGGGGTTCCAGGTCGGCGAGCATCTGGCGCCGGACCTGCAGCAGCGCGTCGGCGGGCAGGTTCCCGTCAGCGGAAGCGGCTTCAAACGCCCGGTAGCCTGCCACCTGCAGGAAGAGCGGATGCGGGCCGGAAAGTGCCAGGATCGGGTCGAGCGACCGGTCGGAAAACGGTTTTCCGGCTTTACCCGAAAGCCGGAGCAGCAGGTCGCAGGCTTCCGCCTCTTCCAGCGGCCCAAGCGTGAGGGGCGCGAAGAAGTTAAAGAAGGGTGAAGCGAGGGTTTCAGGATTCTTCAGGCCGAGTTTCCAAAGCGGGTTCTTCGAAGCGGTGATGAATCGGATTGGGAATTGTGCGGATAGTCCCCGTAGGCGGTTGAAGAGGGCGGCGCCGAACCGCGCATTCGAAGCCACCAGCTCGAATTCATCCAGCAGGATCACGAGGGAGGGTCGGACGCCGGAAAAGGTTTTCCGGATTTGTTCCAGCAGGTCGGCGTAGGCGAGGGGGGAGGGATCTTCGCCAAGGGCGCGGCCGATCGCGCCGTAAAAATCCTCTTCGCTCAGGCCATCGAGGGTGCCGCCGTCGAGCAGGAGGAATTCCATATTCTCCGGCGGGCAATCATGCGCCGCGGCGACCGCCGGATCCATGAGGTGCATCAGCAACGATGTCTTGCCAATCCGCCGCGGGCCGGATACGGCGATGCTTTGTCCTTTGCGCAGCAAATCGAAAAGATAGGAAAGTTCCCGGTGGCGGCCGAAAAAGAACTCCGGATTGGAGACCGGTCCCCGGTGAAAGAAGGGATTGCCATCTGACATAGACCGATTGTAGCACGAGCGGCCGGTCCTTTGCAGGCAAAAAACGGACGCCCGGCCCCGGACTTCCGATCACGTTCACGCGAATCGCGACCGATGCTAAAATAATCCCCGCTGGGCAGTTGGGAGCGACTACCCCTGGAGGATGCATGAACCACCCATACCGAGTGATGACAACCGGACTGGCCGTGTGTTCGCTTACCGCGCTTGCAGCATGTGGTTCGGATTCTTCGGAAAAGAACCATCCGACGGAGGCGGCCACGGCGACGTTATGGGAATTGCCGCCTGAATTCACGCATACCCTTTCGGCGACGCTCACCTTCACCGCTTCCCCGGATGTATCGCCGACCCCCACGCCGCCCGCCGGGCTGCAGGCGGCGCCGGCTGCAGCCCCGATTGCCGCCGGATGGAGCCACACCTGCGCGGTCACCGGCGAGGGAGGGGTGATGTGCTGGGGCTACAACGGAGACGGCCAACTGGGCGATGGATCGCGGACGGCCCGTCTTAAACCGGTCAGCGTTAAAAATCTATCCGAGCGCGCCGTGGCCGTCACCGCCGGATGGGGGCACACCTGCATCCTCACCGAAACGGGCGGCGTTAAATGCTGGGGACGAAATAAAAACGGCGAATTGGGTAATGGCACGACCGATCGCAGCGGCGAACCGGTGGATGTGATTGGATTGGCGGAGGGTGTGGTGGCTATTGCGGCAGGGGACGATCACACCTGCGCGGTCACCGGCGAGGGAGGGGTGGTGTGCTGGGGATACAACGACGCCGGTCAACTGGGTGACGGATCCACCAAGACTTGGATGGAGCCGGTGGACGTTGAAGGGCTTGAGGGTGTGACGGCTGTCGCGGCGGGGACGGCGCACACCTGCGCCCGGACAGATGGGGGAGAAGTATTTTGCTGGGGCATAAACGACCAGGGGCAGTTGGGCATCGATTCGGATGAGGCCTTCTTCGACACTCCGGAACTCGTCAGCGAGCTGACCGGCGGAATAACCGCCATAACCGCAAAGGGCGGGCACACCTGCTCCCTTTCCGAGTCCGGGGAGATCCAATGCTGGGGCGTGAATACATTTGGGCAGTTGGGAGACGAAACCTACGAGAATAGATACTACCCATCACCGGTAAATGGATTGGACGGCTCGGTCAGTCTCATCGCGGCGGGCTGGGGCCAAACATGTGCGGTGCTCGAGGGTGGTGTGTTAACGTGCTGGGGCTGGAACTTTTATGGGCAGCTCGGCACGGGTTCGACCGCCAACCGGAACCATCCGGTCGATGTGATCGGATTATATGGAAAAGTCACCACCGTTGCGGGCGGGGGCGGTCATACCTGCGCCATCATGGAAGCCGGCGAGGTGTTTTGCTGGGGGTTAAATGAAAACGGCCAGCTTGGGAATCAGAAGAACCTTGACAGCAGTTTACCGGTCAAGGTGATTGGGATTTCAATTCCGGGAGTGGCGTAGAAGGAATAATCCAACCCGATAACGCGATAAAAGGGTCGGGGAAGGTGTTTGAATCCAAGCAGTTGTTCGAGTAGAAAATCCTTTTCTGTAAACGCCGGGATTTACCGGCTGACGGTCGTTGCTCTAGGAATAAGCAGTTTTCCAAACGGCGCAACCAATTATTTTACAGAGACGGGGACGCAATGGTACACATTACCGGATAAATATAATTCAAACCGACGGATTAATCGGCAAAAAAAATGTAAATCCTTCAATGAAGAAAAGTGTTTTACTTTATTGCTTTTAATTGCGCCTTGCTTGACTCGTCTATATGATGGATGCTAACATTAAGAAAGTAAACGTCGCCAACTCTTCCTTCAAATATATTTTTGACAAATACGCAGGCTGTAATTGATTGATAAAATATCTTTTCTCGATGATTACTGTTCCTCAACCGGTAAATCAACCCTGGCCGGATTGATTTATCGGTTGAGGAACAGGACGCAGAGCTAAGTAGGGAAACGTGTACATGGTGAACAGAAGGATGAACCTCAAGAGCAGTATTCAGGTTGGGGTTTTTCATTTTTCGAAGGCATGTTTCCGAAACGGAGGATGGACGAACGTCATCGGCATTCCCGCACCGGATGATGGGATAGATACTGTGGGGAATGCCCGACGGTTCGCTGCCGAACCGAAATGGCAAACCTCAATCTACTCGTAATACTCCAATCACCCGGGTGCCGGCAGGGAAGCCCATTTATACGCCAAACCCGTTCAGCTTGCGGGGGATGGCATGTCGACGGTTACGGCGGAATTTCCGGCATACGCAATGCACCTGGAAACCATAGTATCCATCGTTTTGCGCGGCGGCCACGATGAACGTGTTAAACAACATTCCTGTACGCCCACGCTGCATCGAACGCGTTCCGGATGCGTGCGACAGGGAAGAACCTCCAAATGTCAAGGTGAAAGAAGACCACGCGGTGCGCCGCGTCCTGTAAGAGTAATCGGCCTTGGGGATAATACTCCGCAGGTTCTGCCACACCGGGATTCCTAAGGAAGGTTCCCTAGCGTCATCCCTCGCGAAGCGGGGATAGCGAAAGGTTTGTGAAGAAAGGCGAAGGTGTTCCGCTGCGCCTGCCTTGCGGGCTGGGGGCGGTTTGAGCGGCTTGCGTGTGTTACGATCCAGGAGGCCAAACCATGTCAATTGACAAACAGGTGCTGGATTTCGGTGATACCCTCTCCTATGTTTCCACCGTGAAACGGAAGGGAAGCTTCCTGCTTGCCAACGCGGGCCGCGCGGCGCCCCTGATGGTAAGCCGCGCGGATTATCCGGGGGTGACCCGCGTGGCGCGCATGCTGCAGGCGGATATCCGCCGCGTGACGGATGCCGAGCCCGCGCTGATCGAGGATGATCTCCCGCCGGCGAAGGAAATTGTTCTGATCGGAACGCTGGGCCGCAGCCCGCTCATCGACCGGCTGGTGCGTGAGAAGAAACTGGACGTCTCGGATCTCGTCGGAAAACGGGAGATGTTTATCCTGCAGGCGGTTAGCCATCCGATGCCGCAGGTGGAACAGGGGCTGATCATCGCCGGCAGCGACAAACGGGGAACCCTCTATGGGATGCTCGACCTTTCCTCTCGCATCGGCGTTTCGCCCTGGTATTGGTGGGCGGACGTTCCGGCGCGCAGGCAACGCGAGTTGTTTATCCTGCCGGGCCGGCACACCCTCGGCGAGCCGACCGTGACGTACCGTGGGATCTTTTTAAACGACGAAGCGCCGGCGCTTACCAAATGGTCGCTCGAAAAATTCGGCGGCTTCAACCACCGCTTTTACGAAAAAGTTTTCGAGTTGATCCTGCGCTTGAAAGGCAATTACCTGTGGCCGGCGATGTGGGGCAGCGCCTTCCACGACGACGATCCGCTTAACCCGCAGCTGGCCGACGAATACGGGATCGTGATCGGCACCTCGCACCACGAGCCGATGATGCGGGCCCACGCGGAATGGGGCCGCTACGGCACCGGATCCTGGAACTACACGGAGAACGAAAAAATCCTGCGGGAATTTTGGGAGCAAGGCGCGCGCGGGATCGGGAACCGTGAAGTCACCGTCACGATCGGCATGCGTGGAGATGGCGATTTACCAATGACGGCCGAGACGAATACCGCTCTCTTGGAGCGGATCGTCCGGGACCAGCGTGAACTTCTTGCCCGGGTGACCGGTAAGGATCCGGCCGCCATCCCCCAGCTTTGGGCGATCTATAAAGAGGTGCAGGAATATTACGACCGGGGGATGCAGGTGCCGGAGGATGTCACCCTGCTCCTGTGCGACGACAACTGGGGCAACATTCGCCGTCTCCCCGAACCCGGCGCCAAGGGGCGACCCGGCGGGTATGGGATCTACTATCACTTCGACTACGTCGGCGATCCCCGGAACTACAAGTGGCTAAACACCAGCCCGCTTCCGCGTACGTGGGAGCAGATGCATCTGGCGTACCGCAGCGGTGTGGATCGGATCTGGATTGTTAATGTGGGGGATATCAAACCGTTGGAATTTCCGACGCAGTTCTTTTTAGATTACGCTTGGAATCCCGAGGTATGGCCGGCGGAA
>Ga0315536_1001097_pt1 | contig 13702 bp, 13 predicted proteins | sample SalMarSW160230MG_FD_203093 | JGI IMG/M metagenome (GOLD analysis project Ga0315536, IMG submission 203093) | Salt marsh sediment microbial communities from the Plum Island Ecosystem LTER, Massachusetts, United States - Salt Marsh Sediment SW1602-30 ... | reverse complement strand
TATTACCTCGTCCGGGCGATGATAGAGAGAGATATAGATTTCACGGCATTGCCGGGCCCGAGCGCGGTGACGCTGGCCCTGGTGATGTCGGGACTCCCGACCGACAGGTTCACTTTCTACGGGTACGTCCCGAGGAAGAAAGGGGCGAGGGACAGGCTCTTCGAGGAGGCATGCGCTGGAGCGGGCACCGCGGTCTTTTTCGAGAGCCCGCACAGGATAGTGTCGACCCTCGAGGCGCTCGCCGCCTTACTGCCCGACAGGCAGGCCGCGATCGCGCGTGAGCTGACCAAGCTTCACGAGGAGGTCGCGCGCGGGACCGCGAAGGAACTCGCCGAGATCTTCGCCGGTCGCCGGGTAAGGGGCGAGGTGACTCTGCTGGTCCGGGGCCCGGGGAAAAGGGGCGGGGGCGGAACCGCTTGACAGCGCGGCGGTTCACAACTCATAATCACCTGATATCCGGATATTCACGAAGTGACGGAAGGACAGCCGGAGAGCATGCTGGACAAATCCATCATCAAGGAACGCTTCAGGGGGCTGATGTCCCCCGTAGTAGACATGCTCGATTCCCTGGGCGTGACTCCGATGGGCGTCTCTCTGGCAGGGCTGGCGCTCAGCCTGCTTGGCGCCCTGTTCACCGGAGCCGGCAGCCTGTTCGCCGGCGGGATAATACTGATCCTGGCGAGCCTGTGCGATACGCTCGACGGGTCCCTGGCGCGCAAGACGGGAAAGGCATCGACGTTCGGGGCTTTCTTCGACTCCAACGCCGACAGGATCTCTGAATTCGCTTATTTCGCCGCCCTGGGCTTCCATTTCGCGGTCAGAGGGACCGGGGTCATGTTCTTTTTCACTCTGGCCGCCCTGGCCGGCTCTTTCATGACGAGCTATGCTAGGGCCAGGGCCGAGGGCCTCGGCCTCGCGTGTTCGGTAGGCATCCTCGAGCGGCCCGAACGCATCGTGCTGCTCGCCGCGGGCCTGCTTTTCGGAGGCAGGATACTTGATGCAGTCATGATCCTGCTGGCGATACTGAGCATATATACTTTTATCCAGCGGGTCATGCATGTCCGGAACATCGCCGGCGGAAGTATGCCGCCAGGGGACGTCTGAAACATCACATCCGGCGGCCGGCTGCCGGAGCGAGGCTTATCCGGGCCCGCGCCCTTTGACACGATGAAACCCAGCTTCCGTTCCATCCTCAAGACCTCCATACCGATCCTGATCGACCTGGGCGCGCAGATCCTGATGTGGACGATCGAGACTACGCTGGTCGGCCACATCGCGGTGACCGCCCTCGCGAGATTTTATCCCGGCCTCGGAGCGACGGGCGTAGACGCGCTGACGGCTGTCGGCAACGTGGTCCAGGTAATACTGTATACCTGCACGATACTGCTGATCTTCGTCTTCGGGGCTTCGATCATCATAGTCCGGCTGCTGGGAGCGGGAAGGAATGACGACGCGGACCACTTTCTCGGCCAGACCATATTCACGGCCATCTTTCCCGCGATAGTCATCGCGCTGGTGTGGTATTTCGCCGCCCCTCTGATCTTCAGGACGGTGCTCGGAACCACAGAGACGGTGACCGCGATCGGGGTAGATTACCTGAGGACGGTATCGTGGTTCTCGCCCTTCATCATAATGAACTTCGTCGCCATCGGACTCGTCCGAGGGTCTGGAGACACGCATCTCTCGATGATGACCGGGCTGCTCGTGAACAGCATCCACCTCGTGCTCGCCGTGCTGCTGATATTCGGGATCTGGAAGTTCCCCGAGCTCGGGGTGCGGGGTGCGGCTATCGCCGCGGGCATGGCCCACACGGCCGGCTTCATCTTCACATTCAGCATAATACTTCGGGGGCGCTCGGTACTCTCTTTCAACTGGAGCGATTTCAGGGAGATCAACAGGCGCAGCATCGTACGCATAATACAGACCGGCACGCCGATCACGCTCGAGCAACTCGCCTGGATGACCGGGATGACGATCGTCATCGGATTCAGCAACAGGCTCACGCCTGCCGCCGCCGCGGGCCATATCATCATCCTGACTTACCAGCGCATACTCTCCATGATCTACCAGGCGTTCGGTATGGCGGCGCTTACACTGGTCGGCAAGCGCAGCGGAGCGAGAGAGTTCCTCAGGGCGAGGCAGACTACGAGGATGTTCGCCTGGCTGGTCAGCGGGCTGGTGATCGTGATAACGGGAGTCCTTTATTTCAATGCCCGCCACTTCGTGATCCTGTTCACCTCAAATCCGGAGGTTATCAGGGTCGGCGTCTTCGCGCTGAGGATCGCCGCGCTCATCCAGGTGCCGAAAGCGCTTTCGTACGTTTACTCATTCAGCCTCCGGGGCATCGGCGAGAACCGCTATCCGATGTACCTCGCTTTCTTCGGAGTTATATTCTTCCAGGTGATACTGGGCTACAACCTTGCTTTCACCGCTGGACTTTCTCTGGCGGGACTGTGGATCGCGGCCGGCGTCGACGAGGTTTTCAAGTTCTCGATGTTCTTCAGGCGTTTCAGGAAAAGGATCAGGAGGCTGACGGCGCGCGCGTGAATCGCGCTGCGAGGACAGGCGGATGAAACAGGGGAGCACCCCGGGCGTATCTCAATAAGGACGAGAGGCGGAGATGACCGAAAAAAGGCGCGGATATTTCATAACCTTCGAAGGCATCGAGGGGTCCGGCAAGTCCACTGTCGCGAGGGCGGTCCTCGAGAGGTTCGCGCGATCGGGCCTTGAATGCATCATAACACGCGAGCCGGGAGGCAACGAGATCTCGGAGAAGATAAGGGAGATGCTGCTCGATCCGGCGAACATATCGATCTCTCCTCGGACTGAGCTGCTCCTCTACGTTGCAAGCCGGGCGCAGCTTGTCGGCGAGGTGATCGGGCCCGCGCTGGAGAGCGGCTCGAGCGTCATCTGCGACAGGTTCATGGACGCTTCGGTAGCCTACCAGGGCTGGGCACGTGGGATCGGCGAGGATGTCGTCGAATCCCTCAACTCGTTCGCGGTGGCGGGTGCGGTCCCCGACAGGACGTATCTGCTCGATCTCGAGGTCGGCGACGGGTTCGAGAGAGGGCCCGACAGGAGGGAATCCGAGGGGGAGCGCAGCAGGGACCGGCTTGAACTCGAGGACAGGGGTTTCCACGAAAAGGTAAGGGAGGGGTACCTGCGTATCGCCTCGAGGGAGCCGGGCAGGGTCACGGTCATCGACGCTTCCCGGCCCCTGGATGACGTAGTCGAGGCCGTATTGGGGAACTTGAGGTCCATCCCAGGGTTAAAGGACCTGTGATCAATAAGAGTTTGATTCCAGACGCCGGTGGAATAATATTAAGGGGCACGGATGGTGCCCCTTCTTGAGGGGCGTCCTGGCATCCCGGCGAACGGGACAAGTGAATGACAATTCCATGGGAGGTCTCCATTGAGGCTCAACAAGAGATTCGCGATATCGGCACTCGCCCTGATACTGCTCGTGGCGGCTGCATTCTACGTACTGGCTGGAGAGCAGCGCAGGGACAGGGAGACATCTCTCGAAGAGATAGACAGGCTCAACGAGGTCCTCACCAGGGTACTGGACTATTACGTCGATGAGAAGGACCTGGGCGAGCTCGTGGACGACGCTATACGCGGGATCCTCGAAGATCTCGACCCGCACTCGGTGTATCTAGACAAGCAGCAGTACGATAACCTGATGATAGACACCAAGGGCGAGTTCGGCGGGCTCGGGATCACTATCACCGTGCGGGAAGGATATCCGACGGTCATCTCCCCGATCGAGGATACACCGGCATACAGGATGGGGATACAGGCCGGCGACAGGATAATCGCGATCGAGGGCGAACCCACCCATGGGTGGAGCAGCGATGACGCGGTCGGGAAGCTCAGGGGAGCGCCAGGGACCCAGGTCAACATCACAGTCGGCCGCGAGGCGGCCGGAGGCAGGATCGACTCGCTCGACGTCACGATAACACGCGAGATCATCACAGTGCCAAGCATCACCCACTACGAGGTGATCGACGGAGTCGGGTACGTAAGGATTGCGAGATTCGCCGAGAACACCGCGCGTGATCTCGACGCCATCCTCGACGGGATGGAGAAGGAAGGTATCAAAGGGGTCATCCTCGACCTCAGGTCGAACCCGGGAGGCCTTCTTACAGCCGCCTTCCAGGTTTCGGATCTCTTTCTCGACAAGGGCAAGATGATCGTCTATACGGAGAGCAGGATCCCCGACAACAGCCAGAAGTTCTACTCCAACGGGAAGAACGTCCATAACGACTACCCGGTCGTCGTGTTGGTGAACGGGGCGAGCGCATCCGCGTCCGAGATTGTAGCGGGAGCCCTGCAGGACTGGGACCGAGGAGTCATAGTCGGCCAGACGACTTTCGGCAAGGGATCGGTCCAGACCGTATTCAGGATCGGCAAGGACGCCGCGCTGAAACTCACTACGCAGAAGTACTACACTCCGAGCGGGAGGAGCATCCACAGGGAGATCGACCGCGAGGGGAACGAGATCGTCAATGAAGAGGCGGCGGCGAAGGATTACTACACCGCGGGCGGACGCGTGGTCCACGGCGGCGGAGGCATAACGCCTGACTGGACCATGGAACTGCCCGAGTGGACGGACTTTCAGCGCGACCTCGAGATAAAGAGCATATTCTTCACGTTCGCCGTCCATTACACGGCCGAGCACCAGGATGTCGGCGAGGACTTCACCGTCACTGACAGCGTCATGAAGGAGTTCCGCGATTTTCTGGCCACGAAGGATTTCGAGTACGGAGAAGACAGCTGGACGCCGGAGAACACCGATTACGTCAAGCTGGGCATCAAGCGTGAGATCTTCCGCAAGCTGTACGGGACCAGGGGAGCCTACATGGCGACCCTCCCCAAGGACGAGGAAGTCAACGCCGTTCTCAAGATGTTCTCCGAAACATCGACCCTTGACGGCATGTTCGCCTACGCGGCGAAGGAGCAGGAGCTCGCGAAGGCCGCGCAGAAACCGGCCGAAGCCGCGAAGACGGAGGTCGATTGAAGAGCGAACGGATCGCCGTAATAAGCGATTTTGACGGCACGATAACGCTCCGGGACGTCGGGCATCATTTCTTCGAGAAGTTCATTCCCGACAGGAAAGCCCACAGGGACCTGCTCGAGAAGTGGAAGGTCGGCCTGATCAGCTCCCGAGAATGCCTCCTCAAGGAGGTCGCGTGGGTTCAGGCGGATCTGAAGGATCTCGACACCTTCATCGAGCATGAGCGGCTCGATCCGTTCTTCAAGGATTTCGTCGATTTCTGCAACAGGCGCAAGCTGGAGCTGATGATCCTCAGCGACGGGCTCGATCACTATATCGATTCGATCCTCATGCGGTACGGCTACGGTTTCATCGATTTCAAGTCGAATCATCTGGTCACCGACGGTGACAGGATCACGGGTGTGGAGTTCCCCTGGTATCTGCCCGAGCTCTGTGACATGTGCGCGAACTGCAAGAAGGCGCATGTGGACAAGCTCAGTGGGGAAGGGTATTTAACGGTCTATGTCGGCAACGGATACAGCGACAGGTGCCCTTCGGGGCACGCGGACATGGTGTTCGCCAAGGGGGATCTTCTCGAGCACTGCAGGCGAGAGAGGATAGATTGCATCCCCTTCAGGAATTTCCGCGATGTCGAGCGGGAGATGACATCGAGGCTCTACATGTCCGACTGATTCTCTTCCTCGTTCTTTCTGATCGTCTCTCTGTGATACACGTCGACCCTGTCCGTGTAAAGGCGGGTCGTGAACCCCAGGAACTCGAATATGTCGCTGTCGGTGATGTCCCCTTCCGCGATGAGACGCTTCATATAGTCCATCACGTCGGTCATGTCGTTGCGTGAGCAGATCTCCTTTTCGTAGCAGTGCCAGAACTTGTCCACCGTGTCTTTCAGCTCTTCTCCGTACTTGGTCTGCAGAGCGGGGGGCATCGATGAGGACAGCCTGCCGGCGGTCCGGAAATAGGATCTGGAGGATATCCATCCCCTCCCGGCAACTAGCGCCGCTATGATGACGACAGCCACAGCCCCGATGATCACCGCTTTTCTGGTTTTCCCGGACATCGCTACTCCATCTGTATAAAAAATCCATGTGCGGCGCCCCGGGCCGCTCCCCTTCACGGGTACATACACCCCCGGGGCATTTCCGGTCAAGTTTTCGAACGCCCCTGATTCTACACCCCGCCGAGTGTAGAGGCAAACCATTCGACCGTAAGTCCGGTGGCTTTTTCAAGGGCGGGCGAAGGGGTCGACATCGGGTGCGTGACGCCGAAGGTGTGGCCGCATCCCTTTATGACCTCGAGCCTCCGCTTCCCGCCGCCGGGAAGGCCTGAAAACGCTTTCGCCTCTCTGATCGACACCGCCGCGTCCCGCTCTCCGTGCACGACCAGATGGGGGATCTCAAGCGCGGCGCCCGCCTTCAGCGGGTCGTACCTCTCCCTGTTTTCGTCGATGTCCTCGTAATACGAGTAGTCCAGCCGCAGGGGCACGGGAGACCGGCTGTCCGAAAACTCCAGGGCTCCGGTCCTTTTCCAGGCCCTCTTTCTTCGGTCGGTGTAACGGTCGAGCCTCGAGGGCGTCGACCAGGTGACGATAGACCGGACCTCTGGAAAAGAGCCGGCCGCCAGTATCGACACGGATCCCCCCCTGCTGTGCCCGAACAGGCCCCGTGCGGGAGCCGCCGGAAGGGGGAACGTGTCGGAACCTATCCAGCGCAGCACCCTGATGAGGTCCGAAAGCTCGGTCGAGACGGTGTTGACGGCGAATTCGTCCGGTCTTGTGATCATCCCGGTCCCGTCGTCCGTGCCGCTGTGCGAGAAGCTTATCGTGACTACATGGAACCCGGCCAGGGCAAGGCGCTCTGAGACCCACGGGAAGAATCCCCATCTCCTGTAAGCGAGGAAGCCGGGGCATACGGCGACGACCGGCCTCGGGAGGTCCCTGAAGACGGTCCTCACGTCAGCGGGAACTGGAAGGCCATCCCCGGGCACCGTCACATCCATCGTGAAAACCTTTGAACCGTTCATAATCGTAAGGTATTATCTTTCATATCGAAACGCAATGGAGGTCGACGATGAGAAAACGCGTACTCGCAGGAATACTGATTACACTGCTCATATTCATCGTTGCAAGGAGAATATCGAGAAACAGGCCTTTCGAGATGGAAGCGGACTTCGGTGGCGCGCATATGACCCATTCGACCGTGTACGAGCAGGTCGGGCCGGGCCAGCCCGAGATCACCCTGAAGGTCGATCCCCCGGTCGAGATAGGCGTTGACGTGATCTACCGGGTTCCAGGCACAGATGAGCCCGATACGATAGCCATGTCCGAGGTCTCCAGCGGCACCTGGTCGGCGCGGCTCCCCAACAGGGAGAAGGGGGAGAGGATCGAGTACGGTTTTCTCTTTATAAGTACAGAAGAGTCTGGTACCGGCATAGCCACGGCGTCTTCGCAGACGGGATATTTTCTTGTCAAATACAAGGGAGAAATCTCGGTTACGGTCCTTATCCTGCATATCCTCTGCATGTTCGCGGCCTTTTTCTTCATCATAGAGGCATCGATCGGAGCCTTCGCCATCCTTTTCATGGGAGAGGACAAGGAGTTCACCGTAGCTCAGACGCGATGGGTCCTGCTCTTTACCTTCCTCGGCGGCTGGCCGCTCGGATTCGTCCTCAACTGGCAGAGGTTCGGCCCCGTCTGGGAGGGTTTCCCGTTCGGGTACGACATCACCGACAACAAGACCCAGCTGATCGCAATCTTCTGGGTGATAGTGGCGGCCATGGTATGGAAGAGTTTCGCGAACAGGAGAACGGGACGCGACCTTGCCGGTCCGGGCGTCTTTGCCATAGCCGTCATCATAGCCTCGGTCCTCAGCATGATCCTTTATCTGGTGCCGCACAGCCTGTGACGGTATCCGCCCTCGGGAGCCAGTGACAGGAGTGTCTGTTACGGGCTCAGGCAGGAGCCTCTGACGGGAGTAGCCCCATGGCCGATAGACCTCAGCCGAGAAAGCGCTCGCCTTTTGCCGGGACCTCGGTCGGCCTGGCCCCCCTGGCAGGCTGGTCGGACGCGCCCTTCCGGCTGCTCTGTTTCGAGTACGGCGCCGATTTCGCCGTGACGGAGATGGTAAGCGCCGACGGGCTTATAAGAGGCGGCGACAAGACCGCCCGCCTGATAGAACGGATGCCGGGAGAAGGTCCCGTGGGAGTGCAGCTCTTCGGCTCCGACCCAGCGGCCTTCGCCGAGGCGGCAGCTCTTGTCTCGCGTACCGGTCCGGCCTTTATAGACCTCAATTTCGGGTGTCCGGTCAAGAAGGTGATCAGGCGCAACGGCGGCTCGGCCCTGATGCGCGATCTCGGCATGATGGGCAGGATCTGCGAGGCGGCCGTCGCAGCCTCTTCGGTCCCCGTCACCGCGAAGATCCGGAGCGGATGGAGCCCCGCGGAGGAGAATTACATCGAAGCCGGGCAGACCCTGGAATCCGCGGGCGCTGCGGCAGTGACCCTTCATCCCAGGTACCGCACTCAGCTCTTCTCAGGTGAGGCCGACTGGACGCAGCTTGCCAGGCTGCGCGAGGCCCTGTCGATCGACGTAGTCGCGAGCGGAGACGTCAGGGGAGCGGATGATTACCGGAAAATAGTCGGGATAACGGGATGTGAAACTGTTATGATAGGCAGGGGCGCGTTCGGGCGCCCCTGGGTGTTCAGTGAGATAAAGGCGGCCGTAGGCGGGCTGCCCTGGACAGAACCAGGTCCTGAGGAAAAGACCGGGGTGATGATCAGGCTGGCTCGCATGGAGCAGGAGTGGAAGGGCGGGAAACGGGCCGTCGTAGAGATGCGCAAGCAGTACAGGTGGTTCCTCAGGGGGCTACCCGACATCAAGGACTACCGCATGAGGCTTTCGACCGCCGGGTCGCTGGCCGACGCGGAGGGGATAATATACGAACTCAGGGAGGACATGGAGAAAAAATGGACCGAGACAGCCTGAAAAGACTCCTCGGCGAAGTAGCGGGCGGAAAGACCAGCGTCGAAGAGGCGTTCGAACGTCTGCGGAAGCTGCCTTTCGAGGACACAGGTTACGCACGGATCGATCATCACCGGGAACTTAGACGCGGATTTCCCGAGGTGATCTTCTGCGAGGGCAAGACCGCGGAGCAGATATCCGGCATAGCGACCAGGATAATCGGGCACGGGTCCGATCTGCTCGCGACAAGGTGCTCTCCGGAACAGTTTGCGGCGGTATCCCAGTCGATCGATGGGGCCGTCTATCACGAGGACGGCCGGCTTTTCGCCGTGAAGCAGTCGGCCCCGGTGGAAAGGGGATCTGTCGCCGTCGTTGCCGGCGGGACTTCCGACAGGCCCGTCTCGGAGGAGGCGGCGCTCACTGCGCAGTACCTCGGTTGCAGGGTAGAAAGGTTTTACGATGTCGGGGTGGCCGGCCTTCACCGGCTCCTCTCGTCCTGGGAGGAGATCAAGGAGGCCGATGTTATAATAGTGGTGGCCGGGATGGAAGGCGCTCTGGCGAGCGTCGTAGCCGGGATGGCCGACGCTCCGGTCATAGCTGTACCCACGAGCATCGGCTACGGGGCAAGCTTCGGCGGGCTCGCTGCTCTTCTGACGATGCTCAACAGCTGCGCCGGTGGAGTCACCGTCGTCAACATCGACAATGGTTTCGGCGCCGCCTACGCGGCAGCGGTCGTCTGCCGCAGGATATATCAGGACGAATAGGGGTTTTCATGCCGTTATCTGACAGGAATAAAAAAAATACGGGGAGAGCCGCGCAGCCGAAGCGATTCATAGACACGATCGTTCTCGATCCATCGATGGGACTGAGCGGCGACATGTTTCTGGGTTGCCTGATGGCGCTCGGCGCGGACAGGCGGGAGGTGGAGAGGCAGGTCGCCTCGCTCCCCGGGCTCGAGAGATTCCGTATCGTCTCGGGCAGGGTCAAAAGAAAAGGAGTGACCGCGGTAAGGGCGAGGGTCATCTGCCCTGTGAAAGCGAGACCGAGGGACCTCTCAGCGATCCTTTCGATGATAAGGCGGTCGAAGCTCGGCGCGGATGTGAAGGAGGCGGCAACGAAGGCGTTCACCATACTCGGCGCTGCCGAAGGCAGGATACACGGCGTCCCGACCGGTCACGTCCATTTCCACGAGGTGGGCGCGGTGGACTCGATCGTAGATATCGTGGGGACTGCCGTGGCGCTGTCCCTTCTCGGGTCCCCGAAGCTTTACCACAGGCCGTTCGTCCTTGGAAGCGGTACGGTCACGTTCTCGCACGGGACACTGCCCCTTCCGGCGCCGGCGACGCTCGAGGTGCTCAAGGGAAGGACCTTCAGTTTCGGCAGTCTCGAGGGGGAGGTCGTCACTCCGACCGGTGCGGCGCTTGCAGTCGCGTTCGCGGACGAGCTGCCGGCCGAATTGCCGCTTCGGGTCGATAAAGTCGTATATGCAGCCGGGACCAGGGAGAAGGGGGGCGAGCCGGGGATGCTCCGCGCCGCTGCATGCACGGGGCCGGGGACGGGCTCCGGCGAGGGATCGGCCGGGGCGGGAAAGGATGCTCCGCGCGGTCTGGTCACGGTCATCAGGACGACTATAGATGACATGACGCCGGAGCTTTTCGGGTACGTGCAGGAGAAGCTGTTCGACGAGGGGGCCCTGGATGTGTTCATGTCTCCTGTCGCGATGAAGAAGAACCGTCCCGGAGTCCTCCTTACGGTGCTTTGCCAGCCCGGCTCGGTCGACAGGCTCGCGGGATCGCTCTTCGAGGAGACCACTACCATAGGAGTCAGGATCGGGTACGAGGAGCGGATCGAGCTGAAGCGTTCGTCCGTCTACGTCGACACCCCTTACGGCCGGATCGCGGTCAAGCAGGCCGTCCTTCCCGGCGGAGGAGTCAAGAGGGCACCCGAATATGAGTCGTGCAGGAAAGCCGCGAAGGAGCATGGAGTGGCGGTAAGGCAGGTGTTCGAGGCCGCAATCGCCGCCTCGACGACCGTTAAGAGAAAAAAGCGCGGCGGATCGGGAGGCGCGGCCGGGGGAAAAGGTGGAGGGAAGAAGTGAACCGCTTCTGTACGGGCATGCTGCCTCTGGTCCTTGCCGCCGCGATCGCTTCTTGCGGCGGCGGCGGGAAGAATGTCGGCACAGGTATTCCCGCCGGCACTGTCACCCACAAGGTCGTTCCGGGTGAGAGCTGGGCCTCTATCTCCGAGGATTACTACGGGTCCGCGTCCAGAGCGGAGGCGCTGGCGGATTTCAACGGCGCCGACCATTCCGCGCCGCCACCTGCCGGGAAGGGCATCCGCATCCCCCTTTCTCCAGGCGATCTGGACAAGCTCGAATCGCGGCTCGACGCTGCGGCGGTCTATAATGAGGGGCTCGATCTCGCGGTAAGCGGAGATTACGCCGGCGCCGTCGAAAGATTCAGAGAGGCCCTCGAAAAGGATCCCGGTCTGCGCGAAGCGTCGTTCAATCTGGCCGTCACATATCAGAAGCTCGGCCTGCAGAGCAATGCCGAGACGGTCCTCGAGGACCTGGTGATGAAAGAGCCGGGGAATGCCCGTTATTATTTCGCGCTGGGAAACTCGAGGTTTTACCAGGGTGATTACAATCAGGCGGCGAAGACTTTCCTCCAGGCGCTCGACGCCGACCCCGGTCATCTCCAGTCGCTCTACTCCCTCGCCGTATGCCAGGAGAAGATGGGTGATGAGTCGAAGGCGAAGGAGACCTGGAGAAGGTACCTGGAGCTTGATTCCGGCAGTGAATGGGCGGCCGCGGCGAGAGCGCGGCTCGAAGCGCTTGAGAAATGACAACAGGCCCGGGACCGGTGCGCTGAAGATACAGATGATGTTGATGAAAGGCCGGACCGCGGGGGAAATACAGTGACAAGAGAAGAACTTGCAGGGGCTGTCGAAAAGTGGCTGCAGGCGTGGAACCGCCATGACCTCGACGAAGTGGTCGCCCTTTTCAGCGAGACGGCTGTCTTCGAGACCTGGGCCGGCCTCAGGATCGAGGGCAGGGAGAATATACGGAAGGCCTGGGCGGGATGGTTCGGGGCAGGCGGGTTCAGTTTCACCCGCGAGGACATGGTCATCGACGAAGCGGGCCAGACCGTCGTCTTTCCGTGGATCTATGAGGGCCCCGCGAAATGTTTCGATGGGAGGATCGAGAAACGCAGAGGCATCGACCTGATCAGATTCAAAGACGGCATGATCGCAGAGAAGATAACCTACTCGAAGACGTCGCTCGAGGTCGAAGGCAGGAGGATCACCCTTACATCGGGAGAACGGAGATGAAGGGACGCTCCTTGACGGCGATGATGATCGCGGCTGCCTTCGCCGCGGTTGTCGGTTCATGCGGCAAGGATGTGGAAATGGATTTTGGAATGTTCATCGAGAAGCATGTAGAGACGGTAGCGCCTCTTGAGAGAGAGGGATCGCTGGCCTACTGGAACGCGGCGCTGAGCGGGTCGGAGGAGGATTTCAGGAAATACTCCGATATCAGGCTGGAGTTGGAGAGGATATATTCCGACAGGGCCGGGTTCGAGACAGTCTGTGACGCGCGGGATTCAGGAAAGCTCAAGGATCCCTCGCTGGTCAGGATGGCCGACGTGCTCTACCTCAGATATCTGGGAAACCAGGCGGACCCGAGGCTTCTCGACAGGATAGTCGGACTCTCGGCGAAGGTGGAGAACAGGTTCAATGTTTTCAGGGCGGAGGTCGGCGGGAAGAGACTGACGACGAACGACGTATATGGGGTGCTCAGGGAGAGTGACGACGGCGAATACCGCAGGGCGGTATGGGAGGCCAGCAAGGCGGTCGGCGGCGAAGTCGCCGGCGATCTGCTCGATCTCGTCCGTCTGCGTAACCAGATCGCCCGGGAAGCAGGGTTCGACAACTACCATTCGATGTCGCTTACGCTCGGCGAGCAGGACGAGGAGACGCTGGCGGCCCTGTTCGACGAGCTAGACGAACTGACGGCGGAGCCTTTCAGGGCGCTGAAGGAAGAGATCGACAAAAACCTGGCGAAGAGGTTCGGGATCACAGCGGACGAGCTTCGCCCCTGGCATTACAGCGATCCCTTCTTCCAGGAGGCTCCTTCCGGTGAGATGGCCGGGCTGGACGGCTTTTTCAGGGGGCGCGACATCGTCGCCCTGGCGGCTGATTTCTACGAGAGCATAGGTATGCCGGTCGGCGACGTGATCGCAGCCTCCGATCTGTACGAAAGGGACGGAAAGAACCCGCATGCCTTCTGCACCGATATCGACCGCGAGGGCGATATAAGGGTGCTTTGCAACGTGAAGGACAACGTCTACTGGATGGAGACGATGCTTCACGAGCTCGGGCACGCCGCATACGACAAATACATACAGAGGGAGATCCCGTGGCTGCTGAGGTCGTACCCTCATCTCGCTACGACAGAGGCGGTGGCGATGTATTTCGGCAGGCTCGCTCAGGACCCGCGTTGGATCGCGGCCGCGCTCGGTCTGGACGAAGATGAGACGGACGCACTGGCGCCCGCTGTGCGAAGTTCGCTGAGGGCGAAACAGCTGATATTTACCCGCTGGACGCAGGTCATGTTCCGGTTCGAGAGGGAGCTGTACAGGGATCCTGACGGCGACCTCAATACCATCTGGTGGGACCTCGTGGAAAGATATCAGTTCGTGCGCAGGCCGGACGGGCGCGATGAGCCGGAC
>Ga0315536_1001094_pt1 | contig 13742 bp, 13 predicted proteins | sample SalMarSW160230MG_FD_203093 | JGI IMG/M metagenome (GOLD analysis project Ga0315536, IMG submission 203093) | Salt marsh sediment microbial communities from the Plum Island Ecosystem LTER, Massachusetts, United States - Salt Marsh Sediment SW1602-30 ... | reverse complement strand
CATGAGCCGGCTCATCTTCCTCACGTTCTGGGGCGAGCCCCGCTGGGAGGAGGGGGTCGAGCCCCACGAGGCGCCGTCGGTGATGACGCGGCCGCTGCTCGCTCTGGGCGCCCTCGCCGCCGTCGGTGGTCTGATCAACATGCCGTGGACACCCGTCCTCGAGCACTTCCTGGAACCCGCCTTCGAGGGCGTCCAGCAGGCCCAGCTGCCCTCCGGCCTCACTTCGTGGCTGCTGGGGGCGGCGTCCGTCACGGTTGCCGCCCTCGGGATCCTCTACGGCTACCGCCGGTACGTGGCGGCCACCCTGCCCGACGAGACCGGGGAAGGATGGGACTTGGTGGAGCACGGGTTCCGGGTCGACGATCTGTACGGCGCCACCCTGGTACTGCCCGGGAAGCGGGCAGCCGAAGTGATGGCATTCCAAGCCGACGCCAAGGTCGTCGACGGCGCCGTCAACGGCGTCGGGGTGGCGGTCAAGGAGATCGCAGCCCGTCTCAAGCCGATCCAGTCGGGTCTGGTCCGCAGCTACGGGGCGGCCATCCTGCTCGGCGCGGTCGGGGTGCTGCTGGTGATGGTGCTGCGGGGGAGTGTGCTGTGAACGGCTTCCCCACCGTCGCCCTCCTCGTCGTGCTCCCCCTCGTCGGCGCCGCCGTCGTGGGTCTGATCCCGAAGCGTCGCCAGGAGCTGCTGTTCCCGCTGGCGGTGGCGATGTCCATCCTGCCCCTCGCCGTCGCCGGCTACGTCCTGTGGGAGTTCGAGGTGGGCGTGGCCGGCTACCAGTTCACCCAACAGGTGCTGTGGTCCCAGCCGTGGGGCATCTCCTGGAACGTCGGCATCGACGGGATCTCACTGCTGCTGGTCGTCCTCACCGCGTTGCTGTTCCCGCTGGCGATCGCCTCCTCCCGCTCGGTCCAGAAGAACCTCAAGATGTACCTGGTCCTGATGCTGGTGCTCGAAACCGGGCTGCTCGGCGTGTTCGTCTCGCTCGATCTCATCCTGTTCTTCGTGTTCTTCGAGGCGACCCTGGTGCCCATGTACCTGCTGATCGGGATCTGGGGGAGCGGACGCCGGGTCTACGCCGCCGTCAAGTTCGTCATCTACACCGCCCTCGGCTCCGCCCTGTTGCTGACCGGCATCGTGTGGCTCGGCGTCCACGGCGGCACCTTCGATCTGCGCCAGCTCCTCGAGATCCCACTCACGTCGACCCAGCAGCTCTGGCTCTTCCTCGGATTCGGGATCGCCTTCGCCATCAAGGTGCCGCTGTTCCCGTTCCACACCTGGCTGCCCGATGCCCACACCGAGGCGCCCACCGCCGGATCGGTGCTGCTCGCCGGGGTGCTGCTCAAACTCGGCACCTACGGTTTCATCCGTTTCAACCTGACCCTCTTCCCCGACGCCGCGGTGCGGCTCGCCCCGTGGCTCGTGGTGCTGGCCGTGATCGGCATCGTGTACGGCGCCGCGGTCGCCATCGTCCAGCCCGACCTGAAACGCCTCGTCGCCTACTCGTCGGTGAGCCACCTCGGCTTCATCGTGCTCGGTATCTTCGCCATGACGAGCCAGAGCCTCCAGGGCGGGGTGATCCAGATGGTGAACCACGGTCTCGCCACCGGCGCCCTCTTCCTCCTCGTCGGCATGATCTACGACCGGCGCCACACCCGCCAGATCGACGAATACGGCGGGATCGCCTCGGTGATGCCGATCTTCGCCGGCGTGTTCCTCTTCACCGCCTTCGCCTCCATCGGCCTTCCCGGGCTCAACGGCTTCATCGGCGAGTTCAACATCCTCGTCGGCAGCTACCTCCGCTTCCCGGTGGCGGCCGTGATCGCCGCCACCGGCGTGATCCTGGCCGCCGTCTACCTGCTGTGGGCCTACGAGCGGGTCTTCACCGGCCCGCTCACCAAGCCGGAGAACCACAAGCTGCTCGATCTCGACTTCCGGGAGAAGGCGATCCTGCTGCCGCTGGTGGTGCTGATCGTGTTCCTCGGGGTGTATCCCAAGCCGGCCCTCGACCGCATCGAACCGTCGGTGGGAGCGGTACTGGAACGGATCGAAGCCTCCACCGGCTACGACGTGCCCCACTTCGGCCTCCCCGGTGACCTGCTGCATCAGGTTCCGGAACCGGCCGGGGGAGAGGAGTAGCCGTGGAGAACATCGCCTTCCTCCCCATCGGTCCCGAGGTGGTGCTGCTGGCGGGCGCGGTGCTGGTCCTGATGGCGGGAGTAGCCCTCAAGCTCGGTTCTCGGGACTGGGCCATCGTCGCCGGGATCTCGCTGGTGGCGTCGTTCCTGCTGTCGTGGGTGCAGTGGTTGCGGGTCGACGACCTGGGACGCCAGCTCTCCTTCTCGGCCCGGGGAGTGTCCTCGCCGAACACGCCGATGGTGGTGATGGACGCCTTCTCCGCCTTCGGGGGCATGGTGCTGTTCGCGGTGGCGATCCTGGCGGTGACGGCGGCGTGGCGTCTCGTCGTGACGCTCGGTGAGCGCGGGCCCGAGTTCGTCGCCCTGCTGCTCCTGGCGACCGCCGGGCTCCACATCATGATCATCTCAGCCAACCTCATCCTCCTGTTCATCGGGTTGGAGACGGCGTCGATCGCCCTCTACGTGGTGGCCGGGTTCACCCGCACCGAACCCAACTCCGACGAGTCGGCGATGAAGTACTTCCTGCTCGGGTCGTTCGCCTCGGCGATCTTCCTCTATGGCATCGCCCTCGTCTTCGCCGCCACCGGATCGCTCTCGATCTACGGAGGCGGCGGCATCCTGACCTTCTTCCGGGACGAACCGGTGCCGCTGCTCGACGTCGGTGTCCTCCTCGCCGGGATCTCGCTCATGATCACCGGCCTCGGGTTCAAGATCTCGGCGGCTCCCTTCCACCAGTGGGCCCCCGACGTCTATCAAGGGGCCGCCTCCGGAGCGGTGCCGCTGATGACGGCCGGTGTGAAGGTCGCCGGGATCGCCACCATCGCCCGGGTGCTGGTCGGGACGTTCGAAACCCGCGTCGACGACTGGGCCCCGGTGATCTCCGTGATCGCCGCCCTCTCGGTGGTGGTGGGAACCCTGGGGGCGATCGCGCAACGGGACGTCAAACGCATGCTGGCCTACTCGGGGGTCGCCCATGCCGGGTTCATGCTGACCGGCCTGGTGGGCGGTGTCGCCGGCATCCCGGCGGTCTGGTTCTACCTCGCCACCTACGCCATCCAGCTCGTCGGAGCATTCATCGTGGTCACGATCGTCAGCGGGAGCACCAGCGGTCGATCGTCGTTCGACGACTACCAGGGCCTCGCCCGCAGCTCCCCATGGGTGGCGGCGGCGATGGCGACCTTCATGCTGGGCATGGGCGGCATCCCCATTTTCACCGGCTTCGTCGGCAAGATCGGCGTCTTCGGAGCGGCGATCGGCGCCGGGTACCTGTGGCTCGTCATCGTCGGGCTGGTGGCGTCGGTCGCGGGCCTGTTCTTCTACCTGCGGATCATCGTGCTCATGTACTTCCAGGACGGTGAGGCGCCGGCGCCTGTCACCACCCTCGGCGCCGGGAGCGCCCTCGGGGTGGCCGCCGCCGTCACCCTGATCGTCGGTGTGGTGCCGTGGCCGCTGCTGAACCTCGTGCAACACGCCTTGTTCTGACCGGCACGCAAATACGGGCGCGCTCCTAGGGTGAGAGACCGATGACACCCCACTCTTCCGGCCCCCGTCGCACCCTCGGCGCCCTCGCCCTCCTCGGCATCACCGTGGCCGCGCTGGCGGTGCCGTTGCGGGCCGTGGTCGCCGACGTCGTCACCGCCGATGCCTACATCGTCACCGCCGACGACGTCGTCACCGAGGACGTCTACGTGGCTGCCTCCAGCGGCTCGGTGGAGGGCGTCATCGAAGGAGATCTCTCCATGGTCACCGGTGGCGACCTCGTCATCAGCGGGAGGGTCACCGGCAGCGTGTTCGTGATCTCCACCGGCGCCGTCTCGGTTTCGGGCACGGTCGAGGGATCGCTACGAGGAGCGGCCCGCGAGGTCGCCATCGACGGGACGGTGGAAGGGGACATCGCCGTCGCCGCGGTGTCGACCCGCATCTCCGGCACGGTCGGGCGCGACGCCCTCTCGTTCGCCGGGTCCTTCGGCCTCGACGGCGACGTGGGGCGCGACATCAAGGGTCGGTTCGTCAGCGGCACCATCGACGGGACGGTGGGCCACGACGTCGACATCGCAGTCGGCGATCTCGAGGTGGGGCGGGCCGCCTCGGTCACCGGCGACATCCGCTACCGGTCCGGAAACGACGCCTCGGTGGCGCCCACCGCCCACATCGGCGGCCAGTTCTCTCGCCTCCCCACCCGCGGCTCCTTCTTCGTCGAGCTGATCCTGACCGTGGCGACCATCCTCAGCTTCTTCGCCTTCCTCCTCGGCGGCATTGTGCTGCTGTGGCTGTTTCGCGCCACCGCACCCCGCGCCGTCGGCGCCGTGCTGCGCCACCCGTGGCGGTCGGCGCTGGTGGGGTCGGCCGCGGTGGTGCTGGTGCCGGTCGCCGTCGCGCTCTTCGCCATCAGTCTCGTCGGGATCCCGCTGGCGGTGGCGTTGCTGTTGCTCATCGTGCTCGCCCTCCTCTTCGGACCCGTCCCGGCGGTCACCGCCCTGGGGGTCCGGATGCTGCGAGGCCGCGGTGGGATCTACGGCGGCTTCCTGGTGGGCGGGGTGGTGTGGCGGGTCGGCATCTGGCTGATCCCTCTCGTCGGGCTGGCGCTCTTCCTGGGTGGCCTCATCCTCGGCGTGGGCGGGTGGCTCATCGGCGTCTGGGAGGAGCGCAGGGCACGGGCGGCGCGACGGCACGGTGACGGCTCCGCGCCGCGGGACGTTCCGGAGGGGTGGGAACCGCCACTGGCGCCGGCGACGGCGGCGCCGGCACCGGAAGCGGACGGCGGCGACGATGGCCCGTCCGAACCGGAAGCGCCCTGACCCGAGAGCGTCAGGTTCCCGACTCGCGTTCGGCGAAGACGATCCTGGCGTCGGCGAAGGCGCCGGCGCTGGTGCTGAAATCTCCCGCCGGTCCCGTGTCGGGGAGGGGTGCGTCCCCTCGATCCGACCGGGCCGCCTCCAACCGTGCGATGCGGCGGTTGCGCCGTTCCAGCTGGGCTTCGAGCCGGGCCACCTTCCCGGTGACGTCCTCCAACTCGGCCTGCAGCCGGGCCATCGCCTCGTCCTCATCGAGGGGAGGGGCCTCGAACCGGACCTCGGCGGCGCGTGTGATCTCGGCCGCCTCCCGGCGCGCCTCTTCCGCTTCCTTTTTGGCGGCGGTGAGTTCGTCGTCGAGGGCGCCCCGCTCCTCTTCCAGCTCGCGGATGGCGTCGAGGGCCGTGACGAGTTGGTACTCGAGATCGGGATCGGCCACCAGGGCGCGCCTGCGACCGGAGCGGCCAACCAGGAACCCGAACAGCGTGGCCGCGACCATGAAGACCACGACCTCGAGGATCGCGTACAGGGTCCCGTTCATGAAGGGCCTCCTTGCGGGGCGAAGGTGAACTCGATGCGCCGGTTCTCGAGCCGGCCGGCGGCTGTGTCGTTGTCCGCGATCGGTCGGGTGTCGCCGTACCCCACCGCGAGGACGCGGTCGGCCGGGATACCCGATCGGACGAGAAGTTGGGCTCCGGCAGTGGCCCGCTCCTCGCTGAGGAGCTGGTTGGCTTCCACCGACCCGACGTCGTCGGTGTGACCGAGCACGGTGACCACCAGTTCAGGGTGTTCGGTCATGATGGTCACCACGGCCGGAACCTGCGGGATCATCTCGGTGGTGAGCTGGGTCCCGCCGGTCGGGAAGGGTCCGCCCCGGATCTCGCCGGTCAGGTCGGTGCCGGACACCGTGAAATGCCAGTTCTGGTAGGGATGGAGCAACACGAACAGCGCCGGCAACCGGAAGAGCGTGAAGCTGGTGTCGACGCTGGAATCGATGGTGAGGCCGTCGACGACGTGATCCTTGCCGTAGGTGTCGACGAAGAGGCCGAGCACGAAATCGGCGACATCCGTGCTCGCCACGGTGCCGGCGACCCGGAGGATGCCGTCCTCGCCCATGGTGCCCTCCAGGAAGGGCGGGGCGAGACCTGTGACGGTCACGTCACCGGTCAGGGTGAGGTCGGGGCCGAGGGCGGCCCCGACTGCGGCCTGCAACGCCCGGGCCGCCGCTTCGTCGGGGGCGAAGCCGCTCAGAATCGCGTCGGATCCGGTGATGTTGAGCTCGACGACCCCGATCATCGGCAGGGCGCTGATCGCCCCGGCCACCTCGCCGACCCACGGCACCGGTTCGAGGGAGGAGTCGATGACGAGATCGTTGTCGAGGAGAGGGGCGTAGAGCCGGTCGGCGGCTGCGGCGAGGCGGGCAGCCGATCCGGCGTCGGGGAGCGACCCCTGCATCGTCACCCGGCCCATCTCGATCCGGATGGCGAAGGACGCGGTTTCGGCGTGGCCGGACTCGTCGGTCGGGGGGAGGATGGCGACCGTGCCGCCCGAGGCGACGGTCGAGGTGGTGATGAAGAGGTCGTCACGGGTTTCGATCTCGTCCGGGTCGAGCCACCGTACCCGGCGCACGCCACGGAGCGAGGCGACGACGGTCTCCGCCTCGGCCCGAATCGATTCGGGGCCTCCGAGCACCGCGTCGCGGCCCTCGAAACCGACGTATTGGACGGGGATGCCGGCGGCGGCGAGTTCCGCCTTGGCGGCGGCTTCGAGGTTGGACTGCTCCTCGCCGACACCCCACAGTACGGCGGCGGCGACCAGCGCCACCCAGGCCACCGTGAGGAGCACGATACGGCTGGCTCTTCCTCGCTCTTGCATCGTCGGCTCATCCCTTGGACTCGGCGCGCGCGACGTGCTGTTGGTCTACGGTCGATCGGACGCTCCGATGAAGCCCTTTCCAGGGGCTGCGGCGAGGAATCGAGACCCGGCGCGGGCCGCCTATCCGGGCAGGTCCACCGTCAGGGACGGGTCGTCGAGGTGGTCGAGGGCGAAGCGCAGCGTGTACAGGTACGGGCCGGCAGCCGACGGGTCGGTGACGAACTCGTCGAGGAACCACTCCTCGAGGCCGGCGACCGAGGTGAATTCGATCTGGTGGACCATCGCCAAAAGGTACTGACCCTCTTCGGGGAGCCACACCACCATGGTGGCGGAGTCCGCGTTCTCGGGCGCCTCCGTCAGCGAGCTGAGGTCGACGCGGCGCGCCGCGATCCCGTTGACGGTGTCCGGGTCGGACGGCAGGAAGGCCAGCTGCGAGTAGTACTCGTACGCCTCCCAGAAGGGGGGCGACGTCGGGCAGGCGATGAGGAGGTTCTCCGCCACGGTGTCCGTCGGCGTGGTCGCCTCGTACCCGTCGGCGGTGGCGAACCAGATGGCGTCCTGCGACGACACGAGCTGATCCGACGTGGCGATGTCGCCGGTGTCGGTCGCCACCGTGCAGCTGAACCCATCCTTCGTCCAGGTTCCCTCGCCGGTGGTCCTCACCAGCAGGACGTCATTGGCGTCCGTGAGCTGCATCATGAACGCCGCGGTGAATCCCGCGAGCTCCCCAGGCGGGGTACCCGGGAGGATGTCGTACATCGAGGGGATCATCGTCGTCGTGGTGGTCGACGTACTGGTCGTGGTCGTGGTCTCGGAGGCGCCCCCCGAGCAGCCGGCGACGATGACCACCGCCACCGTCAGGGGCAGGATGCGCCGCGCCATCCCCGCCTGGGGGAGGTGGGGGCGCCGGCCGGTGCCGTGCCGTCGATGGGCGGTACCAGGCGGGCTCATTCGGGTATCTCCACCATCAGGTCGGGATCGTTCAGGTCGGCGAGTTCGAACCGCATCGTCATCCCGGCAGACCCGTTGACGTCGATTTCGGGGGGAAGTCCCATGTCGGCGAGCGCCGCCTCGTCGATGGTGGCGCTCATGTCGAGTGCGACGAGGTAGCCCTCATCGCTGATCCATGCGGTGAAGGTGTCGAGCGTGATGCCCTCCAGGCCGGGCACCAGCCCCAGGCCGGAGAACCCCTCGACCGCCTCCTGGAGGTCGATGCGCCGGGCCGGGATGCCGTTCACCTCGTCCCTCTCCGACGTGGCGGAGTCGAGACCGGCGGGTAGCGAGAACCGCTCCCAGAAGCCCGGTGACGCCGGGCAGCTCTGGATCACCGATGCCACGTTCGGGTCGTCGAGGGAGGAGGGCTGGTAGCCGAAACCGCTGTCGACCCACACCTGCGAGGAGGTGGCGATGACGTGCTCTTCGACCCCGAGACCGAACATGTCGGTGGAGGCGGTGCAGGAGAAGGCGTCGGTGGTCCAGACCCCCTCCGTGCTGATGTCCATCGCCAGCTCCCCGAGGTCGAAGCCCATCTCCATCGTGGCCGAGTAGGCGTCGAGTTCAGCCGGCGGGGTTCCGGGCGTCGTGGCGAGCGGTTCAACCGCCCCGTTGGTCGAGGGCGGAGCGGGGGTGGTGGTCGTCGTCGTGGTCGTGGCGCTGGTGGTCGTCGTTGACGTGGTCGTCGTGGTGGCGGCCGTGGTCGTGGTCTCGGAGGCGCCCCCCGAGCAACCGGCGGCGAGCAGCCCCATGGCGGCGAGAGCGATGAATCGGCGTCGCACGGTCAGCGGTCCTCACTCTCGTCGGGTCCGGTGTCATCGGTCGGCCCCGCCGCCACCATGAGCGGGATGAGGCGCTCGGCGTCGGTGAGTCCACCGTGGGCGCCGGTCATGCGGTCGTCACTGCGGCGGTGAAGGAGCAGGATGTCGTCATCGGCGATCAGGACCCCATCGGGGGCGCGTTCGTCGAACGCCGGGTGGTGCGGTCCGGGCCCCCACCAGGATCGCATCTCTTCCAGCGGGATCCAGGTGGCGGGAAGTCCTGCGGCGAGGGACGCTCCCTCCCCCTTCACGAACATGGCCCGCCCGTCCCCGAAGAACTCCCGATCTTCGTGATCTTCCTTGGCGATCCGGATCTGCCGGGCCTTCGGGAAGTCGACATGACCGTGGTCGGCGGTGCCGACCGCCACCGCCCCTGCCGGGAGCCGCAGGCCGAGCCGCTCCCAGGCGGTGGCGACGGTCCGGACCGCCACCGCGTACTCGTCGGCGTTCTGACCGAAGACGTGGGCGGCGAAGTCGACCTGCGGCAGGTAGGCGAGGATGAAACGGCCCGGGGTGCCCGCCAGCTGCACGGTGGCGTCCACCCACTCGCCGATCGTGGTGATCCCCTCGAAGCGAGCGCCGCGGTAAAGGACCTCGCTCAGGTTGCTGCCCTCGAAGTTGGCCGGCTGGATCACGACCGGCTCGACATCCCGCGCCGCCAGCCGCTCCCACAGGTTGGGGGTGGGGAGGAACGGCCGCGGCTCGAAGTCGATGGGGTCGCCCCACAGCGTCTTCCAGTGGATGGTGTTCACCACCGTCCCGACCGCCGGGAGCCACATCTGATACCCGAGCAGGCCATGACGGGACGGGGGGAGCCCGGTTGCCACCGACGCCAAGCTGACGGTGGTCGTGGTGGGGAACGGGGCGTCGAGTCGGCCCACCAGGGCGTCCCGCAGCGGGGCCGCCGCCGGGTGGCCGAGTTGCTGCAGCCCGAGCCCGTCGCACAGCACCAGCACGTAGCTGGCGGCCTCCGGGACGAGCCGGCTCAGGTCGGGACGGAGCGGGGGCGCCGCCGCGGTCCCGGTCAGCCGGAGCTCGAACTCGGCGACGAGGTTGACGAGGGATCCACCGGCGTAGTCGGGTACGGTGATCGAAGCCATGGGGCCCGACGGTAGCAACCGGCCGCGGCTGTGGCGGCGACCCGACCGGGCGTCTCCAGGCGCCTCTCCGGACCGATCAGGGCGGTCGGGACGCGCAGGCCCGGGCCCCTATACTCGCTGCGGCGCGCCACCTGCCGAACCCGGTACGGTGGGGCGACGAACCGTAGGGAAGGGGAGTGACGGGTGCTGGACCAGTACTTTGGGGACTACGTCACCGTCGGGGTGTTCCTGGCGGTGGGGGCCCTCATCGTTGGCGGGGCCGTGCTCGTCTCCGCCCTGCTCCGACCGAGCCGGCCCAACCGCTTCAAGTCCGACGTGTACGAGTGCGGGATCGCCCCGGTGGGGAGCGGATGGAGTCAGACCCACATCCGCTACTACATCTTCGCCCTGCTCTTCCTCATCTTCGACGTCGAGGCCGTGTTCATCTTCCCGTGGGCGGTGCGGGTCGAGGCGTTCAGCGCAGCCGGCATGGGCGCCTTCGTGCTCGTCGAGATGGTGATCTTCATCGCCATCCTCGTGCTGGGTCTCGTCTACGCGGTCCGCAAGGGAGTGCTCCGGTGGGAGTGATCGAGAAGTTCGGCGCCCCCAAACCCCTCTCCTGGTTGCTCAACTGGTCGCGCAAGTACTCGCTGTGGTTCTTCAACTTCGGGCTCGCCTGCTGCGCCATCGAGGTGATGGCGGCGGCCGGTCCCCGCTACGACTTCATGCGGTTCGGCGTCATCCCGCTCCCGGCGTCGCCCCGCCAGGCCGATCTGATGGTGGTCGCCGGCACCCTCACCGACAAGATGGCGCCCGCGGTCAAGCGCCTCTACGACCAGATGCCCGACCCCAAGTACGTCATCTCGATGGGATCGTGCGCCAACTGCGGAGGCCCCTACTGGGATTCCTACTCGGTCACCAAGGGCGTCGACCAGGTGATCCCGGTCGACGTCTACGTGCCGGGCTGCCCGCCGCGGCCGGAGGCGCTCATGGAGGGCATCCTCCTGTTGCAGGAGCAGATCACCCACGAGGACATACGGCGGAAGTGGAGCGAGCGTGACCCCCAGCCCGTCTGAGACCGCCACCGAGCCGTCCGCCCTCGCCGCCCGCCTCGCCGGCCTGGTCGGCGCCTCCGGCTTCAGCGCCGAGCACGGCACGGTGAAGATCCAGGTGGAACGGGCCGGGTGGGTCGAGGCGATCCGCACCGCCCGTGACGAGGCGGGCCTCGCCTTCTTCTCCTGGCTGTCGGCGGTCGACTGGTCGCGCCAGGTGGCGGTGGGCGACCCTCCCGCCGACCCGGATACGATCGAGGAGCGCTACGACGTCGTGTGCCGCCTCTCCTCGGTGGCATCCGCCGACGGTGCCCTCTTCGTCGCATCGCTGCCCAAGGACGATCCCCGCATCGATTCCCTCGTCCCGGTCTTCGATGGGGCCGCCTGGCACGAGCGGGAAGCCGCCGAGATGTTTGGCATCGACTTCACCGGGCATCCCCACCTCGTCAAGCTCTACCTGCCGGAAGGTTTCGAGGGTCATCCGCTTCGCAAGTCGTTCGCCCTGCTGTCGCGTGAGGTCAAGCCGTGGCCGGGCACGGTCGACGTCGAGGCGATGCCCTCCGCCGAGAACCGGGAAGCCGGCGAGGGAGGGGAAGAGGCGTGAGCGCCCTCGACGCCGGAGGCATGGTCCAGATCTCCGACGCCGCCGTCTCCGTGGAGTTGGTGGGCGAGGACATGATGCTCAACATCGGTCCGCAGCATCCCTCCACCCACGGGGTGCTGCGCCTCGTCGCCCAGGTCGACGGGGAGCGGATCACCCGCCTCGAACCGGTCATCGGCTACATGCATCGCGGCAAGGAGAAACTCGCCGAGGTGCGCACCTACCCCCAGATCACCACCCTCATCAACCGGATCGACTGGATCTCCGGGTTCGCCAACGAGGTCCCGTTCGTGGTGGCGGTGGAACGGCTCATGGGGATCGAGGTGCCGGAGCGGGCCCAGTACATCCGGCTCATCCTCACCGAGCTGACTCGCATCTCGAACCACCTCGTCTTCGCCTCCTCTTACCCGCTCGAGCTGGGCGCCGCCACCCCGCTCATGTACGCCTTCCGGGAACGGGAGCGGGTCCTCGACCTCATCGAGAGCGTCACCGGGGGGCGGTTCCACCCCAACTTCAACCGGGTCGGGGGCGTCAAACCCGCCGCCGGCGGCGGATCGACCCAGAAGAACGTCGTGCTCGATCTCCCCGCCGGATTCTTCGAGGCGACCCTGCGCACCATGGACAAGGTCCTCGAGGTGTGCGACGAGATCGACAACCTCGTGGTCGGCAACGAACTGATCCAGGCCCGCACCATCGGCGTCGGGGTCCTTCCCCCCGAGATCGTCCTCGCCTACGGGGTCTCCGGGCCCAACATGAGGGCGTCCGGCATCGACTTCGACCTCCGCAAGCATGAGCACCTGCTGCCGTACGACGACTTCGACTTCGACGTGGTGGTGCGTTCCAACGGCGACTGTTTCGACCGCTACGTGACCCGGATCGAGGAGATCCGCCAGTCGGTCTCCATCGTGCGCCAGGCGATCGGCAAGATCCCCTCGGGCCCGCTCCGGGCCAAGGTCCCCCGGGTCCTCAAGGTCCCGCCCGGTGAGATCTACGTCCGCGCCGAGAACCCGAAGGGCGAGATGGGGTACTACGTGGTATCGCAGGGAGGGCGGGTCCCCTACCGGGTCAAGATCCGCTCCGCCTCCTTCTCCAACATCTCCGTGCTGCCGTGGGTGTCGCAGGGGCAGCTCATCCCGGACCTGGTGGCGACGATGGGGAGCTTCGACTTCGTGCTGGGAGACGTCGACCGATGAGCTTCACCGTCGAACTGCTGGTGAAGGTGGTCGTGGTGCTCGCCATCGCCCTCCCCCTCGCCCTGGTCGTCATCTTCGGCGAACTCAAGGTGTCGGCCCACATGCAGAGCCGGGTCGGGCCCTACTTCGCCGGGGGTCGCTGGGGCTGGGCCCAGCCGCTCGCCGACGCCGTCAAGTTCATGCAGAAGGAGGACCTCGTCCCCTCCAGCGCCGACGCCCGGGTCTACAAGCTCGCTCCCTACGTGGTGCTCATGGGCACCCTTGGGACCTTCGTCATCATTCCCATCGGCCCCGACCTCGTCTCCCGCAACCTCGACCTCGGGCTCTTCTACGTCCTCGCCGTCTCCTCCCTCTCCACCCTCGGGGTGCTCATGGCCGGATGGTCCTCCGGCAACAAGTACTCCCTCATAGGGGGGCTCAGGGCCGGGGCCCAGCTCATCGCCTACGAGCTGCCGCTGGTGCTGGCCGCGGTGGCGGTGGCGGTCCAGGCCGGAACCCTCTCCCTCAACGGCATCGTCGAGGCCCAGGCGCAACCCTGGTTCCACATCGGGGACTTCGGAGTGACCCTGCCCTTCCTCGTGTCGGGCCAGATCATCGGGTTCCTCATCTTCCTCACCGCCAGCATCGCCGAGTTGAGCCGGATCCCTTTCGACATGCCCATCGCCGAATCCGAGCTGACGATGGGGTACCTCACCGAATACTCCGGCATCCGTTTCACGATGTTCTTCCTCGGCGAGTACGCCGGTATGGTCTCCCTCTCGGCCATCGCCGCCACCCTCTTCCTCGGCGGCTACTGGCTCCCCGGCCTCAGCAACGACCTGCTCGACTGGGTGGGGCCGCTGGTCGTCATCGGCAAGGTGCTGCTGCTCTGCTTCCTGTTCATCTGGTTCCGCTGGACGTTCCCCCGCCTCCGGGAGGACCAGCTGCAGAGTCTCGCCTGGAAGTGGCTCATCCCGGCGGCCCTGGTCAACATCATGGCGACCGCGTTCTTCAAGGTGGTGTTCTGATGGCCTCGTTCCCCCTCGGCGGGCTGTTCAAGGGCATGAAGGTGACCCTCAAGGAGCTGTTCACCAAGCCCGTCACCGTCCAGTACCCGCTCGAGAAGGAGACCCTCGTGCCGCGGGCACGCGGGGTCATCGCCCTCGACGTCGAGAACTGCACCGTCTGCATGCTGTGCGCCCGGGAATGCCCCGACTGG
>Ga0315536_1001093_pt1 | contig 13748 bp, 10 predicted proteins | sample SalMarSW160230MG_FD_203093 | JGI IMG/M metagenome (GOLD analysis project Ga0315536, IMG submission 203093) | Salt marsh sediment microbial communities from the Plum Island Ecosystem LTER, Massachusetts, United States - Salt Marsh Sediment SW1602-30 ... | reverse complement strand
CTTCCAACTTGAGTCTCACTTATTTGGATAAATACATCCTTTGACCATTCATCTGAATTTTCATTTAATAAATATTGCAATGATTTTCCTTTCATAAATTCTGGAATTGGAATTTTAGCACAATCTAGCAAAGTGGGTGGTAAATCTATTAAACTTACAAGCTCATTGATACGCTTTCCTCCTTTGAAGTTTATGCCATTAATAATAAGTGGGATGTGTATTGATGCTTCGTGACATGAACGTTTATATTCCACATTTCTTGTTCTAAAGTGACACCCATGATCACTGGTAAAAATAAGTATCGTATTTTCTTCCATATTTAATTCTCTAACTTTACTAACAATACGACCCACATTATGATCTATGCTATTACAACAACCTAAATAATCTGGATAAAATTTTTTCCAATCTCCTCCTATTCCTTTTAAATCTCCTGGAATGTCATATTTACTAAACCTTTCATTACTTCCAATCGGGCCAATTATTGCATTTTGATCATTTTGTTGATGAGGTTCTAAAAATGAGATGAAAAAAAATAGGGGTCTTGAAATATTTCGGGATGATAAGAAATCTAACGCAAGATCTGTCAAACAATCGACTCGATATCCATTAAAATTGATTTGTTTATTAAATTTGTCAAAGAGATGACCCTCAAATGCATTAGATGTAAATTCTAAGAGATCTGAAGCAAGCCAATAGTCCTTATACCCACCCCTATAATTCTCTGGTATGGGTGTAATCGTGTTTCTCACTTTTTCAAGTTTCATTTCTTTAGATCTTCCAGTTGTACTAGCTAAATGCCACTTTCCTAAATATCCGACTTCATATCCTGCATGAGAAAAAGACTTTGCTAAGCTTTGTTCATCAATAGACAAAGCAATCCCATTCCTATAACACCCAGTCTCAGTAGCGTATTTCCCCGTTTGAAGGATCGATCTTGCGGGACCACATACCGGTTGATTTGTAAAAGCGTATTCAAATTGAACTCCCTCTGCTGCTAATTTATCTAAATTAGGAGAAACTTCCAACTTTTGTCCGTAACAACCAAGTGAGTCAAACCTTTGTTGGTCAGTGAGAATAATAATAATGTTTGGCAATTTCGATTGAGCCTGTTTCATGTTATCTGATCTCACATCGTTTTATAAGCTTCATTAATAGCGGAACATCCGCCACATTTAACGCATCCTGCTTTGTGTTCTAAGGGATTTACTCCCATTGCTTTCATCATTTTCGCAGTTTCTCTATAGATCTGGATCAGGGTTGCCACTTTCATCTTAGGAAAATTGGTTTTTCCTGGAATAGACCTCACCGGTGTTATGAAGGGGATCACGCCAATTGAAATAATCTTTTCAATATCCTTAATTAATTCTTCTTTGGATTCACCCAATCCAGTTAGAATAAAAGATTCCACTTGATTCTTTCCAAAAACATCTATCGCACGTGCCCAATTTTTTTCAAAGGATCGATAAGGAATGTGGGCTTTTCCGGGAGTAATTTTCCTTCGAAGATTTTCGTCGAGGATTTCAATATGGATTCCAATCGTATCTGCACCCGCATCCTTTAGTTGGTCGATTTTAGTTAAATCTTCTAATGGTTCAATTTGAACGTGGAGTGGTAAATCAGGATTTTCCTTTTTAATTCCTCGTAACATCTCAGCATATCTATTAACCCCTTTATCAGGCGTGAAATCAGTACCGCTCGTTAATGTCATGTGAGAACAGCGATTTTCTTTCTTAGCAACAGTAATAACTTCATTCATTTGTTTCGCAGTTTTTTCAAGTATTGTAGAATCATTTTGCAAGCTTAATTCTAACCCACAGAACATGCACGCTTCTTGGCATGCCCAATACACGCATTTTTGATAAATGGTACTTGAAAGGCAGTCAATTCCGTGTACTAAGGCAATTTTTTTCATGGGGATCCCATCTGAGGTCACACATGAAGGGCTATAATATTTCGGATTAGCAACTAACCTTAAATCTGCAAATACCTCTTTATTTTGATTATTAATAATTTGAAAATTCTCACCTTTTTTTTCCCCTAAGACTAACGGAGTTCGCTTGTTATCATCCCATAGTGCAACATTGACCAAAGTATTATCTTCAAATAAGAAATATCTCCCTCCGCTTGGACCTGCCCCGCCTTTCCTTCCAAAATCAATTTCTATTCCTTGTTTGAGATAATGGTCCACTAATTTCTCACTAAGAAATAGTCCGTTGCATAAAAGTTCAGTCTTCTTTTCAAAAATTGTATTAATTTTTACCATATCAATGAAGTGAAAAATCGATTCCTCTCAATATATTCTACTTATTCTATTGCTATAAAGAATTGATTCTCTTAAATTTCTACTTTTTATTTTAAATAAACTAATTATTGAAAACTTCTAATTTTATATAATCCTAATGTTAAATATTATTGTAAATATTTTCATAGGTGTTTCTTTGCTTTTGCTAATTTATAACCCCTTCTTTATGCTTTAGGATAAAGTTTATTAAAAATAATATACTTTACCATCTAATTATCAATATTATTTTTATAGATACAACATAGATTTTTATATAAATTGGTGAATTGGAATGGCTCATAAAAGACCATGGCACTGTTATAGTAAATGGAATAGGCGTCCTTATCAACATAAACGTAGTGCTAACCATCGAAGAGAATATGCAAGAGGAGGCGCTCAATCAAAAATTACACGTTATTGGGGGGGAAATATGGAAGTTGATTGGGATGATTGGGAAATTGTATTAGGACTGAGGGTGGCCAAACAGATTCAAGTATCATCTAATGCACTGGAAGCGATAAGAATTACTGTAAATTCACCATTGCAGAAAATATTAGGACGAACTAATTATCGCATGAGAGTTCGCTCCAAACCGTTCCAAAAATATCGAGAAAATCGAATGTTGGCATTTGCAGGCGCAGATCGTGTGCAATCAGGTATGCGTAATAGTTTTGGCCGTTCCACGGGAATGTGCGCTCGAGTTCGAGCGGGATCCATCATTGTAGATGTTGGAACGCATTTAAAAAACTTGGAGGTCGTGCGAGATAGATTAAGAGTCGCCAGTATGAAGATTTCTTGCAGCGGTCAAGTGGTGGTATTGAAATATAAAACTGAAGAGATTTTAAAGCGAACGGGGCTTCCGCTGTACGATGCCGCTAAACGGAAGGAGATCCCAATCTATGAAGTAGTCACGGTATAGTTCTCAAGAAAAGATTCTGAATTTATCGGAATAAATTAAATTCTTAGGTAACTCAACTCTCATTTTAAATGGTATGTAAATTACCCTCATAATTTTTATCTTAGCAATTTCTTATTAATATAACTTAAAAAATGCAATTAGAGAGTATAAATTGAAAAATTTGGATCCCTTTTTTCATCCCAAAAGCATTCTAATCATAGGAGTATCACGGAAGACGTATACCTTTTCATATACAATTCTAAAAAATTTATTAGAGGTAATTTATAAGGGGAAAATATTTGTACTGAATCCAAATGCTGATGAGATTTTAGGTGTTAAATCGTACCATTCGCTCGAGGAATTACCGGAAGTACCCGAACTCGCCGTTATTGTCTTGAGCAAAAATGTTGCGTCTCTTTTTGAAAAATTAGCCAAATTTGGGGTGAAAAATATAGCCATCGAATCGGAATTGCGTGTAGATACCGAAGATGCAGATCTTATAGCACGATTAAACAAGATAAGTTTGGAATATAATGTAGCTTATATGGGACCTTCGATGATTGGTATTATTAATTTCATAAATAACTTTACCACGTCGATCATACCCGTACGGCAATATTTGATGCAGAAGCATAGAAAAATTAAGGCTGGAGTTAGTTTTATTGCTCAATCTGGAGGATTAGCTGGTGCAATGGGCTGGTGGGCGCCTTCTCAAGACATACCTATATCTAAAGTAATTCATTTAGGGTATGGATTCAATATCAACGATGCGGATGTCTTGGAGTACTTTAAACAAGATGAATCTACTCAAATTATCTTGCTCTTTCTCAGAGAGATTACCGATAGAATAATTGAAGCTGTTAAACAAATTTCTCCAATTAAACCCGTGTTATTTTTCTACGTGGGTAAGGATCTCTCAAGAGAGAAGCAATTAAATGATGCTGGGGGAATGGTGGTACAAAATTACATGGAATTATTTGAATTTGCGAAAATTTTTTTATGGTGCCCTGAACCAAGAGGACCTAATTTAGGAATCATCGGACCCAGTTCTGGCGCGATTTATATTATAATTAAAGAAATGCGCAAGCAAGGATTATCAATAGCAAAATTGACTAATGAAAACAAACAAATCATTTTGGATAAAGTTGGAGGATCTACATGCAATTTGGGAAACCCTGTTGATTATTGGCCTCCAGATCGATTTGTTGGCACCAAAATATGTGGCATCTATAATACATCATCACATGCTCTCCTACAAGATGATTCCGTTGATGGATTGATTTTAGCCTTAGAATTCTTTGTAGAGATTGAATTTGATTTTAATATCTTTGAAAATATAAAGGAATCTTATCCAAATAAACCGATAATAACGGTTTTAATTCAAGCTGAACGTGATGGATCAAAAAGGGTTATAAAAACGGCCTCAGAACTCAAGATTCCCGTTTTTGAAAATGAAGTAGAAAGGGCTGTTCGTGGTTACAAGCTTTTATTTGATTGGTATTCTAAAATTAAAGGCAAATAATAAGATAGCTCATCTTGAAATCAGAACATGGTTAATGAGATTGTATAAATAAGAAAAAAGAAAGGAAATTAGCTTGAAAAAATAGCTCTTAATTCTTCAGGAACTGTATCTGTATCGTCAATTACTGAGAGAATGTATACTTTCTCCCCACAATTACATCGAGCACTTTCAAAAAGATAATACTGAAATTCCTTCTTCCAAGTGCAAATTTGCACGTTTATGATTTCAACGGCTTCTCCGCATTCACAATAAACATTCAGGGCTTTTCCATAAGTTGGGATGATTTTTGTGAAATCTATTGGTGCACTCACAAAATCAGATTCATTTAACATTTTATTAATTTGATCTGCGACCTTTTTACTCAATCGCGGAGTAAATTCTTCGATTACCCCTTGTTTTGCTTTCATATCAGTTAATACTATGAAATTTTGTTCAGCTTCTTCGGGTTTTTTAAGTAAAGGCGATACTGGCTGATTGAGTTGCTGTAAATGTTCAGGAATTGGTATTGGTTCCATCCCTGGAGGATAGGCAAAGGTATAGTAGTATTGCGTTAATCCTTTAAACGCTTTTTGGTTGATTAAATCTAAATTTTCATAATCAGCGCTATGGAGTACAAATTTAATCAACTGTAATGGAACTTTTAATTCTAAAAGTTTATCTCTTATATTGTTAAGAACTTCTTGAACATAACTTTTCAAAACGGCGATATCATCACGATTTTCTGTATAGATATCATCACGGTTTTCCTCTTTAAATTTATTCCATTTTCTCAGTACTGATCCTTTTAAAAATTGTGGAAGCATGCAAAATACGCATAAGATAGGAAACATGAATGTATATTCAATGGCGGGTAAAAATGCTAAGATTGTTATGACAACTAATAAAGGAATCGTGATTAGCATACTCAATTTGCGAAGTCGCTTATCAGCAGAGGTGTTAAATCCCTTTTCGGTCGCCGTTTCTTCTGCTCGTGCTTTTACTTGGCGTACCAAGTTATCTATTTCTCTTTCCTCGAATTTCATTTTTAATAACTTATCATCTTCATTAATGCCTAAATTCTCGATTTTCAAAGAAAGTTTCTCGAGGTACTTGTTTATTTGTTTATCCTTGAAAATGAAATCGAGTGTTTCTTCAGAAAAATAGTCTAAAAAGCGAGCAATGAATAATTTCTCTTCAATATCAACGATATCTACTTGTTTCATGCCTAATGCTTCTTGGATTAGTTGCGCTTGTGTTTTTCTTGCTGGTCTTCGTGATCGTCTCGACTCTCTTTCTTGATTTCCAGAAGAATCAGCATCCGCATTCGGTTTATTTTCTTGTTCAGTCATAATTTCTCATTAAATTAATAGAATATGGTGAATAATTATGCAAACATAATTAACTTTTTGATTAAATCTGAAATTATTTTATAAAAAGCGATATGATGGATATTACTTGTTTTTTAAACCAATACATAGTAAAATTTGAATATTATATACTAAAAAAAGAATAATAAAAAATGATAGGGTTATATCTAATAAGGAACATTCTCTACTCGAACGATATCGGGAACAAACTGCTTGATGGTTCGTTCAACACCGAATGTTAGAGTTTGTTGGGCATGCATGCATCCCGCACAGTGCCCGAGTAAGCGTACTTTCACAACTCCATCGTCAGTTATTTCGATTAAGTCGATATCTCCCCCATCAGCTTGAAGCTGAGGTCGAATTTTATCAATTACTTGTTTAACTTTTTCTTTGTCCATTTTACATCACGTGAATTTTTAATAATTTCCTATAATAATAAGTAAGAGTTCCTATATAAAGCGTTTCTTAATAAAAAATGGAGGAATGCTATAAAATCATTATAATTTCTTATGAAATATAACACGCTTGTTATTAATCATGAGTGCTCTTTCATTCATATCGAATGAAAAAGTATTTTTTCCATCTAAAACTCATTATTAACATAATAAGAAAAGAATAATGCATATGAAACCAAATGAATTTGCTGATAGATTGAATGAAGTTCAAGATTTAATGGCGAAGGAAAAGTATAAGGAAGCGCTCCAAATTCTTCATGATCTCAAAGAACTCGATAAGACCTCGGATTTTGATTATAATTTAACGCACAAATTATATCAACTTGATTCTAATACACGTTCATTATATAATCAACAAATCATCTTAAAAAGAATAAATTCGATTAATGAAGATACTAAGATGATTTCAGTGGCAGAATTTAACGAACGGTTGAAACATGAGGATAAACTTTCATTAGAAGAACCAATCTTGAGAAGAGAGCTGGAGATCTTGGTTTTAAGAGGGATCATTTCCATCGAATTTAAAGGAAACATGCTCAAATTATAAAATCTGTTTGCTAAAAGACGATTATCAAAAACCTCGGATTTTTTAAACTTATTTTTAGAAGTATTAAAAATAAGCTATAAAGTGATACAATTATAATAATAGACGCATTAGAGAAGACAATTCAACTCAAGATTGTATACTATGGTCCTGCTTTATCTGGCAAGACGACATCAATCAAGAACTTATTTAACCACTTTGGAAAAAAGGAAGAGTTATGCAGTATAGAAAGTACTGTACGGAGGACTTTGTTTTTTGATTATGGGATAATTTCTTTCCAGAACGAAGAATGGTTGCTTAAACTTAATTTGTATTCGTGTACTGGTCAAGACTTCTATATTGTGACGCGTCCCATAACTTTGAAAGGTGTAGATGGTATTATTTTTGTTGCAGATTCTCAAGCTTCAGCTTTTGATCGGAACGTAGTTTCTTGGAATGAGTTAAAAAGATATTTTAACGAAAATTTTGAAAATCTCCCCTTGGTGATTGCGTTTAATAAGCAAGATTTAGCAAACAAATTCAGAACTGAGGTTTTCCTAAAGAAAATCCATTACAAATCTTATAAAAATAAGGAGATAAAACACACCATTGCGGTTAATGGAGAGAATATATTGAGTAGCTTTGAAGATATCTTAAGATTAATTTTCCTAAATATGTGGAAAAATTCCGAAATGTTTCCAGAAGTCTTTCCAGAAATGAAAATGAAGTAATATTACTTTAAAGATCTGCGAAGGAAATCAGAAAAAATCGGCAGAAACAGACGTCTGGAGCCTAATATTTTTCTGTTGATTATCTTCTAAAATCGTGACAAGACTAGAGACATTTTGTTTTGTTTCGTATGACACTTCTTTTTCTTCTCCTGGATTCCACTTATTAAACCCTTCTATTGTCGGGGGAGTTTCAAATAAGCCTTCAAGTAATCCTGAGAGTTTAACTGTTACACCATTGAGTTTATCTTTTGATATATTTTTGATTTTTACTGTATATTTATCAATGTCTGAATCGATTGATACAATCTTAAATACTTTTTGAAGTTTTGATGAGAGACCTTCAAATAAGGTGGGTGCTCCTGAACTTTGCCCAGCAAAAAGATCAACACCGATCTTAGCTTCATCAACGTGTTTCGATACTATGGTAATTGGGATATTAAATTTCATTTTATCACGACTCACCAAGGATTTACCAATTACTTTTAATGACCAACGGGTATAATCTCCATACTTAAATCCCCATTGTTCCTTTTCTTGGGCTTCCCATACGTAATTATGTGAGGATTCCGCGATCTCAGGAATTTTCAAGAATAAAAACCCTTTTTCTATGTTCGCTGTTTTTGCATCTCCCGCAATGGCAGGCGGAAGCTTTTCTACTTTTCTACAAGTTTGACCGTAGCTATCGCAATAACATATCAAGTTTGCTTCTTGTAAGAGTCGTATTTCTATTTCTTTAAGATCTTCTCCGGAAAAATTGATTTTGATTGTTTCTCCTGGTTTAAAAACATCTTTTGACAGGTTAATGGTTAATCCAGACAAAGAAAACGATATTGGATTCGACTTTTTAGTTTGTATACCTTGATTTTTTGATTTTATTTCTATTTTTTGAGTTCGATTAATGAAAATGTCCTCATCTGGATTTATGGGATGAGGTTGCCTCATGATAAGCTTGATCTGGTATTCCAATTTGCGATTCTTTATGGTCGGGACCACATTGTTTTTAATGAGCATTGTTCTATTCCGAATATATTCTCCTGATTCAAAATTTCCCTTGGAAAAAATCTCAGCTTTAGCAATCTGTAATTCTTTTAAACACGGAGGACTAGTTATTAGTTGAAGCCCACTCCACATAATAGAAGAATCTTCTTCAAAGATGAACTTAGAACTAACATTTAATTTATCTCCAATATACACGGAACCATTATTTAAATCTTTTAGCTCGATTTTCATGGTTTTGACGAAGGTTTCTATAACTATAAATTAACGGATTTTAATAATATTTATTATTGATCTTTTTAACTACTCAACGTTTTATGACAATTTAGTATTATCATAATTCTTCAAAGATTTGTGAAATTCTTTTTCCAATGAAAATCAATTAATGACACATTTAATGATTGATAATAACTTCATGGGAATGCTGTTGAAATAACCGTGTTATTTCCTCAAGAGTTCCATCAGTCAATTCTCCAAAATCCTTATGCAAGTCTTCCATTCCAATTTTTTCATATTTTGTTTTTGTTAATTTATTATATGGCATTAAATGAATTATACCATTATAATCAATCTCGTGTAAAAAATTAATTATTTGTTGAATCGTATGTAAATCTGTATTAACTCCCGGTATTAAAGGTATTCGAGGTATTATTCTCTCATTCCCAACTTTAAAGAAGATTTTAGAGAAATTTGCTAGAATTTTTTCATTATTCACGTTAGTAAATTGCTCATGTTTTTTAGTATCAATCAATTTAATATCAAATAGAAATAAATCCACGTATTTAACTAAATCACTAATTAAATTTTCATTAAAATATCCACATGTTTCTATTGCAGTATGAATTCCTTGTAGTTTTAATGCCTTGAGCAGTTCTAGAAGAAAATTAATTTGCATGGTAGGCTCCCCTCCTGAAATGGTCACTCCCCCGCCAGAATTATCATAAAAAGGCTTATCTCTTAATATAATCTCTACTAGTTCATCCACTTCTCGTTCTGCTCCGATTTTTTCCATGACACCATTAGGACAGGCCCTTACACAGATTGCACAAGTAGTACACAAATTAGAATTTCTTTTTATTTTTCCATTTATTAGGGTTAAAGCATTACTCGGACAAGCGGCGACACATTTGCCACAACCCACACATTTTTCTTCGAAATAAGACATTTGAGGGTTTAATTCTTGAGATTCAGGATTCTGGCACCACCGACAACTAAGAGGGCACCCTTTCAAGAAAATAATTGTTCTAATACCAGGACCGTCATAAATAGCATAATTTTGAACATCAAATATAATCCCGTTCATTGGACTCTTTAAACCATGGTATGTTCAGTTCTCGAAATTATTTCGTCTTGAATCTCCCTTCCCAAGTCAGTAAAATATGCACTATAACCTCCAACTTTGACTATTATGTTGCGATAACTTTCAGGATTAATCTGCGCTGCTTTTAAAACATCCGTGGATACAACAGTGGGTTGGAGTTGTTCCCCTCCTAATTGGAAGTAAGTTTTTATCAATGAAATCCATTTTTTCTTGGCCTCATTGCTTTTTCCAATTCCCGATGGATGCATTCGAATATTTACCGCACACCCCATCACATGTTCATATTCTAATGCTGATACAGAGCGTAATACTCCAGTAGGACCATGTTTTTCAACGTTATACGGATTACAACTAGCTGCAAATGGCTTTCCTCCAACCCTTCCATCTGGAGTTGCAATGGAAATTCTTCCATCATATGTATGGGTTGTCATGCTATTAATAAAAGGCGCGTAAAATCCATCTTTATAAGTTCTATATTTGTAAGTCTCATTAAACATGTGAGAAGTTACTTTTCTCGCAAGTTCATCTGATTCGGGATTTCCATTACCCCATTTTCCATCTAAATCCAAGATTAATTCATGAATGTGTTCATATCCATTACTGAAATTATTATCAATTGCATTAATCAATTCTTTAAAGGTGAATTTCTTTTGTTCAAAGATTAATTTTTTAATAACATATAATGAATCAATCGAATTGGCAATACTAGTCATGAAAAGAATTCCTTCACAATCATAAATAGCACCTCCCTCAGTAATGTCCTTTTTATTCTCAAGGCATCCATCGATAAAAGCAGATATAAATGGAGCGGGGAGAATTTCAGCAAATAATTTATCGCGAATTGTAGAGCCCTCAACAATTTTTTTAATCATGAAGTCAGATTGGGTAAAAAAAGCTTCTAAAAACTCATTAAAATCAGCAAAATTATCTGGATCCCCCGTTTTTAGCCCTGCATTCTTTACTAATCCGACCAAGGTTTGTGAGTCTCCATTTCTAATTGCTAAATCAAGTGTTCGACATAATAATATCGAAGAAAATCCTTCTCCTCCCGTCTTTCCTGGGCTGCACATATCCACACACCCCGTAATGGCATATCCATTCGCATCTTCTTTAGTAAATCCTCTATTTAATAGAGATTGAATACAAATCTCATCGTTCATTAAAGATACGCTAGAAACTCCATGATAATGCAAATCTGCTATTTTCATTAGTAGTTCTTCGGAACTATTTTTATGAATACGAACCGCAAAATTTAAAGAAGCTTTAGATCGATCAGCTGCTTCAAGCATTAAATATGTTAATTCATTAGTTGCATCTCTCCCATTAAATGTTAATCCTCCTAATGTAACTGGTTCAGATCCTTCATATCGTTGGCTAAAATCACTGGAAGCATTGGAATATGGACGCATGTTGTGACTCATGATTTTTAAAAATAATTCCTCTAAAAGTTCTCGAGCTTCTTCATTACTGATTCGTCCATAATCAATATCTCTCTTAAAAAAGGGATAAAAAATTTGATCAAGACGACCGGGTGAATGGACATTAAATGGCATCGCAATCTCAACAGCGGTTTTTATTGTCCAATATGACTGAACGGCTTCCCTAAATGTTTCGGCAGGATACAGCGGAACTTTCTGACAAGTTTTAAGCATTTGTCTTAGTATTACTTTTGTAGATTCATCTGAAGTCCTATCTAATTCATTTTCGAGTTTTTCTGTTAACCTTCTCGAAAAGATCATAACTCCTTCAAGAGCAATGTTAACGGATTCAAGAAAATCTTGTTCTGATTTTGAAAATTTATTATTAGAGTTGATTAATTCTTGTACTTCATTTTTCATGAATAATAGACCTTTTTGAATTGGCTTTTCATGATTCAAGATTAGATGTCCTTGCCAAACCCCAAGAGCAGATCCAATTGAAGTAACCATATCACCTTGACCTGTTGATCTAGGCAAATTTTGAATGAATTCTCCGAATTCTCCTGGATATATTTTATTCTCAATGAAAGCTCTTGCTAACTTGTCGGCTATTGTTTTTTCCTTCCAATAAGGAAGCAATTCTTTAAGTAGTAATTCCTTATCTTTTTCTCTAATTTGGTAAGGGTTTATCTTCCTTCTATCTAAAGTATCTGTCCCTAATTCAGGCATGGCAACTCCAATCTTTTTAGAATGATCCAGAATGTTTAGTAATCCCTCAGAACCATATTTATTTATCATGTATGCCATGAACGCCTTATTACTCTCCTTAGCAAATTTTTTCATTGACTTTATATCAAGCTCCACCTCAAATACTCTATTAAATAACCCCCGTTCAATGTCGATTGGTATCCCCAAGAAATTTTCTGTCCATGTACCAGCAATTCTATCATCTGGATCAAAGTTAAAATGCATTTTTTCGAACACATTTTTCATTGATAAAGCAACACGAACATTATTAGATATATTCATGTTTTCAGTTTCTTTCCATTTTTCCGTGAAAAATTTAGCCCTTTCGATCGAGATAAAGGGTTTTTCATCAAGATACCTCCTGCGAAGCTGTTTTATCCTATCACTCGCGTTATCAACCATTTCCAAGGTAGCAGTTTCAGCCATACAATTGAACTCCAATATATTCTTTTAATGTATATGTATATTTCCTAACATTTGGTTATTAACTTTATTCTTATATATAATCATTAATTCTCAGTATAAAAAAAACTTAGTTTATACGGAATGTTGTGTTTTTTAATAAACTAAATAATAACATTTATTTCCAATATCCTAACAGAAGATCATACATTCTATTAAATTTCAATTGTAATTTATTGTATTCAATTTCCTTTGTTTTATCGGGTTGGATAATGGAGTAATTTTTATCGCTATCAACAATATTATCCTTGAAATTTTTTATAAATCCTAAACCATAAGCTGCAAGTAAACCGCAACCTCTTAAACTAGCCTCTGGTTCTTCAGTTAAAATTTGGGGGATTTGGCTGATATCCGCTTTTATTTGATATAACAACTTATTTCGAGTTGCTCCTCCCACGCAAAATACTTGATGGATGTCTACTCCCATCTTCTTAAAAGTTTGAATATCTTTTCCTAGAGCTAAACCAACACCTTCCATTACGGATCGTGCTACATGCCCTGCTTTATGATTTAAAGTTAATCCAAAAAAACACCCTTTTGCTGTAACATTTTCTTGCCTGCGTTCACCTAACAGGTAGGGGTAAAAAATCAAACCTTCGCTTCCAACGGATATTTTTTCTGCCATTTTAATCATATGTTCGTATGAGATTTTTCCAGAATTAACAGAATTTAAGAAATCCTTACACCATTTCATGCTTAAACCACCAGTATCGAGCATAGTGAATGGAATCCATCCTTTTATTACATGTCTTAAATTTTGCACTGAGGGATTTATTATCGGATTATCTTTTTGAACGACAAAGAGAGTACTCGTCCCCGTCATATCAACAGCAGTTCCCTCCATTATTAACCCTATTCCCAATAAAGAAACAATGAAATCTCCCCCACCAGCTATAACCGGAATGTCATCGGGAATTCTTAGTTCTTTTGAAATTTCTGTTCGAATTTTTCCAATAATATCATAGGAACGGTGAATAGGTGGAATTTTATCAAGATCAATGTCTAAAACATCAGCCATGTAATTTGAATATTTATCAGTATTAAA
>Ga0315536_1001091_pt1 | contig 13754 bp, 10 predicted proteins | sample SalMarSW160230MG_FD_203093 | JGI IMG/M metagenome (GOLD analysis project Ga0315536, IMG submission 203093) | Salt marsh sediment microbial communities from the Plum Island Ecosystem LTER, Massachusetts, United States - Salt Marsh Sediment SW1602-30 ... | reverse complement strand
GTGTGATCGGCGACCCGGACCAATTGGAAGTGGTCGCCGTCCCCGACCGCGCGCGGGCCGCCGAGCAATTCAAGCAGATGTTTGAGGGGATGCCCGCCGGCGTGACCCTGGATGCCAAGCCGGACATCCAGCTGACCGGGAAAGTGATCGAACTTCCCTCGCCATATGGAAGGGGCCCCGGCAACGATGCCATCGTGCGAATCGTTCTCGATCAGGCGCCGTCGCTCGAAACGTATCAATCCGGCGACAAGGTGACGGTGATGATCGAGCTGGCAAACAAGAAGGACATACTCTGGCTACCGCCGGCGGCGGTTCACCAGGTGGGCGGCCGGACGTTCGTCATTTCCGACAGCGGCAACGGCCCGCAGCGGATTGAGATCGAGATCGGGGTCCAGACCCAGGACAAGGTGGAAATTCTGTCCGGCTTGAAAGAAGGGCAGGTCGTCATCGGACTGTGAACATCCTTAACCGCCTTCTTGTCTTCGCCCGACAGGCCTGGACGACAACAGGCTTTGCCCTAAAGCGGCTGCGTACCCAGCGCCTGCTTGGCGCCGCCGCGCTGGTCGGGCTGGTGATTGCCTCCAGCTTCATCTTCAGCGTGCCGCTGTATGCCGACGCAATCTACTTCCGGCTCTTCCGCGAGGAGTTGTTTTCCGGGAACCAAGCGTTGCTGGAGACTCTGCCCGTCGATTACGCGCCGCTGGCGTTCACCTACGAACAAAAGGGAGTCGGCCATGGAAATCCGCAGTGGGAGGATGCGCTCAAAGTCGACGAGTACCTCACCAGCAACGCCATCCGGATGACGGGCTTGCCGCTGATGCGGGAATTCCGGCGCTTCCACACGGATTTTCTCTATTTGTATCCGCCGGCGGATCCCGAGAATCCGGACACGGGATATTTCCTCGGAACCCTGCGGGTGGCCTTTATCACGCCGTTGGATGAAGCGGTGGAGATCTTGCACGGTTCGGCGCCAAAACCGTCCACGCTGCTCGGCGGCGGTTCCTTGGAAGCGCTGGTCAGCGAGACCTTCGCGCTGGAAGCCGGCGTACAGGTCGGGGATAAGGACTTCCTGCGCCGCAACAACCTCGAGATCCCGGTAACGATCGTCGGCTTGTGGCGGGAAAAGGATCCGGACGCCCCGTACTGGGACGGCCAATCCTCCTCCTGGCTGCTGGTGGATGAAACCACCTATACCGGCGCGGTGGCCGGCGCGGTCAACGACGAACTCTTCAGCGGCATGTGGAACATCCAGCTCAGCGGGTCGCGGTTGTTCGCGGCCGATATCGCCGCGCTCAACGAAAGCATCCTGACCGTCAACCAGCGGGTGGACATCCTCCTTCCGGAAACCAAACTCATCGAATCCCCGATGGAGGCGCTGGGTCGGTATCAGAAGAACACGCCCGCGCTTACCTTCCTGCTGTTCGCCTTCAGCGTCCCGATCATGGGGTTGATCGTGGTGTTCATCGGCCTCGTGACCGGCCTGTTTGTCGGCGAGCAGCGCTCCGAAATGGCCGTGTTGCGAAGCCGCGGGGCGAGCCGATGGCAGGTGGCCTGGATTTCACTGCTGCAGGGAATTCTGCTTGCGATCGTTGCGCTGACCGGAGGGGCGTTCCTCGGCATAGGAATCGCGCACGCGATCGGGCGCGCGCACAGCTTCCTGAACTTCAGCGGGACCGACGGCTTGCGGATTAGGATGACCTCTTCGGTCCTCGGTTACGGCGTGCTTGGCATCTCGCTGATCTTGCTGATGCTGATCATGGCGCCGACGCTGGGCGCCGCCGCCAACACGATCCTTTCCTACAAGCGCGAACGCGCCCGGATTCTGCAGCGGCCGTGGTGGCAGCGGTTTTGGACGGACCTCCTGCTGCTGATACCGGCCGCCTACGGGTTCTGGACGCTTAACCGGCAGAACCAACAGGCGGCGGGCGGGGCGGAAGGCATTCCCAATCCACTTCAGAACCCGCTCCTGCTCCTGGTCCCGGCGATTGGAATCTTCGCCGCGTCGCTTCTGGCGCTGCGGATTATCCCGCTGGTAATGGTGTTCATCAGCCGGATCTTGCGCGGGACGAAAAACGTGGGGATGCTGATGGCGGCCCGCTACCTCTCCCGGACTCCCGCTTTTTATACCGCGCCGCTGATCCTGCTTATCCTGACACTCGGACTTTCCGCTTTCACCGCATCGCTGGCCCGCACCCTGGACGGCCAATTGGAAAAGCAGACGTATTATCAGGTCGGGTCGGATATGTCGATCGATGAAACCGGCTCAACGGCCGTCTCGCCGAACTCGCCGGGTGCGGTGTACACTTTTCCGCCCGTGGAGGAGCATTTATTCATCCCGGGTGTGAAGGCGGCCACCCGCGTCGGGCGCTATCCGGCCACCTCGATCTTTTCCGACGGCGCCGTGGAAGGATCGTTCCTCGGTATCGACCGCCTGACCTTCCCCGCCGCCGCCTTTTGGCAGCGGGATTTCGCCTCCCAATCCCTGGGCGCGCTGATGAACGCCCTCGGTGCCACGACCAACGGTGTGCTCATCCCCCAAAGCCTGCTCGACAATAAAAAATTGCAGATCGGCGATCCGATCACGGTCAGCGCCAAAGCGAGTGCTCAGGAATCGGTTGTCCTTAAACTTACGATTGTCGGCACGTTCGACCTTTTCCCCACCTGGTACGCGGAGAACGGGACGCTGTTTGTGGGCAATCTGGATGGACTCTACCTGCAGGCGGGCACCGAATTTCCGCATGAGGTCTGGATGCGGACCGATCCCGGCACCGATCCGGAGGACGTGGTCTACGCCGTACGCGGGTACAGTATCATGCTGGATGAGAAGGCGGATCCATCCCGCTTGGTGGAAACCGGCTTGAACAGCTTTGTCACCGATTGGTCGTCGGCACAGGTGAATATCCTCGCCCAACAAAGCCGCCCGGAACGGCAGGGACTGTTCGGCCTGCTCTCGGCCGGGTTCCTGGCATCCGCGCTGATGACCGCGCTGGGCTTCCTCTTGTATGCGCTGTTCTCGTTCCGCCGGCGCTTCATCGAGATGGGCATGCTGCGTGCGATCGGGCTTACGGTCCGGCAGATGATCAGCCTGCTGGCCGCCGAACTGGCGTCCCTGATCCTGCTCGGAATGGGCGTCGGCACGCTGCTGGGGGTGACGGCAAGCCGTTTGTTCGTGCCGTTCCTGAAGATGGGCGCGACGACCGAAGCCTTGTACCCGCCGTTTCAGATCGAGATCGCCTGGATGTCGATCTTCGAAATTTACATCCTGCTGGCCGCGCTGTTCCTGGCTGCGCTCGGCGTGCTGGTGGCGCTGCTGATGCGGATGAAGATCTTCCAGGCGATCAAACTGGGGGAGGCGATCTGATGGCCGCCGGACCGTTCATCCTTTGCGAAAATCTGATTAAGATCTACCGGATCGAGGAGGCGCGCGGTGCCTCCGCCGAATCGACCGAAATTCAAGCGCTTCAGGGTTTGGATCTTACGGTCACCCGGGGCGAGATGATCGGCGTCGTGGGCGCCAGCGGCAGCGGCAAATCCACACTCCTGAACATTCTCGGAGGGTTGGACCGGCCGACCGGCGGACGCGCGTTTGTGGACCGGAAGGACCTCGGGCGTATGAGTCCGGCCGCGCTCGATCAATACCGTCTGGAAAAGGTCGGGTTCGTCTGGCAGCAGGCTGCCCGCAACCTGATCCCGTATCTGACCGCGTTGGAAAATGTCAGCCTGCCGCTGATGATCTCCGGCCGGCTCGATTCACATGCCCGCCGGCGTCCGGCGGAGTTGCTGCATATGGTGGAATTGGACGAGCGCGCGAATCATCGCTTGGAGGAACTTTCCGGAGGCGAACAGCAGCGCGTGGCGATCGCCATCGCCCTGGCCAATCAGCCGTGTCTGCTTCTGGCGGATGAGCCCACCGGCGAACTGGATACCACCACGGCCCAGACCATCTACGACCTGTTGCGAAAACTCAACCAGATGCTCAAGCTGACGATCGTCATCGTCAGCCACGATACGACTCTGGCCAACCGTGTCGACCGGGTGGTGGCCGTGCGCGACGGGAAACTGGCGAGCGAAACCGTCCGCCGTTCGGTAAAGCGATCCGGGCGGGGGGAGGAACACCATTTGGTGGAACTCCTGGTTTTGGATTCCGCGGGGCGGCTTCAGATCCCGCGCGAACATTTGGAGCGCTATAAAATCCATCGCCGTGTCCAGCTGGAAGAAACGCGGCGCGGTATCCTGATCCGTCCGCCGTCCCGCGGTGCCGGGGCTTCCGAAACCGGCGGGGCCGGTCCGGCGGAACCGGCGGGTACGGAAGCCGCCGCGGAATGGGACGACGCGCCCGAACAATGGAACCTCGTGGAACGATCCCGGCAGGCTGTCCTTCATCTGATGAACCGCATGCGTCCCGGGAAGAAATCCGTCCGGGAGGAGAAGGAGGAAGGCGCATGAGCCATCCTGCCGTTTGGGCCATCGAAACCAGCGATCTCGGACGCGTGTACCCGTGCCGGGCCGGCGCGGCGGGGGAGGGTGTCACGGCGCTGCATGGGATCACTCTGAAAGTTAAATCGGGAACGTTCGTCGTCCTGCGCGGCCGTTCGGGCAGCGGCAAGACGACGCTCCTGAACTGCCTGGCCGGTCTGGACCGGCCGACCTCGGGCTCCGCGCGCATCCTTGGCCGCAACCTGATGGACATGACCGATCGGGAACTCACCATCTGGCGCCGTCAGGAAATCGGATTGGTGTTCCAATCCTTCGGACTGCTGGCGACCCTTTCCACGTATGAAAACGTCGAGCTGCTGCTGCGGATTAAAGGAACCGACCCGCAGGAGAGCCACCGGCGGACGATGGATTGCCTGGACATGGTGGGGCTCACCCGCTGGCGCGATCACCGTCCGTATGAAATGTCCGGCGGGCAGCAGCAACGTGTGGCGATCGCGCGCGCGCTGGCCAACAACGCCCGGCTGATCCTGGCCGACGAACCGACCGGTGAATTGGACAGCAAGACGGGGCACGAAATCCTCAGCTTCCTGCGCAACCTGGTGGATACCACGCAAATCACGCTGCTCATGGCATCCCACGACCCGCTGGTGGATACATACGCCCAGCAGGTGCTGATGCTGAAGGACGGCGCGATTGCCGCGCCGGAAAAGAAGAAATAGCCGCCACGCCGTCAGCCGGACAGGACTTGCATATGAAACGTACGATTTCAATTGTATGCCTCACATTTCTCTTCGTCGCGGGTTGCGCTTCGGCGGTTTCCGTCACGGCGCCGGTATCCACACCCACGCCGGGAGCGGCCGCGTACCTTGATTCCAGCCGGCCGGTCGAGACCCGGATTGCGGACCTGCTCGGGCGTATGACTCTCGGTGAAAAAATCGGCCAGATGACCCAGGTGGCGACCGATATCATCCTGACCGGCGATATCAACCGCTACGGCCTCGGCTCGATCCTCTCCGGGGGAAGCGGCATCCCATTCGAAAACTCCCTGCCGGGCTGGATCGACATGGTGGACGGCTTCCAGGCCGAGGCGCTGACCACCCGGTTGGCCATCCCGATCCTTTACGGGATCGATGCGGTCCACGGATTGGGCCATTTGAAAGGCGCGACCGTCTTCCCGCAGAACATCGGGCTTGGCGCGGCGAACGACGTGGATCTGATGCGGGAGATCGGCCGGGCGACCGCGGAAGAGATGCTGGCCGTGGGGATCAACTGGAATTTCGCGCCGGTGGTGGCCGTCCCGCAGGATGTCCGCTGGGGGCGGACCTACGAAGGTTACGGCGAACAAACCGGTTTGGTATCCGCCCTCGGCGCGGCGTACATCGAAGGCCTGCAATCCGTTTCGGATAGGATCGTCGCGGCGCCGGGGCAAACCCTTGGCGTCCTCGCCACACCCAAGCACTATCTCGGAGACGGCGGGACGATCTGGGGCTCACCGGATCAGGTAAATATGGGAGTCCGGTACATGCTGGACCAGGGGAACATGCAGGTCAACGAGGAAACCCTCCGCAGACTCTACCTTCCGCCCTTTGCGGCGGCGGTCGACGCCGGAGCGATGTCGGTGATGGTGTCCTTCAGCAGTTGGAACGGGACGAAAATGCACGCGCAACGCTATCTGCTCACCGGCGTCTTAAAGGGCGAGCTGGGCTTCCAGGGGTTTATCGTTTCCGATTGGGCCGGCATCAACCAGATCTTCCCGGACGATTATTACGAATCGGTTGTGACGGCGATTAATGCGGGGATTGATATGGCGATGATTCCCGATTCCTACATTAATTTCATCACCGCGGTGGATCAGGCGGTGAAGAACGAGGACATCACGCTGGCGCGGATCGACGACGCGGTCACGCGCATCCTGCGGGTCAAATTCCTGCTCGGCCTGTTCAACCACCCGTATGCGGATCCGGCGTTCGGGAAGACCGTGCGCTCGAAGGCGCATCTGGATATCGCCGCGCAGGCTGTCCGTGAATCGCTTGTCCTCCTGAAGAACGATTCCGATGCGCTGCCGCTCGACGCGGATGGGGGGAAGATCCTGGTGGCCGGTGTCGGTGCAGATAACACCGGGATGCAATCCGGAGGCTGGACTCTCGGCTGGCAGGGGGTCAACACCAACGATGTGGTGGGTTCCACGATCCTCGACGGGATCCGGCTGCATGCGGAGAGCGGGACCGAGGTTCTCTACCGCAGCGCCGGGATGTTCAACGATCTTGAAGGAAAGGCGCCGGTCGGGATCGTGGTGGTCGGCGAGACCAGTTACGCCGAAGGGGTCGGGGACAAAGCCGACCTGCGGCTTTCGCAGGATGACATCGACATCATCGAACGCATGCGCCCTAAAGTGGAAAAGCTGATCGTTCTGATCATTTCCGGCCGGCCGCTCGTGATCACGGATGTGTATCCGATGGCGGATGCCTGGGTGGCCGTCTGGCTGCCGGGTTCGGAAGGCGCGGCGGTGGCGGATGCGCTGTTTGGCGATTATCCCTTTTCCGGCAAAACCCCGTACACCTGGCCGCGTTCGAATGCGCAGTTGCCGATCAATGTGAACAATTCCGCCGGACTAACCGGCTGCCAGGCGCCGCTGTTCCCGTTCGGATACGGTCTGGGTAATCCGTCCGAGGTGCCGATCCAGTGGATGGCGTGTGAGTCGGCAGGTGAATAAAGTAAATAGACCGAGGCGGTTCGTCATCCCCGCGAGTTCCTGGCGGGGACCCTCCCGGTCTGCTTTTCCCTTCGCCCGGCATGCGAAGAATCATACTCAGCGGTAGAATGCCAAATCAACGCTGAAGGAGGGGAACATGAAAACACGCATCCGGTGGCTTGCTTGGATATGGCCGATTCTGCTTTTCTCCGCCTGCAATGCGCCGCCCGCAACACTCGTCCCAACCGATACGCAGGTTTCCCCCGCCGAAACCGATACCCAGACGCCGATCCCGCCCACGAAGACCAGACCCCGCGTATTGACCAATACGCGCACCGCAACCGTGTATAAGTCCAAAACCCCGACTTCCAACGCCACTCGAACCAGCACCGCCACGAAGATTATCGAAGAGGATGTTCCAATGGCCCTGGGAGTCATCCGGTTCACTATCCCGGCCGGCCTCGCCAAATCCGCCACCCTCGTCACCACCACCCGCGAGGAATGGCCCGCCATCAACCCGTCGCTCGGCCCGTTCCCGGAACACTGGGTGATCACCCTGCATGAATATTCCTTGACAGACCCCGGCATTACGCCGGAGATCATCATTTTTCACGCCGACGAATTCGCCGAATTCTATTCCGATATCATAGACGCGCTGCGGCAGCTTCAAAGCAATCCGGACGGGCCGGTGCCCTCGGGCGCGCTGATGCCCCGGTTCGACGCGCACATTTTTGTCCTGACTTCGTCCCATGGGGCGGGAGTACGGTACCTGTCCCAGTTTTTTATGGATTACTACCCGATCAACAACCGGGACATTTTTTATTACTACGTCGGGCTTTCCAAGGACGGAGGGTATTACATCTCCATGCGGATGCCGGTTAACGCGTCCTTTCTTCCGGCCGACAGCGGGTGGAATCCTGCGGCGGGCGGGATCCCCTTCCCGAACAACCCCGACGACGCCTCCTTCGCGGAATATGTTGCGAAGGTCAGCGAAAAAATCAACAACACCGGGGCGGATGATTTCACGCCGTCGCTGCTGTTGCTCGACGACCTGGCCCGTTCGATCCGGATCCAATAGACGGCTTTGCCCCACCCCAGGTCACTTGAAGAAGACCGGCGCGGTCTGTCATCCCCGCGTGTGCTTAGCGGGGACCGCGTCGGTCTGTGTGCGAAACGCACGGATATAATTCGCCCGTTGAAATGTGTGACAATCCATCGCCGGTACTCTTGGAGGCTGCATGAAAACCGATTTGAAGCCGCTGGCCGCCACCCCGCCGATGGGATGGAATTCGTGGAACCAATTCGGCCATAAAGTGGACGAAGCCGTGATCCGTGAAACGGTGGATGCGATGGTTTCCTCGGGATTGAAGGATTGCGGCTATGAATATGTTGTGATCGACGATTGCTGGTCGCTGAAAAGCGGGCGCGACGGCAACGGAGAGCTGGTCCCCGACCCGGAACGGTTTCCCAACGGGATAAAGGCGCTCGCCGACCATGTCCACGGCAAGGGGTTGAAGATCGGGATTTACTCGGACGCAGCGGATAAAACCTGCGGGTCGTATCCCGGCAGCTTCGGGTTCGAAGAGCAGGATGCGAAATTGTGGGCGTCGTGGGGGATCGATTTCCTCAAGTACGACTACTGCAACGCGCCGGAGGATCAGGCGTCCGCCATTGAACGCTACACCCGCATGGGCGATGCGCTGCGCAACAGCGGGCGCGAATTCCTCTTCTCGTTGTGTGAGTGGGGTGGAAGAGCGCCTCACGTGTGGGGACGGAAGGCGGGCGGACACATGTGGCGCGTCTCCGGCGATGTATACGACAGCTGGATTAACTTGTGGGTCGCCGACTGGAAGACCTATGCGATCGGCGTGGATGTCTCGATCGACTTGGCGGCCGATCTGGCTGAATTCGGCGGCCCCGGCGGCTGGAACGACCTCGACATGCTCGTCGTCGGCCTCAAAGGGAAAGGACAGATCTCTGGAACGGGCATGTCGCTCATCGAATACCAAACCCACATGTCACTGTGGTGCATGGCCTGCTCGCCGCTGATGATCGGCTGCGATATCCGCAAGCTGGAGCCGGATACGGCGGCGCTGCTTATGAACCGTGAAGTGCTGGCGGTCAATCAGGATCCGCTCGGGAAGCCCGCGCGGCGCATGAAGCGGTTCGGCGGCTGCGAAGTTTGGGCCAAGCCGCTGGCGGACGGCGCTGCGGCCGTCGCATTGATCAACCGCGGATCGCGGGGCGAGGATGTGCTCCTCCTGGCGGGGGATATCGGCCTGACGAACGAACCGAAACTGGCCCGAAATCTCTGGACCGGAGAAGATTTAGCCGACTTCAGCAAGGAACTGGTTCACTGTGTCCAGCCGCATGAAACAATATTATTAAAAATAAAGGGATAAATGCATAAACGTTGTTTTCCCGAGGAAGTAGATAATTAACCACAAAGACACTAAGGAGTCGTTTTTACTCCAGATTGTCTTCGCGTCCTTGTGTCTTTGTGGTTTATCTGCCTTTTTTACCGCTCGGTTTTCATCAGTACCAAACACCCCAACGCATATATATTCTCAAGATAATTCCATGAACCGGCTCGGGCTTTAAAAGCCAGGGCTTGCGACCGTTTGCAGGGGGTCCACAGGTTAGATCCTGCCTTGCGCCAGTATTCTTCCTTTAAAATGGAAAAGCCCTTGATCAAGCGCGGCAGGCGTTCCTTCCCATAAACACGGCAGAGAGGGTCGAATACCTCGTCTTTCCCGACGGGGATGGTAAGCAGCATTTTTCCGCCACGCTTCAGCGCTTTGCGCAGGATGTGCATCGCTTCCAGGTCCCCGTCCGGGCGCTTTTCCGATACGCCGTAGCGGCCAGAAAGCCCGACATGCTCGACCGTCGAGCAGTTGATGACCAAATCGAGTGATTCCTTCACCAGACGCATTTCCAGCAGATCCATCTGAAGGTAGCGGACGCCGGAATGTGCGAAGAAACGGGTTTTGGGGGTCAGATCGATGCTGGTGACGAGAAATCCGCGCAGCGCGGCTTCGAAGGCGAGGTTGCTTTCCCCCGTCCCGAAATCGAGCGCGCGGCCCGGACCGGAAGGCATGTTGGCGCTGACCCAAGTCCACTCGATATCGCGGTCCCCTTCAAGGTTCGGCTCTCGGACGGCGGCGGCTTTTTTCGGTGATGCGGGTTCCCGAAGCCCGTCGCGGATCTTTCTAAAACCCCGGTATAGAAAATCCGGCAAGGGGATGGGAATGGAGATTCGTGCGATTGGCAATTTTCGCCTTCCTGTTTTGCGGTAAAGATGGCGTGCGATAGGGTAATTCGGATGAGGATTATAAACCATGGCGAATGCGGGATGCGCTGGGATATACAGGGATTGGACTATCAAAATGCAGACCGTCATACCCGCGTGGCCTTAGCGGGTATCCAGGAACGATTAGCATGTTTCATGCGGCGAATGCTGTGGATCCCCCGCCTTTGCTTTGTATCCCTGCAGGTTGAGAGAGAAACACAATCCTTTGGACTTCGAGTGGCAGTTACGATTCCCCTTGTTTCACCAAAATCATCGCGCCCTGATACATGGAAGCTTTAATAGTTCGCAAGGGCAGACGCGGGGATGATGGAAAAAACGAATGTCCGCTCCGAATCCATAAACCTGAGGGTTAACATACTGGATGCCCGCTACGAGCACGCGGGCATGATATTTGCCTTGGAACAATCTTGTAAATCCCGTCCAACGCATTACCGTGTTATTCGTTGAATCCCCATATTCTTGTGCGCAATCCATGCGGTATAATCACCGATCGCAGGAAAGGGGGCGAACGCAGATGAAAAAACCAATCTCATTTTCTGGAGACGGACATGGATACGACGATTGAACAGGTTAGCGCGCTGGAGATTCTTGATTCGCGGGGTAATCCGACGGTCGAGGTTGAGGTAACCCTGGCTGACGGTTCGTGGGGGCGGGCGGCTGTGCCCTCGGGGGCGTCCACCGGGACCCACGAAGCGCTCGAATTACGGGATAAGGACGCCGCCCGTTATGGCGGCAAGGGAGTTCTAAAGGCGGTCGAAAACGTCAACAAGCCGATTGCCGAGACGTTGCTTGGCTGGGCGGCGGTTGATCAGCGCGGCATTGATAAAGCCATGCTCGAGCTGGATGGCACGCCCAATAAATCCAAACTGGGCGCCAACGCGATCCTCGGCGTGAGTTTGGCGGTGGCCAAGGCCGCCGCGGCGTCGCTGCACATGCCGCTTTACCGATACCTCGGCGGAGTCTTTGCCCATGTTCTGCCGGTGCCGATGATGAACATCCTTAACGGCGGCGCGCACACCGGCTGGCAATCCACCGATTTCCAGGAATTTATGGTCATGCCGGTCGGCGCTCCCACGTTTCGCGAAGGGCTGCGCTGGTCATCGGAGATTTATCAGACGCTGCGTGGCGTGCTGCGGGAAAAGAATTACACCGCGCTGGTCGGCGACGAAGGCGGGTTCGCGCCCGCGCTTAAATCCAACGTCGAGGCGATTGAGGTCATCCTGACCGCGATCGAAAAGGCCGGCTACAAGGCCGGCGAGCAGGTCTTTATCGCGTTGGATCCCGCCGCCTCGGAACTCTTCGACGGGAAGACCCGCACCTACAACCTGCGCCGGGAAGGGAAAAAACTCACCGGCGAGGAGATGGTCGCCTTCTGGCTGGAATGGGTCAAGAAGTACCCGATCATCAGCCTCGAGGACGGGTTGGCCGAGGATGACTGGGATTCCTGGAAGGCGCTGGTGGCGAAGACGGGATCGACGCTGCAAATCGTGGGAGACGACCTGCTGGTGACCAACCCGGAGCGCGTCCGCAAGGCGATCGCCGAGAAGGCCGCCAACGCGCTGCTGGTGAAACTCAACCAGATCGGGTCGCTTTCGGAAACGATGGAAGCGGTCGAGATCTGTCACCGCGCGTCCTGGCGCGCCGTGACATCGCACCGCTCGGGCGAAACCGAGGATACGACCATCGCCGATCTGGCGGTAGCGATGAACATGGGCCAGATCAAGACCGGCGCGCCGGCGCGCAGCGACCGAGTGGCAAAATACAACCAGCTGTTGCGGATCGAACTGGAACTGGGCGATGAAGCCCATTATGCGGGGAAATCCGCCTTTACCAATGGCGGATTGGGATAGGACAATCGAAAAAAAAGGAGGGGCGAGGCAATGCCTTGCCCCTCCAGACCCTAATGGATTGATCAGGCGTCCGTCGGCGGTTCGGTTTCCTTGGCGGCGGTCGCGGTTGCGCAATACGGGCATACGTTCCAGGTGAGATCGAGCATCCGACCGCAGTCGGTGCAGGGTTTGCGCAGGACGGTAGAGCAGGCTGGGCAGATGCGCCAGTCGTGTTCCACCTGCCGGCCGCAGCCGGGGCAGGTCAGTCGACCGGCAAGCGAAGCAATTAAGGCTTCTTCCTCAAGGCTGGATTGGTACGCTTCCTCAAGCGTGCGTGCAGGCCGCAGGAGGAGGTAGAGCAACAGCCCGGGGACGGTGAGCAGGGAGACGGCGGTTACGGCGAGGATTTGGGTCAGGCGGTCATCCGATCGGGCGCGAATATCCCGCACGGTCCAGAGGATCAGGCTGAGCCAGGTCGCGGCGAGGATCGCTCCGCCGAGCGCGCTGACAAGCTGGATGTAGGGGCTTGGAAGAATACTCTCGCCAGGTGGCATACCGTTACTCCGATTTTCGGGGTGAAACCATTATACACTCGGCGCACGTCGAGCTGTGGCATGGAATTGGAGAACCGGAATCGCATCCGGCAGCCGTCAGGGAAAAATGGATTATAAAAAGCATTCTTCACAAGCGGCTCTGCGCTTTTCCTCTCAATGGGGCTCACTTCCACGACTGGCGGCAACCGCTTGCCTTGGGTTTGGGATTCTTCTTCTCCTGCCGGTTGCGGCGCTGGCTCAGGGAACCGGCGGCGACGAACTCGAACCACCGTTCGTGGAATGCTGCAAAGGAAACGTCGACCAAGTTAATCTCCGCGCGGGACCGAATGCCTCGGATTACGAGATCGTCGGCCTCCTCGTGATGGGTGAAACCAGCAAAGCGATAGGCCAATCGAAGGCCGGGCTGTGGATCCAAATTCTATATGCTTCGGCTCCGGGCGGAATGGCGTGGGTGAATTCAGAATTCGTCATCCTGCATTACGGCGCGGAGGATCTGCCGATCGTCAATCCGCCGCCGACCGCCATACCCAAGAATCAACCCACGATCGATCCGACCTTCGCGGCGCAGTTTTCCTCGGTGCTTCCCACGCGTCTTCCAACGTTCACGCCCGCCACGCCGGCCCCAACGATCACCGTACAACCCATGGATTCCACTTCATCCGGAAGGGGGCTGCCGCCGGCGATGATCATCCTGACCCTGCTCACCATAGGAACATTCGGAACAATTCTCTCGACCATGGTCGGTCGGAGGTAGGCGGTTTATGTCGATGGATAAAGCGATCGCATTTGCGAAAAACAACCGGGAGCGTTTTCTGCGCGATCTGCAGGAACTGTTGCAGATCCCGAGTGTTTCGACATTTTCCGAGTACGCCTCGGAAACACAGCGGGCGGCGGAATGGCTGATGGTCCGGCTACTGAAACTCGGATTCGAG
>Ga0315536_1001087_pt1 | contig 13788 bp, 8 predicted proteins | sample SalMarSW160230MG_FD_203093 | JGI IMG/M metagenome (GOLD analysis project Ga0315536, IMG submission 203093) | Salt marsh sediment microbial communities from the Plum Island Ecosystem LTER, Massachusetts, United States - Salt Marsh Sediment SW1602-30 ... | reverse complement strand
ATTAAAACAAAACCTATATAATAGAACACGGAAGTTGTAAGAATGTATTGAGCAACCGTGAAGCAGAAATTTGAAGCTTCAAAAATCAAAAAGGATTTATTTTTAAAAGTCTCAATCAAGCTTTTCCAATATCCTAATGGTTCTTCAAGTTGAGTGTATTTATTTTCCTTTAGGAAATAACTACTTATAAACAATATAATACCACAGATTATACCGATAATTACCATAGTGGTCAAGAAAACTTCAACAGGTGGCGAAGGTGTACTCGTTAACAATAGAGTAGGTAGTAAAAAAGTGATTAGAAGCGCTAATCCGCTAAAAATTGAGCTGAATATCATTATTCCTGCTCGAGTTTTAGATGATATTGCCATTTCTGCTGGTAAAGAATATGTGATAAGACCAATTATCGTAAAAATTGTATCAAAAGCAAAAAGAATAATTAAAAAGTTGAAAAACTAAGCTAATTCGTTGTTTATATCAACGAGCGGGAACCAACAGAACATAAACAATATAGAATAAACTGGTGCGCCAAATCGAATATATGGGATTCTACGCCCATATTTCTTTGATTTTGTACGGTCTTCCAAGAATCCAAATAATGGATCGTTTATTGAATTCCATACCATAAATATCATCCAAGCTAAACCTACTAAATAACCATCTAACCCTAATGTTATGTTGTAATAGTATGTGATTGGTCCTAATCCTAAACCTGAAAGGATTCCACTGGCGAAGACTGCTCCTCCATATGCAAATTTGGAGCGCATTGGTACTTTTTCCTCAAATAATATACTTTTTTGTTCAGTTATAATAAACACATCTATTCTATTTAAAATAGAAAAATAATATTATTTAATTCTCAACTTGATGTTATAAATAACTTGACATTCTTAAAATTGAAAATTTTCATTGCAACAATGAAAAGATGTTTTTAGGTTATAAATGAAGAAATCAAGAAAAAAATCGTGCTAATAAACATTTTGATTTAATATCGTAGCTTAAATTTTAATAATCCTTAAGACTTATAGAATTTAAAAGGTTGACCATAAAATAATATCTTACATATGCCATCTGATAAGATAGGGTATTTTAATGGGTCATTTTTAAAAGAGAACCGTTTACTCTATCGACAATATCAAGAAAATATCGTAAATCAATGTTACAATAGAAACTCATTAGTAGTTTTACCTACTGGATTAGGAAAAACGATAATAGCTATATTATTGATAAGAAAAGCTCTTGAAAAGTATCCTAAAGCACGTGTTGTTATCCTTGCTCCTACTAGACCATTAGTAGCACAACACTTTAAATCCTGTTTAAGATTTTTAGCTGTAAATGAGGAAGATGTAGTTTTCTTTACCGGTAAAATTAGCCCAGAACGAAGAATTGATTTGTTTTTAGCCTCACAAATTATTATTTCCACTCCACAAGTAATAAAAAACGATGTAGAGAGGGGAAGATATAGTCTAGAACATGTATCCTTATTGATATTCGATGAAGCTCATCGAACGAAAGGAAATTATGCTTATAATTACCTTGCTCCTGAATATATCAATACTTGTCAAGATCCTTTAATTCTGGGATTGACTGCTTCACCAGGAAAAGATTATTGTCATATTCAACAATTATGTGACAATCTGTTCATTGAAAAGGTTGTGTTTAAAACATATTCTAATGAGGATGTAATGAAATATACATACGACATCGATACATTCCTTGAATACGTTGATCTACCTCTAAAATTTCTTGAACTTAGTGCGGTGTGGTATAATTTATTTGAAAATTATCTAAAATTTTTCATTGAGCGCAAATTAATTCCTCCAAATAAGCCATATTATTCAAAACTTGAATTCTTGGCAATTTCAAGAGATATAACAATTTCTTTAAAGTATGAAAACGGAAATGCATTCGAACTGAGTGAGGAAGATTATATTGAAGCATTATACTATAAATCACCAAAAGTTATTGACATTGTGAAAGAAAATGACTTGAATATTCAAAGTATATTTTCATATTGCTCAAGTTGCATTTCAATTCTTCATGGAAAGGATTTACTAGAGACTCAGAATATTTCTCTATTCAAATCGTTTTTAGACAGATTGAATTGGAAAGCTGAACAAGAAATTCTCTCAGCAAAAAGAATTGTTAATTCTGATCATTTTAAATTAATTGTAGAAAAGCTTAATCGAGATGAACATGAATTTCTTCAACATCCTAAAATAGATAAAGTCATTTCGATTGTAGATGAGGAATATGGAGAATATAAGAATGATAAGATCATAATTTTTACTCAATATCGAGAAATGGCTGAAAAACTTAAGCATGTTTTGAATGAAAAGTTTAAAAGCGATTTGATAGTCGAAAAATTTATTGGTCAATCGACTAAAACAGATGATTTTGGATTTTCACAAAATAAACAAATAGATATAATCGATCAATTTCGAGAAGGATCAGTAAATGTATTGGTTGCAACCAGTGTGGCAGAAGAAGGACTTGATATTCCAAATGTAGATGCAATCATTTTTTACGAACCCGTTCCTTCAGAAATTCGATTAATACAGCGGAGAGGACGTACTGGTAGGCATTCAGTAGGAAGATGCTATATTATGCTTACACGAAATACTGTTGATATCCCTTATCACAATGTTGCATTACGCAAAGAAAATACTATGAATAGGATATTATTAGACCCCGAACAATTAGAACTCGGGACAGATCTTAAGAGAAAACAAATTGATTTCAGCAAATTCTTAACAAAGAGTTCCAAGAACTTTTCTTTTACAGACTACAAGGAGAGAAGAGAAAAAGAAAAAACTATTTTAGCGAATAAAACTATCGAGGAAATCATTAATGAAATAGATAATTTTGAAAGAAGTGATTTGTACAGAAAATATAAGGAATATGGAGTGACATTTTATTCAGATTTAGTTAAATTTGATAGAACTAAACTAAAAAAGTCTGTATCAAAAATAAAAGGAAATAAGACAGAAACTCTTGATGCTAGGAAAAAAAAGAATCATCTTAATAAAAATTTAAAAACGCTTGTTAACTTAGCTAAAGTTTACAATGTAAAGGGAAGAATTAATTACAGAGAATTCCAAGAATTAGCTAAAGAAGAACAAATAACAGAACAAAAATTTTACACTCATTTTTATCATGCATGCAATTTAGGATTTATAAAAAAAGAAGATGATCAGGTTGTTTTTTTAATGGAATGTGATTAAAAAGTAAAATTGTGATATATGCTATATTTTATCCTCTTTTCTTTTCTTAAGCATTATATAGATTAGGATGACACCAATAAAAAATCCGGAAATGATTACTGTCACTGGATTTTGACCTGTTAACATGAATATGTAGTAAACTACTGCAAGTAATGGAGAAAATATAGCTAATATACTCCCATATTGGCTACCAAACACTTTTAAGCGTTTAATTATTCTATGGACCCGAAAATTCATTTTAGTCATTACTTCAAGTTCTTTCTCGTCCAATTCTTTAAGAGCTTCAGGATCTTCATAATATATACCTAAAAGAGGATCATATTTACCAGACAATTGATCAGCACTAATTAATGATATTAAATGCTTCTGAATTACTTGTTTTTTTATTTTTAACTCATTTTGGAGGAAACTCAATGTTAACACTTTATGAGCCACTGCTTTAATTGCCATTTGGACATATGTTTTAAGTATTTGTTCCTCAGAAGATTTAACCTTTTCAATTACAATATCTTGGAACTCGTTTATGAATATATCAAAATCCTTTATCAAGTGCTTATTTTTCGTTTCAAAATTATGTGATAACTTTTCATAATCTTTTACTAAGATTTTGATTTTCTTATGATTTTCTTTAATTTCAGACTCAATATCCTTCTCTCTTAATTTAATCTTACTATAAGCTTTTTTAAATTGTTCTGTTTCAATATAATCTTCTACCCTTGCTAGCAACATTCCTAATAATTGGCTCAAATGAATTTTAGTTTTGTTAATAGAATCTGATAATTCAGTACGATAAGTTTCAAATTTTATCATTTCAATTCCTTCTTGAATTTTTAAAATCTTCTTATCATACAGTAATCGAAATTCATTTTTTTTCTTCACATTATATTCTCTTATTTCAGTCTCGAATTTTTGTATTTCAGATGATTTATTCAGGATTCCTTGTAATGTTCGTTCAATTTTTAAATGTATATTTTTAAGATATTCTTCGAATTTCACCATTTTATTCTTTAGGATCTCAATTGTTTTAATATAAGATTCACTTTTTTCTGATTCCTCAAAAAATTTAGAAAAGTGTTTATCTAAATTAAACTTGAGAGAATTGTATTCCCGATCAATAAATTGTTGCATATCAATGAAAAATTTTAAGTTACTCTCAATGTTTACTATAGATTGTTTATAAACTTCAACGATATCTATTAATCGTTTTTTAATATCAATATTTTCCACTCTTTCTTCATTTACTGTCAATTCTTGTGCTTTAATTTTAAATTCATTATTGAATTTCACATTAAAATCTCTTAGATCATCAATTCTATTTTGAATTTCAAGAATATTTACACCAAGCGTTTTATTTTTCATACAAGACTCATATAATGCTAAAAATTTTCCAATAGTCTCTTGAATTTGTTTTAATAGTTTATTCTCCACAAAATTTGTAAGTTCTTTGTTTTTATAATAATCCTTGGTGTGGACCAATAGTTCTTTTTTATCTTCAAAAAGTTCTCCTTGAATTTTAGAAATTTCGATAAGATCTTTAATTCGCGGGATTACGGTCTTACATTTAAGATTCAAATTATCTGCTAATCTCTTTATGTCTATCATATCAGAGCTAGTTTCTTTTGTGAGTATGTTTACCTCATCTGAAATTATTTCATCTATATATTCCTCTTTCAATTTAACAATTTCATTTGATAAAAATTCTTTGAATTGATTCCATTGAACAATTGTAATTGGTTCTTCATCAAAATCATCAACAATACTCAGAAGATCATCATATTTTTTTTTAAATTTTTTATCAGTATTTTCAAAATCTGATAATATATTATCAAATTCACTCGAAACGTCTGAAATTTTCTTATTTTTCATCTGATCTAATGTTAATTTATAGGAATCTAATCTTGATTTATATTCTTGAATTTGTTTGATGACAAAATTATCTAAATCCTCACTTTTGGCCCGATTACGCTCCTCAACAACTTTGCTTTTAATTGATTGCCCTTGTTTTGCAATTAGATCAATAATATTTTCATCCACTCTCTCTAAACGCTCTTGAAGGTGTTTGAAAAGTGTAAAAAGTTTTTGTTTATTTTTTATTTCATTTTTCAGATTTACTCCAATAGATTTAATCTCTGCCCTTTTCTGCGCGAGAAGCATATCTGATTGTTCTTTAATGATTTCAAAAGCTTCCTTAAACTGATTGTTTTTTACTAAATTAGCAACGTTATCTTCAATGTTTTGAATCCCAACTTTAATTTCTTTAATGACTCCTTCAATGATGGCTCGAGTTTCATTAAAAAATTGAAAACCAATTGTATAATATGAAAATTGAGAATCAAATTCGGTCTTAATTTCAATCCATCCATCAATTACTTTTTTATGTTTCTTTACGATTTTCTTATCTTTTGACGTAATCTGTTGGGAAATTTTATATATTATTTGGTCATAATTACTGACATTTTGAGATAATTTACTCAAACGGGTGGTAACAAGATTGAACTTCTCATCATCATATCCTTCTTCAAATAGTTCTGATATACTAATTCGAAACGAGTTTATATCCATGTTAACATGATCGCGCAATTCAAAGATTTTATCTTCTAATTTATCCAATAACCAGGTAAAATTTCTTAATTCTTCTTTTTCTTGAATTTTCTCTAATAAATATTTTTCAATTTCAATCAGCCGTTTTTGAAGAGCAGAATAAAGCTTGTTCCAAGCTAATATTTCATTTTTTAATGTTGCTTGAATATTGATGTATATTAAATCCTCATTAAACGAATTTTCAATGTTTTCATTTAGAAAATCGGCTTCCATTAAAGAATTCCTTAGTAAAAATTTGAGTCTTTCTTTCGCATAATTAATCTCATCTATTAGAAGATAAGATTCTATTTCATCTTTAATTTGTTCCGTAGCGTTTTTCAAATTTAAAGTCATATTAAAAATGTCGTTTTTTATTTCTTCCAATCTGACCTTTTCCTCAAAAATTCGTTCAGTATTTATTTTCGTATCTGTAATGATAATTTTCTCGAGGAAAAATTCTAAAAAGAAATAATGCTTGGTTTTAAGGGAGAATCCCTTTTTGCTTCTGATATTACCCTTAAAAAAATTTCTCTCTATCAATTGATTGATCAATGGGAAAATCTCTTCTCTTATTTTTACCGAATTATTGGGAAATGAATTCTTTTGTTTTTTGAGAATTTCTGATAAGGAAATAATACTTTTTTCTTCTAATTGCGTATAAAATTCCTGTAAGAAGATAGCTTGTCTCTTATCAATCTTCGATAAGAAAGATTTAAATTCTTTTTTATTATCAATAATTTTAAGATTAAATGAGTAACTAAGATTAATATATAAAACAATTTCATCGATTCCATGAAAGAGACCGAATGTTTTCTCAATTTGAAGGATGTCAATATATCTAAATCTTTCAAGTTGCCTGAATAGAACGCGTTCAATGTTTTCAATGAATTTCTTCCAAATTAAACATAATAAAATGATTAATTTTGAGAGGCTAGATAATTGCTCGATATTAATGAGATTATTCGGATCTAGAATCTGACTCAATTTTAGGTTTATGAATGAATAAATACCAACTGGATTATAATCCATTGACCATGAATAACTATCTAATACATTAACAATCCAAAAAGTATCATTAATATCACTATCATCATCATTAAAACCAAATCCTCCATCACTTTTTTGATTTTGATGAATAAATTGAAGTTCTTTATCTTTTACATCAGATTCAAGATCTAAATATTTCATAGTAAGTAATTTAAACACAATTGAGAAATTCTTATGCCTCTCAGATAAATAATTTCGGAATTGCTCCTTGTAATATCTCACATCAATTCCGAGCATGATGAACATCTCAAGTACAAAATATAAGGTCATGGAGGAAAGAGGTTTTTTTCTAATTTGGCAGTCTTTTTCAAGACAATGATAGAATTTATCTTGCTTCTTGTGCTCGAAAACAAAATTCTTAATTTTTCTTAAAAAATCAGACTCTCCTTTCTCTGAAATTAAACGCTCTTTTAAATATCCCAAGAGGTTTAAACAAGATATCGCATAATAAGTTGACCATAAATCGGGTAATTTTTCGGAATTTGGGTCCATCTTAAACCCAATTTGATCCTTTTCTAAGATATCGACTTCGCACCTTGTGATGAAATTGCAATATTCTTCTTTTTGATCAAGTTGAAGTTCTTTTAAAAATTTCCTTCCCAATAGAAACCAATATAGACTTTCTAAATTCAGATCCTGTTCCGGAATCGGAATTTTTTGAAAATTATGATATATCTCTTTAATTTTATCATATTCCTTAATGTAAAAACTTTTTATTTTCCTTTCCTGAATCAGGGCATAAGATTTATATGGCTCTTTTTTAAATTCCGTTATGTATGGATATGCTGTTTTATCTACCATGTTTGTCAATTAATGAAACCCGCGAGATATTTTTAATACTAGTGAAAACATTAGCATTTATTTTTTTGTCATTAGGTTAAAAAATAGTATTTGCGATTCATTGCAGTGGTTAGAAAAACGATAAGTTAAAAAAAAATAAATTAGAGTGGAGGATCAATATTGAAACTCCCAGTCATGTTTATTCCCATGTTATCATGCATCAAGGGCATTTGAGAAATCAATAAAGGAAGACCACGATTGAACGGAACGAAATTTATTGCGAAAGTGAACGCATTATTGATCGTTTGATTTTGATCAAGTTGCTCCCAGAATTGGTGGAAAAACCAAGAACCAGCAAATCCATCTCCATTCAGGTTGTTTATCCAATACCAAGAGAACACGTTAGAAGAAGCACTAACAAATAGACAATTGGGAATATCATACCAACTAGCATTCTTAATGAAAATCACTAAAAATAAAAATAAAAAAATTAGAATTAATTAAAATTCTGGTTTTTCAATTATATCCAAGAGATTGTATTTAGAGATCATTTCGAGAACACCCATGACAATCATTCCATGATTGTATTGTTCATTTGCATCCGTCAAATTACGCCAGCAAAATGGACACTCAGTAGTCAGAATATCAGCATTTACGGCATTTGCTTCATCACATCGTAAGCTTGCAGTTCGAAGCGAAAATTCTGGATAGCCTGCTCTCACTCCGCCTCCAGCACCGCAACACATGCTATTTAATTTGATCCTGTACATCTCTGTAAACTTAATACCGACATCTTCTTCAAGTTTTCTAAGAATTATACGTGGGATCTCGAACCATTCCTCAATTCTCTGATTAATTAGGCGCATGTCAAACATGAGATTCTTTGATTCCTTGATCATTTCTTGCTCCATATCGATCGCGAAGTGACGGCCGGTGTGGCAGGGGTCATGGTACGTAACGACTTTTCCCTTGAGTTCCTTGTTAGGTTTAAATTTGATTTCGCCTTTAAACTCCTTTATCTTTGAGTATTCTGCTTCTAAGCGCTTGATCTGACTTTCTATTCGTTTATCAGGTTTATCTTTCAGCTGTTTCTTGAGGGCGTCAATTTCAGCAGGTATTTCTCTTTTCTTCTTTGGAATTGAAATCAAGCTTGAGATTAACTCAAAAGCATGCTGCGTTTTAAATGGGAGTTTTTCACCCGCAGGCATCCATTTTGGATAATCTATGGTAAAAGTCCTGTAACATCCTGCACAGGAGAAATACACTTTTTCTAAGTGCTTGAAATTTTCAAGATTTTTGTTCATTAGCTCTTGTGCTGTATCAACTGCGCCAACTCTGAAAAATGGACTGCCACAACAAACTTCTTCTTCAATTAACGTAAAATTCATTCCTAATTGATCAAAAAGTTTAGCTGTTGCTATCGCCACTTCAACTTGTCGATAACTAGCAGTACATCCAACATAATATCCGATCTTTGCATCCTTATTATTCACGTACTTCCCTAAGCCCGCATCTTTAGCCCATTTGAATCGTTCATCTGCTTTCCCGCCGTATGGGTTATTGAGTTCCTTTACTAACCTATCTACTAATTGATGTTTATCTATCATTGGAACTCCTGCCTCTACCAAAGCAGCCCTCAAAGCTTCTATGATGTCAACGGTGGGAATCTTATTTTCACATTGGGCAGAACATTGTCCGCAAGTAATGCAAGGCATGATAACGTCTCTAACTTCCTCGGTAAACTCTAAATCTCCAGAGAGGATTGAACGTGCAATCCATACTTTTCCTGCATTCCAGAAAGCTTCCCAACCATATTCTATTCCTGCAGGGCATGAATCCACCATTCCTTCGTAAAGGATTGATTTTCCTGTTTTTCCAGTATGTTCGCCAATACCTTTTCTACTTGGCTCTCCTGAATAAGCGAATCGACATGCTTTACAATGAATGCATTTATATATTTCTGGTTTTAATTCTTCTAATCTTTCCATTCCTGTTTTTGCCATTTTTTTTACCTCCTAAGTTTACGGAAGAGCTAATCTTCCAGGGTGCATAATTCCGTTCGGATCTACGAGTTTTTTAAATGCCCGTAAATATTTCCAATACATTCCGGCTTGATAGTAAGCTTGTATATGGATATAAGGATCTGGTCTGTAATTTAACCAACCTTGCTTTAATCCATATTCAGTAGTTTCGAGATTTAATGCTTGAACTCGCTCAAAATCTTCTGGTTTAGTGCTATCGAAGCACACGATGGGCATGCATATTGCTTGGCGGCATCTCTCGATGCTAGCAATCCACATGACTGGTGGGAAACCATATTTCTCCATCGCAGCATTATACATCTCCGCGAAGTGAGCACATTCGTTCCATGGTGTATACCACGTGATAAATAAGAATCCTGCTTCCCAGAATGAATATGGAATTGCAATTTTGTTTGGTTTCTTTAATCTGCTTTCTATCTGTTTTGGATGGAGTACCCACGGTTTCATGGCATCTCCGTCTTTAGCTCGATTTTTCTTGAAATCTTCTGCCATTTCATTGATCTTGTTAGTGACAAAGTCCAATTCCTCCTGGCTCTGAGCCCAACATTCCCAGTTCATCCACCACTCTGGGATTCCCATTTCTTTATAGAATTCATAGTCATGAGGTACTTTATCTTTAGGCCATCTTGTCATTACTAAGGGATAATTACCGCCTTGGACCATAACTGTATTATGTGCCACGCCAAATTCTTGCATGCCGACTTCAAGGGTTAAATCTTGCATATCTTGAGGGTTGCTCATGCCCCAAGCGATTACTGTCTTGAATTTTGGGTGTGGGTAAATTTTCACAGCAACTTTAGTCATGATGCCCATTGTTCCCTGAGAACCCATAAGAAAACTCCACATATCTGGTCCTAGACCATATTTATAGAAAGGTTTCGCAAATGGAAGTGCCCATGATCCAGTTCGAACTACGTCTCCGTTAGGGAACACGATTTCACCTGCCATGAAATTATCACCTTGAGGACCGACACTGGATGTATAAAGTGAAAATCCACGATCGATAGCATCTCCCATTACAGTTGCTGCAGGTGGGGCTCCATCAGCGATAGGGGGTGCCCAATCGGGATGATATTTCTCCATATAAGCCCAAAGTGATCCATTAGTTACGCCGGGTTCGACTATTGCGTATCGGTTTTTTTCATCTATTTCAATGATTCTATCCATGCGTCCTAAGTCAAAAAGTACACCCCCAGGTTTAATCGTGGGGCACGCAAATCCACCAGATAATCCTCCAGATAAAGGGCTGACAGCTATTTTTTCTTGAGAGCAGTATATCAGAATCTTTCGGATTTCTTCAACATATTTTGGTCGCACGACGATATCCGGAATTTGAGACTCTAAGCCCATGACGGCTTTTGTCAAGTATGAAGCCATGATGGCTTTATTGTTAGAAGCATATTCTTTTCCGACAATACCGATCATTGCTTCAAGATCTTTTTCTGTAGGTAATTTATAGCTCATTTTATCTAACCTTTTAGATAATCTTAATAGTTTTGAATTTTTTACATGTTAATGTATTGAATTGCTAAATTAATGACTAAATTTTAAATTTTCTTTGTCAAAAAATAGTAGTATTATTATTGTCATTTATAATTCTAATGTAGATGACATTTATATAAGATCATTTATGAGAAATACTGCTAAGTGATTAAATTGAGCTTGAGAATCGAAGTATTCGATCTTTTTAAGAATTTTGTACTACTTTATGAATTTCCTCATGCAATTTATTAATACTGAATGGTTTTTCAATGAATTGAACCGCTCCTATCGATAAAGCTTCATTTTTAACGGATTTATCAGCACTAATGAAGATAATTTTAGTTTGTGAACTTTTTTCAAGAATTTCTTTTGTGGTGTCAATTCTATTTTTTATGGGCATTCTATGATCAATTAATATGACATCGGGTTTTTGTTTTAAAGATACAAAAAAATCGATCGCTTCCTTTCCATTGTTAGCCTTGCCCAAAATCTCAAATCCAAATACTTTTAACATCACTTCATAAAGATGTTGTAAGGATATGTCATCTTCAATAATTAACACGGAAGTCATGCTGCTATACCTCGAATACTAATATTACCCTTTTACTCAACTAAACGTATCTGAAACGTTAAAAATCTCTTCCTAAAAAATGGACATTAACGAATCTAATCCATTTTTTAAATTATAACAATCATCATGCGATAGATGACATTTATCTTTTGTTATACTATTAATATAATTTTCCTATTTAGGTTTGATCATAAATTGTAATAAGATGGGAATTTTTTAGAGACGTGAGCATAGTGGATTTCTTGACTCGTGGATGATCTTTTTTATGTGGAATTCAAAAGTCTCCTCGATTGAGAAAAAAAGAGGAAAAATAATAGGTTATTTCTTTAGAAATTTCTTTGAAGAGTAGCGCGTTCCTAAGAACAGGAAAAATAATGAAAATATTACCGCTAAAGGTAAATTACTGATAACTATATAGGCGAAATTTGGTTCAGAAGAGAAGAAGTACACGCTAATAGATACTCCTACATATATTATTGAATTAATGAAAGCTATTTTCCAATTTGGAGATAAATAACCCAAGACGAAATTAGGTAATAAAAACAAAATCATTATATTAAAGATTGACAATAAAATTAAGGCTGGGAGGAATCGAGTAAAAAGAAATTCTTGCGTGAGAAATCGATTCAAATTTAAAATGAGATATATAAAATTGGTTGCATAGATGCTCAATAAAATTAAAGGATACGTTAAAGGACCAACAATTATCCAAGATAAAAACAGTCGTTTTAGGGGTGAATGGAGTATATTACCACTTAAATTGGAATCGATGATATACTGCATATCTTCTTCTAGAATTTTTTCAATCTCATAATCTGGGGAAAAAGTATCTATAAAATCCTGCAAGACATTTTTTAAAATTCGAGAGATTAACTCTTCATTATCATTATCACTTACTATAGCAGCACCTAACAGTCTTTCTTCCATGTTTGGTAATAATATGAGTTTATTATTTTGACCCAAATTTAGATTTTTTACCACACCCCCCAAAGCTTCCCTGCTAAAGTTAGCTATAGAAGTGAAAAAACCGATCAAAATATTTTCATCATATTGATGCTTCATGAAATTCTTCGAATATAATAAAAGTCCACTTTCATCCATTATATACAAGCTCTTAAACATTTTATTCCACCTTTATTTCATTCATTCGACTTTTAAAATCTAAATAATCCAATAATGTTGCTCTAGATCTTCTAAAGCTAAATAATTTGGAGCCAAAAAGCTCTGTCAAGTCAACAAGGACTTCATATGGATTTTCTTTTATATATAATTTATATTTCTCATTTTTTCGTTCTTCTAAAATTAATGATATTCTTTTCAAATTTAAAAAAGAGCCCATTAAATCATCAGTTGGATTATCTAATTCTACTGTTATTATCTCTCCAGAACTGGGTAATCCATTGATATATTGATCATATGTTCCGATATTTGACTCCTTTTTATTTATTGTGAGAATTTCGTCACATTCTGAAATCACCTCCTCAGGACCATGAATTAATAGGACGAGATGAAATTTTTTCTTAATGCTATTAATATAATTGTTAAATTTATCAAAATCAAGCTTTCCTAGAAGATCAGGAGGAATTGAAAACATGATAATTTGTGGAGATTGTATCAAAGTTCGAGCAATCGAGAATTGGAAATATTCTAAAGGAGTTAACTCGTTAAATCTTTTAGATTTCTTATTTAACAATCCAGTAACCTCGAACGCTTTTTTTATGAATTTTTTTTCTCTACTCAAGCGATAAGTCTCCGTTGTTAGAAGATCTCCCATAATATTATCCACACTAGGGGTAAATCCCGCATTTTTTAGAATCTGAGTTAAATTACTTTTTTGGGATTTAAATGTTTCTTTCAAATCAATCTGGTCTTTTATAGCTTTTCTGAGTTTCATTTTTTGGATTTTTGCATTGTATGCTTCGGGAATGATAAAAATTTTTTTTAAATCCTCTTGAGAGATTAATTGGACCGGGGTTCCAAATACTTGGATGACTCCTGAAAAATCTTTAATGGATCCTTTTATTGATTCGAATAAGTTTAATAGATCAAATTGACTTTCTTG
>Ga0315536_1001086_pt1 | contig 13789 bp, 9 predicted proteins | sample SalMarSW160230MG_FD_203093 | JGI IMG/M metagenome (GOLD analysis project Ga0315536, IMG submission 203093) | Salt marsh sediment microbial communities from the Plum Island Ecosystem LTER, Massachusetts, United States - Salt Marsh Sediment SW1602-30 ... | reverse complement strand
AAACCCCGAGCACGGTCCCAAAAGGCATGAATAGACACTCAAGGGCCCCTATGACCATGCAGAACATATAATGGACCTGCCGCGCGAGGTATCGCCCGGCGAGAATAACACAGAATGCAAAGGCCAACCCCAGCACCACAAAGACCGTTCCAATGATGATGAAGACCCAGCCGACAACCAAGGGCACGGCCTCACCCTGCGATTCTAAAGTTTCAGGAACACAGACCGCGAGTATCCCCATAACAACATAGATAACCGGAAAAAATGCGAACAGGGCCGCAAGGCCGCCGAGGATATAGTGAAAGATCGAAAGGAGCTTGAGATAGTGAAGGTCGTCATCCATATCATGAGCCTCTTCGTTTCTCTGCAGGTGGGGAGTCCTCCCATGCGTTGTCAGGGAGCCAATGCCCAGGGACCTGAACCGCCACCACCTCCCCACGGGCGCACACCTCACCCCGGGCGGACAAGGCGGCGGCAACCACCACCTTGCGCCCGGTGACCTCTTTTACCTGTGCCCGTATCTCCAACGGGACGCCGAGCGGGGTCGGGCGGAGATAATCGACATGCAACGACGCCGTCACGAAACGCAAGGGAGGCTCCGTATCCATGTCGCGTCCCTCGGCGCGATATGCCGCCGCAGCTGCCGTGCCCGTGCAGTGACAATCGATAATCGAGGCGAGCAAACCACCATATACATAACCGGGAAAGACCGTGTGATAAGGCCTGGGATGAAAGGTGCAGACCGACTCTTCGCCATCCCAATAACTCTTGACGTGCAGGCCATGCTCATTGAGCCGGCCGCAACCATAGCAATGGCTGAAGAGATCCGGATAGTAGTCTTGAAATGCCTTTTGTTCCATAGCGTAACACCTCCACAAACGCCCTCAGGGCTCAATAAATGCACGGTCCCATGCACCTATTACAGCGTAAACTTCCCCTTGAAATAGGTATCCTTGACCTGCTTCGCCTTGTCCTTGGCCCACGACTCCAGGCCCATCTTTTTAATCAGACATAAATTGAAGACCTTCGTGTTATGGGGTCTCATTGATGCCATATCTGCATACGGATGGAGGTAGTCACAGGGGAAATCATCGCAGTCACAGCAAAACTGAAGTCCCTTCTTGTCAATACATCGGTAGACGTTGCACGGCTCGGTCATCCCGAGGAAGGCGATCGTGCCCCCCTCGTTTCGACACCCCTGACAGATGGCTTCCTCTTTGGGGATCCCCAATCTCTCGGCAATCACGGCCCTGAGTTTCTCGTTCTCATTGGCCAGATACACGGGACAATTGAAGCAATCCAACCCACAGGGTGCCGTCATAGTGCGATAGTCCATGGTAATTCCTTTCTTTTGGATGGGTACCTCGCTTGTATTAACACACTTATCACCTTTAGGCAATAAAAAGGACCTTGGTGAAGATATGAAGGGCCGAAAAGGAACATGATTGGTTCTATGATTTTATCTTGACTATCTCCTCTATTTAAGTCTATAAAAAGTAAACAAAGGGTAGATTTCTCTCTCATTCACTCATAGATTAGTGTTTTTCTTCACAAACGTAACTTTGAAGCCCTGAAATATGAGAACCTTTAAGGCAATTCATACTAGGGGTGGAATGTTTGCGAGGTAACATTTCTTTCAAGCAAAGAATCGAATGAAAAAATCGATGGGGAGGAGAAGACTATGAAATGCAAAAGCCTATTTCCTTTTATACTAGTGTGCTGTTTTTTATTCGCCCTTTCCTGCGCAAAAGAAAAGGAGGTTTCTGATAGAAGCCAAGCGATCCAGGCCAAAATCTCGGCCTATACATCGGGGACGATCTCGCGGGAAAGCACAATTAAGGTATTGTTTTTCGATGATATGGTTGATGACACCAGCCTCAACACACCCCTCGACAAATCTCCTATCACGTTTAAGCCCAAGATAAAGGGTGACGTAATATGGACAGATACCCGTACGCTGGAATTCCGCCCAGCGCAAAAGCTGCCGGAAGGGGAGGAGTATGTGGCAACCATACACTTGGCGGATTTCATGGAGATTGTCGGAGACACAAAAGAGTTCTCCTTTAAGTTTGCCACCATGAAGCAATCCTTCGAAATAACGGTGGGCGGTCTGGAGGCAACGAGCGAGGAAGATCCCAAGGTGCAGCAACTCAGTGGAACAATCACTACGGCAGATGCGGAGGACGGCGACAAGGTAGAAAAGATGCTTGAGGCGTCTCAAGAAGGAAAAAAATTGAGTGCCTCGTGGACCCATACAGATACGCGAAGAGAGCATTCATTTATCTTCGTCGGTATCCTGCGCGGTGAGGACTCGTCAAAGCTCGTCCTGCGATGGAACGGAAAACCCATTGGGGTGGATGAGAAGGGAGAACGAATCATCACTGTGCCCCCTATCAGCACTTTTGCAGTGGCTGAAGCACAGGCTATTCAGGTCAGAGAGCAATGTATCGAAGTGCGGTTCACCGATCCCCTGAGAAAGAATCAAGATCTTAGTGGGCTGATTAGGGCCGGTGATCGGCGTGACCTCAGATTCACTATCGAGGGCAATATCGTGCGGGTCTACAGTTCGTCGCCCTGGTCTGGGACGGTAAAGGTAACAGTGGAAGCCGGGATCCGCAATGTAATGGGGCATCAGCTCAAGAAGCCCAAAGAAATAACGGTTGCATTTGAAAAACTAACACCCCAGGTGCGCTTTGTCGGCAAGGGGGTCATCCTTCCTACTACCCAGGGCCTCACGATCCCCATAGAGGCCGTCAATCTGGAAGCCGTGATGATAATGGCCATGCGCATCTATGAGAAAAACGTACCGCAGTTCCTCCAAGTCAACGATCTTGGGGGAGACGAAGAACTGAAACGGGTAGGACGTATTGTCTGGAAGAAAGTAGTAAAACTCAATTATACACCCGACAAAAAAGATGTTTGGATGAGATATGGCCTTGATGTATCACGGCTTGTTCAAGATGAAAGAGGAGGGTTATATCGCATCATACTCACCTTCAGGCGGCATCACATCGTTTACGATTGCCCCCCTTCCAAAGGTGATGAACAAGAGGAAGAAGAAGACGCGGATACGGCATTCGAAAACCCCGAAGAGGACGTGGAAAGCAGTTACTGGGACTACTACGAGCAAGATGAAGGGTACAGTTGGGGAGAATTGTATGATCAGCGTAATAATCCGTGTCATCCTGGATACTACCGGAAATACCACGACCATAATATAACCGTTGCCCGCAACATGCTCGTTTCGGACATCGGCCTTATAGCCAAGAGCGGAAGCGATGACACGGTTTTTGTAGCAGCTACCGATATAAAAACAGCACGGCCTCTGGCCGAAGTCAAACTAACGCTCCTCGATTATCAAAAACAAGCGATCACTACTGCTTTTACAAAGAAGGACGGAACGGCGGTGCTGCATGCGGAGCGCAAACCCTTCTTGCTCGTTGCAAGCAAAGGAATGCAGGTTGGGTATCTGAAGCTCGATGACGGCTCGGCATTATCGGTCAGCCACTTCGATGTCGCCGGATCAGCGGTCCAAGAGGGTTTGAAAGGCTTTATCTATGGCGAGCGCGGGGTATGGCGTCCGGGAGTCCCGATCTACCTCACCTTTATCCTGATGGACAGTGACAGGCGGCTTCCCAAAAGCCATCCGGTTATACTGGAGCTGCGCAATCCTAAAGGGCAATTGGTACAGAAGGTTGTAAAAACGCAGTCGCTGAACGGGTTTTACTGCTATCAGTTGGCAACGGATCAGAACGCCCCGACCGGGAACTGGACGGTGCAGGTTAAAGTGGGCGGTGTCACCTTTGAAAAGATAGTGAAAATAGAAACGGTAATGCCGAACAGGCTCAAGATCAAGCTCGACTTTGGTGAGCAGAAAAGCCTTGCCGAAGGAAAAATGAGCGGTTCACTTTCCGCAACATGGCTCCATGGCGCTATCGCCAAAAACCTCAAGGCAGATGTCGAGGTTGCCTTTACTGCAGCCAAAACCTCTTTTCCGAAATATGAAGCATATGTCTTCGATGATCCGGTACGGACATACGAAACAGAAAGTCAAACCATATTTGAGGGTAAGCTTGATGATCAGGGCACCGCAAGGATATCGGCCGATATCAAGACGGAAAATGTCTCTCCCGGCATGCTGATGGCTCATTTCAAGACGCGCGTCTTTGAGCCAGGGGGGGCATTCAGTATCGATCGGTTCAGCATCCCCTATCATCCTTATAAACGCTTCATTGGTATTCGTACCCCACAGGGAGATAAGGCCAGGGGCATGCTCCTGACCGATACCAAACATACCGTCAGTATCGTCGCCCTTGGCACCGAAGGTCAACCTGTACCAGCGGGACAGGTTGAGGTAAAGCTATACAAGATCAACTGGCGATGGTGGTGGGAGAAGGGGGAGGAAAACCTCGCTGACTATATCGGCTCTTCCTCATACAAGCCCATCACGACGGCCACCGTCCCCATTAAGGATGGCAAAGGTCAGTGGCAGTTCGAGATCAAGTATCCCTCATGGGGCCGGTATCTGATACGGGTCCACGATATGAACGGTAAGCATATCACCGGCAAGATTGTCTACGTTGACTGGCCGGGGTGGGCAGGAAGGGCCCAGAAAGACATGCCGGGCGGAGCAACGGTGTTGACCTTCTCCGCAGACAAACAAGAATATACCGTCGGTGAAAAGGTGGTCCTCACCATACCGACCGGACAGAAAGGACGAGGGTTGGTCAGTATTGAATCGGGAACAAAAGTCATAGAGACAGCGTGGATAGAGGGGGGGGAGGAAGCGACACGGTATGAGTTTATCGCCACCAGGGCGATGATCCCCAATGTATATGTCCACGTAACGTTTCTCCAACCACACATGCAGGCGGGCAACGACTTGCCAATCCGCATGTACGGCGTAATTCCCATCAAGGTGGAAGATCCTAAGACACATCTCAAACCTCACATAGATGCTCCCAGTGTCTTAAAACCGGAGGAAACATCGAGGATTACGGTCAGTGAGGAAACCGGGAAACCGATGACCTATACCCTCGCTATCGTGGATGAGGGGCTCTTAGATCTCACCCGGTTTGCGACCCCTGATCCGTGGAACCATTTTTATAAGCGAGAGGCGCTCGGCGTGAAGACGTGGGATCTGTTTGATATGGTGGCAGGGGCTTACAGCGGTTCCCTCGACCACCTCCTTGCCATCGGTGGAGGTTTTGCCGAAGAAGAAGTCGAGACACAGAGAAAAGCCACGCGCTTTCCGCCCATGGTGCGTTTCTTGGGTCCTTTTGAACTCACAAAAAATAGGCGCAGGACACATGATATTGATATCCCTCAGTACGTGGGATCAGTAAGAATCATGGTTGTCGCCGGTCAGGAAGGCACTTTCGGATCTACTGGGAAGGCGGTGTTCGTCCGCAAACCACTCATGGTCTTGGGCACGCTACCGCGGGTGCTCGGACCCGATGAAGAGGTTGAGTTGCCGGTGTCTGTCTTTGCCATGGAAAAAGAGGTGAAGAACGTCTCAGTAACGGTGAGCACCTCCGGACCCCTCGCTGTGGAAGGGCCTGCACAAAAAAGCCTCTCCTTTACGGAACCGGGAGATCGACTGATCAACTTCAGACTCAAGGTGGGCGCGCAGATTGGTATTGCATCGGTCTCCATACAAGCCAGCAGTGGCCCTCAAAAAGCAGGGCATCACATAGAGCTTGACGTAAGGATGCCGGGGGGGCCAGTTACCGATGTGATTGCTACAACCCTGGCCAGCAACAAGCAATGGAAGCACAAGGTCGAATTCCCAGGGGTAGCAGGGACCAATGAGGTAGTGCTTGAAGTATCCAGAATCCCACCCATCAATTTGGGCAAGCGGCTCACCTATCTGATCAGGTACCCCCATGGATGTGTGGAGCAGGTAACATCCTCGGTCTTTCCGCAGCTCTATCTGGACAAACTGCTCGTGCTTCCTCGAGACAAACAGGAAAAAATTCAAAAAAATATCTCAGCGGGGATCGAACGCCTGAGGATGTTTCAGGCCCCTGATGGAGGCTTTGCCTTCTGGCCTGGAGCCCGTGACGCAGACGACTGGGCATCAAGCTATGCTGGTCACTTCTTGGTAGAGGCACAGAGAGCGGGGTATGTGGTCCCTGCGAGTATGGTTGAAGGGTGGAAGACATACCAGCGCGAGCAGGCCCGTGAGTGGACGGCTGGCTCGTCGCGTGCGGAACTCATGCAGGCATATCGCCTCTACACTCTTGCGCTCGCCGGTGCAGCCGAGCTGGGTGCCATGAACAGGTTGAAGGAGACAAAGGGCCTGCCGATTGCTGCGCGCTGGCGGCTTGCCGCTGCCTATCAACTTGCCGGACAGCCTGAGGCAGCACGACAGGTGGCAAAAGACGCAAGTATTTCCATACTCGGATACCGGGAATTCTCAATCACCTTCGGCTCCGACCTGCGTGATAAGGCCATGGTACTCGAATCTCTCTGTCTCATGAATCAGATGGACAAGGCCGAATCCCTGGTAAAAGAGATCTCAGAGGAACTCAGCAGCGACAAATGGTTGAGCACGCAGACCACGGCATATGCCCTCATTGCGATGGCACGGTACGCCGGTATCGCAGAGGGTGGTGGAGAGATGGAATTCACCTTCACCTGGAATAAGGAAAAGAAAAGAACAGTCTCCTCTCCTTCTCCTGTTGTGCAGGTGTCCTTGGCCCCCAATAACAACACTGGGGGGACAATTGAGTTCACCAATACAGGAAAAGTTACCGTATATCCCCGGCTAATTCTGGAGGGGATTCCAGCGGTCGGAACGGAAAAGGCTGCCGAGAATGGTATGAGCGTCGAGGTGGAGTATCTAACGCTCGACGGAGATAGCCTTAATCCATCCCAACTAGAACAGGGAACCGATCTTGTTGCAGCGGTAACGATAAAGAACACAGGAAAAATCGGAACCTATGAGGAGGTAGCCCTCTCTCATCTCTTCCCCTCCGGATGGGAGATCCACAATGTCCGCATGGATGCGTCAGAACATAGCAGCGGTTCGGAGTTTGATTATCAGGACATAAGAGATGACAGAGTATACACCTATTTCGATATCAAACAGGGTGAATCAAAGACCTTTAAGGTCATGCTCAATGCGAGCTATCTGGGCAAGTTTTACCTCCCCATGGTAATGACTGAGGTCATGTACGACGGGACGATCAATGCACGCATCCCGGGGCAGTGGATCACCGTGGTGAGACCAAGAGGGAACGATTGAGTGTCAAGGTAATAAAACAGCTGAAGAATCGCTTCGTAGCTCATCCGGTGGTGGTACGGGCATGCAGGAAGCAGTATCTGTTTCCTGCGGTACTTCTCCTGTGCCTGATACTCTTTTGGTTTAGTTTGCCCGCACCCCTCTTTGACGAACCCGTTTCAACGGTACTATTGGACCGCAACGGCGAGTTGCTCGGGGCATCTATTGCCGAGGATGAACAGTGGCGATTTCCAGCCTCTGCGGCTGTCCCTGAAAAATTCGTTCGCGTCATCACCTGTTATGAGGATCGGCGTTTTTTTTATCATCCTGGTGTTGATCCCCTGGCCGTTGCACGGGCCGTATGGCAGAACCTCCGCTCACGCGAGGTCGTCAGCGGCGCAAGCACCATCACCATGCAGGTAATTCGTCTCTCCCGCGAGGGAAAACCGCGGACGTTGTGGGAAAAAATCGTCGAGATGACCCTCGCGATCCGGCTCGAACTCTCTATGGACAAAAGGGAAATCCTGGCCCTCTTTGCCTCCCATGCCCCCTTCGGCGGCAATGTGGTTGGCCTTGAAGCAGCTTCCTGGCGGTACTTTGGACGAGGGCCTGATAAACTTTCGTGGGCCGAAACCGCCATGCTCGCGATCCTCCCTAACAGCCCTGCCCTGATCCATCCCGGCAAAAACCGCGCACGGCTCCTAGCAAAACGCAATGAACTGCTCGACAGCCTGCACGAAGAGGGCATTATAGACTCGCTCACATGTGATCTCGCAAAACAGGAGTCGTTGCCTCCCAAGCCCCATCCCATCCCCATGGATGCGCCCCACTTGCTGACGCGCACAAAGCTGTCGATTGCTTCATCACAGAGAAGCGGTAAGAGGGCACCAGGACCTTTTGACAGCCCGTGCCGGGTCAGGACAACAATAGATAAGAATATTCAAGCCCGTGCTGTTCAGATAATCCAGCGCCACAACAGTCATCTGGCAGAAAACGGCATTCACAACGCCGCCGCACTGATTTTAGAGGTGGAGAGCGGGGACGTCCTCGCCTATATAGGCAATATTCATGATTTCAGCAACACGGAGCATGGAAACCACGTGGACGTCATCACCGCCCCGCGCAGTACCGGGAGCATCCTCAAACCTATGCTCTACGCCGGTATGCTCAATGCCGGCGATCTCCTGCCGACTGAGCTCGTCCCTGACATACCGACACGCATGGGAGGATTCGCTCCTCAGAACTACTCCCGGACATATCACGGCGCTGTCCCCGCGCACATGGCGTTGGCACGATCCTTGAATGTGCCTGCTGTGCGCATGCTCCATACCTACGGCGTAGATCGGTTTTATGGACTGCTCAACAGGCTTGGGATGACTACCCTCCACCGCCCTGCGCAGGACTACGGGCTCTCCCTCATCCTCGGCGGCGCTGAAGGGACGCTCTGGGATATTACCGGTATCTATGCAGGTATGGCGCGCAGCGTCAACAATTTTACCAGCTCACATCGAGCAGAAAGAAATTCTTTCTCCCCACCCAATTATCTGTGGAAACAACATACTGACACCCATACGAAGAGAATATCCCGCAGCGAAGCAGGTATGAAAACGCTCCGGCATGAACCCCTTGAACCCGCTGCCTGTTGGCTTGCGCTCAAGGCCATGGTGGAAGTCGTCCGCCCGGGGGAGGAAAGCAACTGGCGGAATTTCGCTTCATCCCGGACCATAGCATGGAAGACCGGTACCAGCTTCGGGTTTAGAGATGGATGGGCCATTGGGATCACGCCGCACTATGCTGTGGGGGTGTGGGTGGGTAATGCAGATGGGGAGGGGCGAGCCGGTTTAATCGGCATCGCAACGGCGGCCCCCATACTCTTTGAGCTCTTCGGATTGCTTGACGTACACAGGTGGTTTGATCCTCCAGAAGCTGATCTTGTGGAGATAGAGGTATGTGCAAAGAGCGGCCATCGCGCAGGGCCCTATTGTGCAGAGACTAAAAAGGTGCTGGCCCCCGCTGCCGGTCTGCGCAGGAATCGGTGTCCATACTGTCAGATAGTCCATTGTGATGCGAATCGTAAGTGGCGCGTACACAGTCAATGTGAGCGTATCGCCGCCATCAGAGGGGTGAAGTGGTTCGTCCTGCCCCCGGCTATGGAGTGGTATTACAAAAAACACCATTCGGATTACCGACCCCTCCCGCCGTATAGAAGCGATTGTATGGAAGCAATGGACGGATTCGCGACAGCATCTATGTCCCTCATCTATCCGGCGGAAAACGGCCTCATTTACGTCCCCATTGAACTCGACGGCCAGCGGGGCAGAACCGTATTTGAAGCCGCTCACCGAGACACCCATGCCACCATCTATTGGCACCTCGACGGAGAGTATCTGGGGGCCACCCGAGACATGCATCAGATTGCCCTTGCGCCGAAACCAGGAGACCACACGATAACCTTAGTGGACGAAAGCGGAGAACGCTTGCAAAGAAAGTTTGCCGTTTTGGCAAAAGAGCAGGCTGACAGCAGCACGGGGGGAGGCGATAATGCGCATAACGTGAGACATCTACAATGATGTAACACCGTGTAGCTATTAGATCGTTAATTATCTATCTAACCACCGTGCTTCAATAAACGAAATAGGATCGTAATAGTATTTCTCCAAGTCTGATGCGGTATAGCATTCGGGGCCATAGGTGCCAAAAAACCTGAGGGGTGTCTTATCAGTCGGCCTCAAAGCTCGTGGTCGTACTTTTAATACCTCAAAGTGTACATGATCAAATTGCCATCCGTACTTGTCTAATTCCTCCTTATTCATAAACCGAGCAATGGGTTTGTGGGGAGAAACTACATCTCCCACAGTGACCGTAATGCCAGCGATGTGCTCATAAACGGTCCATACGGGATCTCCGGTGGGTAGGCGGTGTTCAATAATGATCTGCGCAAAGGGACCATCATCTCTCACACTCATGACGGTACCCGGAGCAGCCGGCAAGATAGGCTCATCCGCATAGTTCGGTCGTGGACGCTTTATGTCGACGCCCGTATGTAAATGTTCCGGTATTCCGGGTCGAGCCTTTCTTGTGAGACCATAGGAACCTATGTGAGTGAACTGAACTGATTTCCACGTTGTGCGATTTTTTCCAGAAACAGGCAACAACCAATCAACCGATTGTCCAAAAACAAAAGGTGGAACAATGAGGGCATGGAACAGAATGGCAAGAAGGATTCGTTTTGTCATGGTATTACATTTAAAAGGGAAATCGAAGTGCACAGTCTATGGACTGTACGATTCCAGGTATTGCAACTTTGGAATGATCACTTCGGCCCTGCCATCGAGATTGTCACAATAAGCTCCACCAGCGTCACCAGGATTATATTAAGGAGTTTCGTCTTCATTGCATACCCCATCAGGTTATTGCTAACTTGATATTTTTCTTCTTTTATCACAATTATCCCTTTTGGACAATAAAAAGGGCATGTATGCCCCTGCTGAACGATCATGTAACCTTCCTGGCGGTCAATCCCTCCCTTGAAAGGGGAGTTTGAGGTCTTAGATTATTAACATAGGGACAAAAAAAGGAGGTGAGGTCGATGAGGTGGATGTTCCCCCATGCAACACATTGTTCAACCTGCGGTTCCATGCGCGGTCCTGAGCACGACAGTAAACTGCTCATCAATGGTTGGAAGGATAACTCGTTACTCAAAAAATAATTGAAAGGCCGGCAAGACTGTTGCCGGCTTTTGCTTTGCATCTATAATGATGCAATTGCGTTAATGCCTGTAAAGACCCATAAAGGGGAGACCATAGTGCCTTGCAAGCGCTCGGGCCCTCCGATCAAGGTTATTCCAATACCTGCCGTTCGTGCAGAGCCGTCGGTAGCCAAATCTAAGCTCCGGATAATAGTGTGCGAGGACGCGTTCTACCCCCCACCAGTAGGCCTCTCTCGTATTGAGCGCCTCGATCCCTACCTCGTCGATAGCTCCATCCAATGCCTCCATGAGCTTTTCTATGTTGGAGAGGCGGGGGAGGTAGGGGCTGATAAAGGCGTAGGTGTTAATACCGTGTCCTTTCAGTTCCCTGAGGGCAGCAATGCGGCGCGTCGGTGAGGGGGCGCGAGGCTCAAAACGACGGGCAACCCCTTCATCGACGGTCATGAGACTCAGTCCAACACTGCACTCCTCGAATTGCCGAAGCAGATCCATGTCCCGCAGCACGAGATCCGACTTGGTGAGGATGGAAACGGGCACCTGATGCTCCAGCAGCACCTCAAGGATACCCCCGGTCAACTGAAATCTCGACTCCGCCGGCAAATATGGATCGGTCACGCTGGAGAGAAACACCCCGCCCTTGAGCGATCCCTTCTTCCTCTTCAGTTGCCTCTCCAATACCTCTCGGGCATTGACCTTGGCGTCTAAAAAGGTCCCCCACTGCTCCGTGTGCCCGGTCAGCCGCTTCATAAAGCGGGCGTAACAATAGACGCAGCCATGCGTGCATCCGGTATAGGGATTGATAGTATAGTCGAAACCAGGTATGCCGGTCTTGTTGAGAATACTCTTTGCCTGGACCTTATTGATCCCCATAGGTGCACCTACCTTGTGTCAATACATTTTAATAAAAAGGCCCCAGAGGTATGGGGCCAATGAGCACATGGATTGTAAAACGATGATCTATGCGTATCAATGACTAATTTCACTCGCCTTTGTGTAGGCCATGGCAAACCGCTCCAACTCCTCCCTCTTCGGGCGGTAAAAGATCATAACCAGGGCCGAGATACCAATGAATGTATAGAGGGTTTTAAACCCTCCCCCAAGCAGAAAGAGCACAAAACCATAAATTCCTATGCTTTCTGAAAGGGCAAGTGAGATAATTACGGCTGTGGCATACTTAGCCATGAATGGAGCTGCATTCAATTTTGACTTGGGCAGCCCTGCTCGAACTGAGAGCATAGTTCTCCTCAAAAAAAACGCTATAAAGAATGTAACAGCCCCCACACCGAAAAAGATGTTCCGTAACAAACCAATGGGTAGATCAGTTCCTCCAGTACCCATGAACCCCTCACCCAATTGAAGACAGATGAAGATATAGATGAGCAAGGAACCCAGCATCGTCGCCCAAATGATCCACAGCGTTTGCATTCCTTTAGCTATTGCATCTCTTTCCTGTGCTTCCACCATTAGGCACCTCCACGAAATTATGCGCTTGTTGACATCTAGGATAAATGATATTATTACAGAACACCGGCAATGAATCAATCTAATATATGAGTTATTGAAGAGTCCTCTTGGGAGGTAGGGAAAATGCTGACATACATACTCATGCTATTGGTCATGGTCTCGGCCGCCATCCACATCCGGGCGGAATATCGCGGCCCACAACAGCACATCTACATCTTCAAACCCCTGACGATGGTATTTATCTGGCTGATCGCCATGCTGGGACAAGCCGCCGTGCCGTTCTACAAGTATATGATTATCACCGGCCTCGTCTTTTCCCTGGCGGGCGATGTCTTCCTGATGCTGCCCTCGGATCGATTCGTGGCCGGGCTGGTTGCATTCCTCATTGCGCATCTTTTCTACAGTGCAGCCTTTGCGTCAGAAATCAGTGCGCTGATATGGTGGCCATTAATTCCCTTTGTCATCTACGGCATTGTTATCTACATCATTCTCGCCCCCTCTCTCGGCAAACTAAAATTGCCGGTCCTCATCTATGTTGTGGTCATCCTGATCATGGCCTGGTTAGCCTGGGAGCGGTGGAGCCAAACGGGTCAAAGCGGGGCGCTTCTGGCTTCCGTCGGGGCGATCCTGTTTATCATTTCGGATACAGTTCTGGCGATCGATCGCTTCCGATGGACGTTCAAACTTGCACGCGCCTTGAACCTGACCACATATTTCGCAGCGCAGTTGTTGATTGCCGGTTCAATAGGGACTTTAGTATCTTAGAAAGGTACACGTCAATATTATATAACACAAGCAATGATTTAATCTAATATACAAATTATAAATAAAAGATGATTGGCATATTTTCTCTTATATTATTTATAATCGCTGTTTCACTCTCAATTATAGTTATTAGAAACCAACTCGCTGTTGGTATGAAACGACTAATTTTTGCCAGTATATCAAATATTTTTATTATTATTTTCATCGGTGTTTTTAGCCCAGATTTGACGCCTGTGATGGCTGTGCTGATATTATTACTAATACTCTCAATTAATCTCTATTCGCTATGGACAATGGCTTTATGGAAACGTATCATATTTTGCATATTAGTGGCCATATTAGATTTTCATTTCGGCTTTATTTGTGCGTGGGTAATTAGAGGTTTTCCTCCTATTAACTGAGATATTATAAAAGATGAATTCATAACCAAACGAATGAATCAAGAGGGAATACCCTGCAGAACTTATAGTTAGAGGCTGTGTTATTTCGAAAGGCCTCCAGCCGCTGGGTATCTCAAGCGTTAGTCAGCACGCAGCCCCATAGCCATCCATCTCACTCTTTTCCCACCTAAAACAACCGCCCCCAACCGAACTCCCCGTCAAAAACGCCGAGGTGTTACACCCACC